>ERZ773014.2380-NODE-2380-length-10949-cov-2.892969_pt1 | contig 10949 bp, 8 predicted proteins | sample MGYA00580841_ERZ773014 | MGnify/ENA primary metagenome ERZ773014 (study PRJEB29015, sample SAMEA2737989) | human oral metagenome | biome: human oral; feature: human-associated habitat; material: dental | place: China | collected 2067 ...
TCCGTAACATTTTTTTCAGTAATGTCTACCATTACTGCTTTTCCATCATCATCAAAATGTGTAAGCTTATTCACCTTGCTTTTTCCCCTCCTTTTCTATTAGTCTGTTTATTACCATTACCAGTATAAAGCTGAATATTACTATGATAATTATAAGTATATTTGCTTTTTTTATTTCTCCGCTTTCAATGGAAAAATATATAAGGAGAGGGATTGTCTGTGTCTGTCCAGGTATATTTCCGGCAACAATAAGAGTAGCGCCAAATTCCCCCATGGCACGTATACATGAGAGAAGAATTCCAGCAAGTATACTCTTTGATGCCATAGGAAAAATTATATACCTGAATATCTGAAAAGATTCAGCTCCATCAACTTTAGCAGCTTCCTTAATTTCTTTCTGAACATTATCAAAACCAAGTTTAGCATTTTGATACATGAGCGGAACAGTTACAACTACTGCAACAAGACAGGCCGCTTTCCAACTGAAAACAATATTCCATCCAAACCATTCATAAAAATATTTTCCAATCAGTCCCCTTCTTCCTATCAATACAAGAAGAATATATCCTACTACAGTAGGGGGGAGGGACATAGGAAGAACTATCAATGTCTCTATGATATTTTTGAATTTAAAGTTATTTTTATGAAATATATAAGCAAGAGCAGTTCCAATAAAAAACGTTATAAAAACTGCTATTACAGTAACTTTCAGTGAAAGCAGAATTGCTTCTATCATTTACATCCTTTCTGTTTTGCCCTATTCTTTTATATATATATTACATCCTTTTTCAATTTTTCCACCTTTTTTCACAGTAGCAAAAACACCTTCCCGAGGCATTATGCAATCCCCCATGGCATAATAAATGTGGCAACGGTTATGACAGTCCTTTCCTATCTGGGTTATTTCAAGTTCAAAATTATCACCCGACAGTATGGTACCAGGAACAATTTTCGTGAAATCTAGTCCGCTTATTATAAGATTTTCCCCAAAACTTCCAAAATTTACAGGTGCTCCCTTTACTTTAAAATTTTCTATACTTTCAAAACAAAGGAGACTGACCTGTCTATGCCAGTTTCCTCCATGAGCATCATTTTCCAGTCCGAAGTTTTCAATCAAATTAATATGAAGAACTTCCTTTTTTGGAGTACCTTTCTTTTCAGAGATGCATATTGCTTCAATTTTACCCATTTTCTCTCCTTGAATTTTATATTGCTAAAAAAAATTTATTTTAATAAATTTAATCAAAAAATTTGTTTTTTTATTATGGTATATTATACCTTTTTTTTGTATATTGTCAAGTTAAATACAATCAAAATAAATGTTCAGAAAATTTATTTGTAAATAAAATTATATAAGCTATTGATTTTTATACGTTTTAAGGGTAAAATCTATATACATAGGTAAAATGTAATAAAAAATTTTTATAAAAGGAAAGATGAAAATGAAAGATCAATTTGGAAGAGAAATCAACTACTTGAGGCTTTCTGTCACAGACAACTGTAACCTCAGGTGTATTTACTGTATGCCTGAAGATTCAAAAAATGAATCTGATAATAATAATTTAACTATAAATGAATATTACAGAACAGTAGAAATTCTTGCAAAACTTGGAATACGAAAAGTGAGAATTACAGGCGGGGAACCTCTTACAAGAAAAGGAATAGATGAATTGATAGGAAAAATCAATACTATTCCCGAAATAGAAGAAATTGCGATTACAACTAATGGTATACTTCTTGACACATATTTAGATAAATTTATAAAAAATGGTGTCACTTCATTAAATATAAGCATAGATTCTGTGAATAAGGAAAATTTCAATAAAATTACCCGTGGAGGAGACTTATGTAGAATAACAAAATCCTTGAGAAAAGCCCGGGATAACGGAATAAAAATCAAGCTTAATACTGTAATCATAAAAGGATTAAATGACCATGAAATTTCGGATTTAGTGAAGTTTGCTATAGAAAATAATGTTGATATAAGATTTATAGAACTTATGCCCATAGGATGTGCAAGAAATCTGAAAGGAATGAAAAGTCAGGAAATTATAGAATTTCTTAAGAAAAACTCCGATATAAAAGTAGAGGAAAATATAATAGAAAGTCACAAAATTAATGAAGAATTGAGAACCGGTCCTGCCCAGTACTATAACATTTCAGGAACAGATATAAGGATAGGGTTTATTTCTCCATTAAGCAGCTGCTTTTGTGATGAATGTAACAGGATAAGGGTTACATCTGACGGAAAAATAAAACAATGTCTTTACTATAAAGGTAATGTTGATTTAAAGAAACTTTTCAGAACTGAAAATATTACAGATGAAGAACTTATAAAAATACTTGAAAGGGAAATTTATACAAAAAACAGGAAACATGAGTTTAATGATTATAAAAAACACAATGAAAAAAGAGAAGAAAGAATTATGAGTTCAATAGGAGGATGATTTACAATGTTGATTAAAAATGCTCTGATAGCCACAGCAAGTGATGTATATAAAGGTGATATATACATAAAAGATGGTGTTATATCTCAGATAGGAGAAAATCTAGTCATTGAAAATGAAGAAAAGGAAGAAATAATAGATGTCAAAGGGAATTACGTAATACCGGGAGGAATAGATGTACATACTCATTTCAGTCTTGATGTGGGAATCGCTGTGTCAAATGATGACTTCAGAACTGGAACAATAGCAGCAGCATGCGGAGGAACAACATCTATAGTGGATCACATAGGACAAGGTCCGGTAGGCAGTACTCTTAGAAGCAGAATAGAACATTATCATGGGCTGGCAGAGGGAAAAGCTGTAATAGACTATTCTTTTCATGGAGTTGTAGCTTATGATGTAGACGACCAGAAAATACAGGATATGAAAGAACTTATAAAAGAAGGAATAGAAAGTTACAAAATTTACATGACTTATGGTCAGAGAATAGATGATGAAGAAGCTATAAAGGTATTGAAAACAGCTAAGGAAAATAATGCAATAGTTTCAGTACATCCTGAAAATCATGCGGCTGTTGAATATTTAAGAAAGTATTATGTGGAAAATGGAATGACTTCGGCAGAGTACCATCCAAAAAGCAGACCTGAAGAATGTGAGGCAGAAGCAATAAATAGAATAATCAATATTGCACATCTGCTAGGGGATGCCCCTATTTATATAGTGCACCTGTCTTCCAACATGGGACTAGACTATGTTAAAATGGCAAGAGAAAGAGGGCAAAAAAACATATTTGTGGAAACATGTACTCAATATCTTGTTTTAGATGAAGAGCTTTATAAATTACCAGGAACAGAAGGATTAAAATATGTAATGAGTCCACCTCTGAGAAACAAGGCAAATCAGGAAAAGCTTTGGCAAGGTATAAAAAATGGAGATATTCAGGTAGTAGCAACTGACCACTGTCCATTTTCCTATGAAAAGGAAAAAGTGCCTATGGGAAAAGGTGACTTTACTAAATGCCCTAATGGAGCACCGGGTGTAGAAGCAAGAATGCCGGTATTGTTTTCAGAAGGAGTTATGAAGGGTCGAATTACAATTAATAAATTTGTTGAAGTAACAAGTACAAATCCTGCAAAAATTTGTGGAATGTATCCTAAAAAGGGAAGTATAGCAGTAGGAAGTGATGCTGATTTAGTAATATTTGATAAAGATAAAAAAGTTACTATTACAAAATCATTATTCCATGAAAATGTGGATTACACAAGTTATGAAGGTATTGAATTACAGGGATATCCAATAATGACTATTGTAAGAGGAAAGGTAATAGTAAGGGAAAATAAATTTGTAGGTGATGAAGGATATGGTGAATTTATAAAAAGATATAAAAATGATGAATATGTCAGATATTAAATAATAAATAGAAAAGGAAAAAGGTGGAGAGATGTTTTTAAAGAAAGTGGAAACTCTGGAAAAATTACTGAATTTACGCAAAAAAGATATAGTTACCGCAGTGGGATCCAATGGAAAAACAACTTTCTGCCTGAATTTATGTAAGGAACTCAAACTAAAGAAGAAAACCGTTTTTTTAACTACAACAGTTAAAATTTTACCAATAAATAAAAAATATGATTTTGTTGACATAACAATTCCTGACATTGGAAATGAAACTGAAGAAAAGGAAAGAGAAGTTTTTTCAGAAATGGAAATAACCTCTTTCCTATTAAATCTGGAAAAAAATTTAAATAATAGCAACAATGTATATGTTTTAGGAATATACGACAGCAAAATAGGAAAAATAACATCCCTTTCTCCAAAAATACTTGAAGATATTTCAGGAAAATGTGACTACATGATAATAGAAGGTGATGGTTCCAAAATGAAGCCTCTAAAAGGCTGGAATAAAACAGAACCTGTATATGCCAAAAATACTACAAAATCAGTAGGCATACTGCCTATAAATATAATAGGAGATAAAATAAACGATGTAAATATTCATCGGATGGAAGAATTTCTTGAAATATCCGGAGGGCAAAAAAATGAAATTTTAACATTAAATCATCTTTATAATGTTATTATTCATAAAAATGGGCTTTTTCAATATTCATTAGGAGAAAAAATTCTTATATTAAACTGTGCTGAAAGGTATGGAGATAAAGAAAATGCATTAAATCTTGCTAAAATGATCAAAAGTAATATAAATTTCAGGGATACCAGAATAGGTGTAACCAGTTTGAAGAACAGGGAATATTACGAAATAGAAGAAAACAATATTATGAAGGAAGAAAATCACAATTCTAAAATAAGTGCAATCATAATGGCTTCAGGAAAATCGAAAAGAATGGGGACAAACAAGCTTCTTCTTGAATACGGGGGAATCACATTTATAGAAAATACACTGGAAAAAGTTCTTAATGAAAATTTTTATGAATTGGCTATTGTTATTTCTGATAAAAAAGTAAGGAAGAAATGTCAGGATTATATAAAAAAATCGGAAAAAGATGAAAAAAAAATATATATAGTTGATAATAAAAAATCAGAAAAAGGACAGAGTGAAAGTATAAAAATAGGATTGAAAACTCTAGGAAAATGTGACGGATATATGTTCTTTTCATGCGATCAGCCTTTTCTGACTTCAGATACTATAAAAAAAATATTACAAAATTTTAAAACGAAAGGAATAACAATACCTGAGTACAATGGAAAAAGAAGCCTTCCTGTCATCTTTGGAGAAAATTTTAAAGATGAACTTCTCAAGCTGGAAGGAGATACAGGTGGAAAAACTGTCATAAGCAATCATCAAGATAAAATAAAAATAGTAGAAATAGAAAATCCATATGAGGGAAAAGATATAGACACAAAGGAAGATTACGAAATGTTGAAGAAAGGTGAACAGGATGTATACAGTAGGAATAATAACAAGCAGTGATAAAGGTGCTAAAAATGAAAGAGAGGATAAAAGCGGTAAAGCTATAAAAGAAATTGTAGAAAAATATGATATGAAAGTAATAAAATACTTGATCCTTCCTGATGAAAGAGAACTTCTTTCATCCGAAATGAAAAATATGTCAGACATACTGAAATTGAATCTTATACTGACAACAGGAGGAACAGGATTCAGTATAAGGGATGTAACACCTGAAGCGACTAGAGATATTATAGAAAAGGAAGTTCCTGGAATACCTGAAGCAATAAGACAGTACAGTATAAATATAACTAAAAGGGCGATGCTTTCAAGGGCTCTTGCAGGCATAAGAAAGGAAACGCTAATAGTAAATCTTCCAGGAAGTGAAAAAGCTGTGAGAGAATCATTAGAGTATTGTATAGAGTCAATAATTCATGGGATAGAAATACTTGTAGGAAGTGCTACGGAATGTGCCAGATAGGAGAGAAACAGAATGAAAAAAATAAATGTAAGAAATGCTGAAGGATATGAACTTTGTCACGATATAACTCAAATATTACCGGGAGAGTTCAAAGGAGCAAAGTTTTTAAGGGGACATATAATTAAGAAAGAAGATATAGAAGTACTAATCTCATTGGGAAAAGAAAATATATTTGTAATAGAAGAAGAAGATAAGGAAAAAAATCTTATCCATGAAAATGATGCAGCAATGTTTATTGTAGAAAAACTCAATTTAGATAAAGAGTTTTTTGAAATTTCAAGTATACGTGAAGGTAAAATAAATATAACTGCCAAAGAAGACGGAATTTTAAAGATAGATATTAATACTCTGAACAAAATAAACAAAATAGGGGAAATAATTCTAGTTACAAAGTATAATAACAGTTATATTAAAAAAGGAGAAAATGTTGCCGCAACTAGAGTAATTCCATTACTGATAGAAAAATTCCAGCTGGATGAAATGGAGAAACTGGTTAAAGATAAGAATGTACTGACATTCAAAAAAATTGACAAAAATAAAAAATTAGCACTAATAACAACAGGAAATGAAGTATATAACGGAATAATAAAGGATAAATCAAAAGAAGCCCTTTTAAAAAAATACAGAAAATATGAACTAAATGATATGGAACAGGTATTTTCTCCAGATGACAAAGATAAAATAAAAAAATATATAAAAATGTTTGAAAACGAAAAAGATATTATAATGTGTACAGGAGGAATGTCCATAGATCCTGATGATGTCACACCTTCTGCCATAAGGGAAAGCAATTGGGAAATAGTTACTTACGGAACTCCTGTTCTTCCAGGAGCAATGTTCATGTTGGCATATAAAGGAGAAAAAGTATTAATAGGATTGCCAGGTGGAGTTGTTTTTTCAGAGAAAACTGTTTTTGATGTTCTGCTACCTAGAATTCTTGCAAATGACAGGATAACCAAGCAGGAAATTATTGAGATGGGACACGGAGGATTGCTGGGATAATAAATAATGTGTCTGTTAACAAGTTTTATAATATTTTTCATCTGATATTATAAAACAGGTTGTGATATAAGTCTGATGATAAACTGATTGAAAAAGGAATAACAAGATAAAAGTTATAAAAAATATTTTGTAAAAAAAATTCGATAAATCTAATAAATTTTAAATTACATAATTTTTAGATTATCGAATTTTTATTTTTAACAAGTTTTTTCCTTATTTTTTTGTTTTTCTACTATATGGTGTTCCTTCCAGAGGAAGTTTAGTTCTGAACTGCTTATCAAACACATAATATGCATCCTGCACTGCAGGAGCTGTAGGGATACTTGCGATTTCTCCTATTCCTTTTGCTCCATAAGCCATTTCATTTCTATCCTTTTTCCTTACAATAATAGATTTTATTTCCGGAGTCTGGTTACTCTTGAATAGCCCCAGTGTTCCATATTTTACTTTAGGAACTGAATCCACAAGAGGAAAATCCTCAGTCAGAGCATATCCAAGTGACATTACCACTCCACCTTCTATCTGACCCTCAACATTCAGAGGATTTATAGGTGTTCCTACATCATGTGCAGCTATAACTTTCTTAAGTTTTCCTTCATCATCCAAAATGACAACCTGTGTAGCATATCCATATCCTACATGACTTATCGGATGCGGAACATCTGTTCCTATTGGATCTGTTTTTGCAAGATATTCTGCATAAAATTCTTCACCTTCAAGCTCTTCGATAGTTTTTCCTTTATCCAGCTCATCTTTCACAAGCTGTGTAACCCTTCTCACTGCTTCCCCTGTGACAAGTGTCTGTCTTGAAGCTGTTGTTGTTCCGGAGTTTGGGGTTCTTTCTGTATCAGGAGTTTCCATCACTATCATACTAGGAGGTAATTTTAGTGTTTCAACGGCAATCTGAAGCATAACTGTTAAAAGTCCTTGTCCAATACATGCCGCTGCTGTTCTGACATGTATTTTCCCCTGCTCAACAGAAGCTTTACATCTTCCATAATCAGGAACTCCTACTCCTAAACCACTATTCTTTATTCCACAGGCAATACCTGCATACTTGGCATTTTCATACTCTTCCTTTACCGCTTCCAATGTTTCAACAAATGCTGTACTAGGATCTGCAATCTGACCATTCGGCATCGTATCTCCAGGACGTAGTGCATTTCTATATCTCATTTCCCAATGTGATATTCCCACCATGTCAGCCAACTTGTTCACACATGCTTCCATAGCAAACAATGACTGTGTTACTCCAAATCCTCTATATGCACCTGCAGGAGGATTATTTGTATAATACGCTTCTCCTACAACCTGTATATCCTGAAAATTGTAAGGTCCTGAAGCATGGGTGCAGGCTCTTTGCAGTACTGGTCCTCCAAGAGAGGCGTATGCTCCTGTATCTGAAATAATTTCTGCTATCATTCCCTGTAAGATTCCGTTTTCATCACAGCCAACAGTAAAATCCATTTCCATCGCATGACGCTTTGTATGTATATTTATGCTCTCCTGTCTAGTAAACTTAACCTTTACAGGACGTTTCAACAGATAAGCCGCCAGTGCAGCGTGATGCTGAACTGACATGTCTTCCTTACCTCCAAAACCTCCTCCTACATACATGCTTTTGATTCTTATTTTTTCAGGAGAAATACCAAGCATCCCTGATATTTCACGCTGTTCATCATATATATTCTGAGAGCCTGTATACATCAGCAGACCATCTTCTACTTCAGGATTCGGCATAGCTGTAGCACATTCTGGCTCCATAAAAGCGTGATCTGTAAAAGGCACAGAAAAATGATCCTTTATAACATATTTAGAATTTGCTATTTTTTCTTCAGGATTTCCCCTTTTGAGTTCCTGTCTGAAAAGAAGATTTCCTTTTTCATGAAGTTTTGGAGCTCCTTCAGCCATCGCTTCTATAGGATTTCTTATAGGTTCAAGTTTCTCACAGTCTATTTCCACGAGTTTTTTCGCTTCAGCTAGTATCTCTTCAGTTTCAGCAACTACAAGTGCTAAAGCATCACCTACATATCTTGTGATTTCTCCCTCTCCAATAAATGCAGGCCAGTCCTTTACCAAATGTCCTAAAGGATTTAATTTAATAGTTTCTGCTGTAATAACAGTTATTACTCCTGGCAATGCCTTTGCCTTTTCTACATTAATTTTTTTGATTAATGCCCTTGGATAAGGAGTTCTCACACATGAACCATGCAGCAACCCCTCCGTTGTAAAATCATCAGCATATTTACCTGTTCCAAGTGTTTTTTCCACAGCATCAACCCTGTCAAGATTTTCTCCTATAAGTCCTTTACATTCTACTTTAGGTATTTCCTCATTTTGAGAGAAAATTCTTGCAGCCAGCATCACTGCGTCAAATATTTTAATATATCCTGTACATCGACAAATATTCCCTTTCAAGGCATCTTTAACCTGATCTAATGTCGGCTCAGGATTTTTGTCAAGAAGAGCTTTTGTACTTATAACCATCCCAGGAATACAGAAACCACATTGTACTGCTCCTGCTCTTGTATAAGCATAAGCATAAACATCTTTCTCTCTTTCTGTTAACCCTTCTATTGTTATTATACTCTTCCCATTTACTCTTTCTGTTGTAAGTACGCATGCTCTCATTGTCTTTCCGTCAAGTATTACTGTACAAGCTCCGCAGACTCCTTCACCGCACCCGTTTTTTGTTCCAGTAAGTCTCAGATCTTCTCTCAAATAAGCCAGTAAGTTCTTTTTTACATTTGTCGAATACTGCTTTCCATTAACTGTAAATTCATACATAATATAACTCCTTCTAAAATCCACAATTTTTAAATTTATAGTAATAATTACCTCAAAATAAAATCAGAATTTTAAATAAATAAAATTTTTATTTTAAAATTATTCTTACTACATTTCATTTCAAAAATTTCCTTAGATTCTATTCCACACTTTTTGAGCTAATTCCACACTTTTTGATGTAATTGCTTCTTCGTCTATTCCTATTAATATTCTCTCATCCATAATAATTTTACCATTGATTATTGTCGTGTCCACGTTTCTTCCACTTATTCCAAATAGTAAATGTCCATTTATATTACTTTCATTTAAAGGTGTAGGGGCTTTATAGTCCACTATTATTAAATCTGCATAATATCCTTCCTTTAAGACACCAACTTTACCATTTTTCATAAATCTGTTAGCTATCATAGGATTATTATTGAAAACCATCTGAGGTGCTTCTGTCCATCCTACACTAGGTAGTCTTTTTTCATGTTTTGAAATTATATTCATTACTTTATATGATTCCATCATATCAGGAGTATATCCATCTGTTCCCAGTCCTACAGGAATTCCTTTCTTAAACATATCTAGGACAGGTGTAACTCCTACAGCATTTCCCATATTTGATTCAGGATTATGTATAACTGCTACATTACTTGCTTTCAGCATATCCAGCTCTTCATCTGTAACATTAATACAGTGAACGGCTAAACTCTTGTCGCTTAAAACTCCTCTGTTATACCATCTTTCGATTACTCTTTGGTTATATTTTTCAAGAGAATCAACAACATCTTCTATCCCTTCAGCACAATGTACATGGAATCCTTTATTTACACCTGATACTGCTTCTAGACATTTATCAAGTGTTTTATCTGATATAGTAAGTGAAGCATGTAATCCAAAAAGTCCTCTTAACATATCATTATTTTCAGCATCACAATATTTTATAAAATCTATATTTTCTTTTATTCCAGCATTTGCTATTTCTTCTCCGTCCCTGTCTGAAACTTCATAGCAGAGATTACTTCTAATTCCTGTTATCTTTGCAGCCTCAGCTATCTTCATAAGGCTTCCTTCAAGTGCATTTGGGCTGGCATGATGGTCTATTACAGTTGTAACTCCACATTTCACCTGTTCTATCATAGGAAGCAGTGCACTGTATTTTACATCTTCCAAATTAAGTGTTCTGTCCAGTCTCCACCATAGATTTCTCAACACTTCTCCAAACATTGTAGCAGGCTTTCCTCCTAAAAACATCCCTCTTGCAAATGTACTGTAATAGTGCATATGAGTATTGACAAATCCAGGCATCACAAGTCTTCCCTTTGCATCTTTATATTCAGCCTGAG
>ERZ773014.2392-NODE-2392-length-10897-cov-3.014112_pt1 | contig 10897 bp, 9 predicted proteins | sample MGYA00580841_ERZ773014 | MGnify/ENA primary metagenome ERZ773014 (study PRJEB29015, sample SAMEA2737989) | human oral metagenome | biome: human oral; feature: human-associated habitat; material: dental | place: China | collected 2067 ...
AAAGAGCGCCGCACAGAAGTAAATCTCCGGTGCAATGCTGCCGACCTGTTTCGCGACACTGCCCGGCGAGAGGAAAATGCCGGTTCCGATGACCGCGTTGATTGTGAGTAAAACAATGGACCAAAACCCTAACTTTTGACTCTTCTCTTTCACAAAATCCGCCTTTCCCGTCCGCTCAGTTTTTCGCTGTCTGATGCCGCTGTCCCGCCGCAATGAATGCCTGCCACAATTTCCGCATGACCGGGTCCACGCTCTGTAACATCTCCGGATGCCACTGGACCGCAATCAGGAAGTCATCGCCCGGAAGCTCGATTGCTTCAACCACGCCGTCCGCCGCCGTCGCGACCTCGGCAAAGGGTTCGCCGACCTTCTTCACCGTCTGGTGGTGGAAGGAATTCACGCGGTGGGAGGTGACGCCTAGAATCTCCGCGAGCTTCGAGCCCGGCTTCACCGCCACGCTGTGGGTCGCGACGCGCGGGCTGTGTCCCTGCGAGTGCTTCAGGGTCTCCCCCTGACGCTCGCCGAGATCCTGACAGAGACTGCCGCCTTCCGCGACATTGATGAGCTGGAAGCCGCGGCACACACCGAGAATCGGCAGATGGTGCTCCCTCGCGAGCTCATAGAGCGTGAAGTCGTAGCTGTCGCGCTCCGGCACAATCTTGCCGAGGCCGCGGTGCGGCTCCTCGCCGTAGTAAATCGGGTCAATGTCGTCGCCGCCGGTGATTAACAGCGCGTCCAGCTTGTCAACCACCGCCGAAAGCGCCGCCCGGTCGCCGTTCATCGGAATCATGACCGGCACACCGCCGGCCGCGAGAACCGCATTGACATAGTCCTCATTCACATAAATGCGTCGATAGCCCGGGAATATGCCCCCGTCGTCCGTAATAAGTCCCGTCGAAATACCGATTACCGCTCTCTTTTCCATCTTGTTACGCTCCTTTCTCACACACAGTCGTCAACATTCACTTCATTCGTCATAACGCGCAGGATCTCCTTGTCCGTGTCGCGCATACCGACTCTGCCGATATAGCCCATGTTCTTGATGGTCTCCTCGACATCGCCTTCGACAATGCCCTCGCCCGCCTGGAAACAGCGATTACTCATGCTCATGTGATGCGCGAGAATCGCCGCATGCAGGGAACTCGCAATCTTTGCCGCGCAGCTCGGCTTCGCGCCGTCGCAGACAATGCCGCCGACATTGCCGAGTGTGTTCGTAATCGTGCGGGAAATCTGCGCATAGTCGCCGCCGCAGAGAAAGCTGATGCCGGCCCCCGCACCGCAGGACGCCGAGACCGCACCGCAAAACGCGGACAGGGCGCCGATATAGTGTTTGATGTAAATCGAGACCAGATTGCTCACAATCAGCGCGCGGAGCATTCTGTCCTCCGAGACCTGCAGCTCTCTCGCATACTCGACAACCGGCATACTGACCGTGATACCCTGGTTGCCGCTGCCCGAGTTAATGACGACCGGCATCGGACATCCGCTCATTCGCGCATCGCTGCCCGCCGCCGCGCGCGCGCAGGCGCGACACTTCACATCACTGCCGAAAGTCTCAAGTATGGTGCTGCCGACGTTGGCGCCCCAGTTCTTGTCGAGACCCTCCTGCGAAATCGCGAGATTGCACTCCACCTGGCGCCGCAGCACCTCGCGGACTTCCGAGAGATCGGCCTCCTCCGCATACGCGAGGATGCCCTTCAAATTCATGTGGTCGCGCGGTGTCTTGTACACATTGCTCTCGACCGCGCGCGCTGCCTCATCCTGTTCGAGTTCCTTTTCATCGCGAAAAATGTGGCTGATGTTGGTGTGCTTCTTCTCGATGATGACTTCCGCCGTGTGATTGTCGCCGAAGACCTTTGCCGCGATGTAGAGATTCGGCGCGTTCTCCGCAAAGAGCACTTTGCAGAAGCCCGCCGCCGCGAGCTCGCGCGTCTTTTCGCGCGCACTGTCCGTCACATCCGCAATGACCTCGAGCTGCTTCTCCGGATTGCCGCCGATAAGGCCCAGAATACCCGCGACCGCAATTCCCTTCTGTCCGCCCGCGTTCGGCACCGCGACCGCCTTTACGTTCTTGATGATGTTGCCGGAGCAGCTGAGCTCCATGCGGCGCGCCTCCTCGCCGAGCACCTTGCCCGCGACCGAAGCCGCGTACGCAATTGCAATCGGCTCGGTGCAGCCCATGGCCGGAATCAGCTCCTCCCGCAAAATGGCCGCGTAACGTTTCTTTTCTTCCTGTTTCAATTCACTCATGCCTTCGTTTCCTTTTCCGATTCTATTTCTGCCTGCAGTTCCGTCAAAAATTCCCAGCGCTCCATGCGCTCGAGAAGTTTTGCCTCTACCTCTTCGCGCTCCGCATCGAGCGCGGTGAGACGCTGAAAGTCACTCGCCGAAGCGGCATACTCCGCCTCAATTTCCGCAACGCGCGCCTCAAGCGCCGCAATCTCATCCTCGATGTGTAAAAAGTCCTGCTTTTCCTGATAGCTCATGCGCCGCGCTCGCTGCCGTCTCGTCTCCTCGGCGCGTTGCTTGCTCGCCTCTTTTTCGGCACTCACGCCGCTTTCCGCTCCCGCACTGCCGCTCTCGGCGCTCGCTGCCTCCCGCCTTAGCTTCTCGACCTGATAGTCCGTATAGCCGCCCTCGTACTGCGAAATCACACCGTCCTCGAGCGCCAGAATGCGGTGCACGGTCCGGTCCAAAAAGTAGCGGTCGTGGCTCACCGCGATCACAATGCCCGCAAAGCTATCCAGATAGTCCTCGAGCACGGTCATCGTCCTGATGTCGAGGTCATTGGTCGGCTCGTCCAGAATCAAAAGATTCGGCGCGCCCATCAGGATTTTCAAGAGAAACAGCCGCCGCTTCTCACCGCCCGAAAGCTTCTCGACTTTCATATAGTGCTGAGAGCTCGGGAAGAGGAAGCGCTCCAACATCTTCGCGGCGCTGATGGGGCCCTCCGGACTCGGCACAAACTCCGCAATCTCCTTGACACTTTCAATCACCGTGAGCTCACCCGAGAGTGCCTCGTTTTCCTGGCTGAAGTAGCCTATCTTCACGGTCTGCCCGATTTCGATTTCGCCGCTGTCCGGCTTCTCAAGCCCCGTAATGAGCTTTAAGAGCGTACTCTTACCCGCTCCGTTTCGGCCTATGATACCGAGCCTGTCGTTCTTTTGAAACTGGTAGCTGAAATCCCGGAAGAGCAGCTTTCCGTCGAAGGACTTGCTCACATCGTGAAACGAAAGCGTCGTCTTTCCGAGCCGGGAATAGGCGGAAGCAAGTTGAAGCGAAGCCTCTGCCTCCGGACCGCTCGCCGCCGAGAGCTTTTCGTAGCGGGCAATGCGCTCCTTTGACTTGGTGCCGCGGGCGCGCGCGCCGCGCTGCATCCAAGCTAGCTCCTTTCTCAGGATGCTCTGTCTGGTTCTCTCGTTCGCCTGCTGAATGTCGAGGCGCTCCGCCTTCAGCGCGAGAAAGCCCTCGTAATTGGCATCATAGGAGTAAATCTTCCCTCGGTCCAGTTCCAAGATGCGCGTGCAGACCGAATCCAGAAAATAGCGGTCGTGCGTGACCATGAGGAGTGCGCCGCGGAAGTTCTTCAAGTAGTTCTCAAGCCACTCTGCGGTCTCGCCGTCCAAGTGGTTGGTCGGCTCATCGAGAATCAAAAGATCTGCCGGGTACAGAAGCACACCCGCCAGGGCAATGCGCTTTTTCTCACCGCCCGATAAGGTCTCGCAAGGTAGATCAAGTTCCGTCACACCGAGCGCGGCAAGCAGCTTCTTGGCCGCCGCTACCGTGTCCTCCCCCGCCGCCTCGCCGCCCGCCATGCGGAGACAGGCCTCCAGAGCGGTCTCCTTCGCGAGGAAGTTCGGGTTCTGCGAGAGAAAGCGAATTTGCAGCCCCTTTCGCACAATGAGTTCGCCGCTATCCGGGCTCTCTTCCCCCGCCACAATGCGAAGCAGGGTGGATTTTCCCGTGCCGTTCACACCGATCAGCGCAAGTTTCTCGCCCTCGCCGATATAGCAGTCCGCGTCATCAAAGATGCGCCGCTCGGTATACACTTTTTCCAAATGTTCAATTGATACAATCGTATTCATAATTATAGATTTTCTGATGAAAGAAAGGCTGTGAAAAATACCATTGGCATTTCTCGCAGCCTGACATTGCCTTTAAGATTTATGCAAAGATATGGTATCCCAAGTGCTCGGAGAGATACTGCAGCATCTTTTCGCCGCCCACACTGTTACCCTTCTTGTTCAGCATCGGGCCAAAGGTTCCGATTCCCATACCGTTCTGACCGACCGCGACAATACCGCCGCCCACGCCGCTCTTTGAGGGCAGTCCGACCTTCACCGCATACTCACCGGACTCATCGTACATGCCGCAGAGCATCATGAGGGTCGTCACGATGCGAACAATGTCCGCATCGAGGAGGCGCTCTCCCGTCTTCGGGTCTACACCCTTGTTGGAAAGAATCATCGCGTAGTGCGCGAGATCCTTCGCCGTGCACATGACCGAGCACATGCGGAAGTACACATCCAGCACCTCCTCCGGCTCGCCGTCCAGCACGTGGTCGCTCTTCAAGAGGTAAGCAATCGAACGGTTTCTGGTGCCGGTCCGCTTCTCGGACTGGTACACCTTCTCGTTCAACTGAATCTTCGGATTGCCGCAGAGCTTTCTGACCAGCGTGAGGAACTCCCCGAACGGGTCTGCCGCCGCAATGCAGTCCGCCGTCACAATCGCACCCGCATTGATCATCGGGTTAAAAGGCCGCCAGTCCTTTAACTCGAGCTGGAGTATGCTGTCAAAGCGGTCGCCGGTCGGCTCCATACCCACCTTCGAGAATATGTGGTCATAGCCCGAAGTCTGCAGTGCGAGAATCAGCGAAAAGGTCTTCGCGATGCTCTGCATCGTAAACGGAATATTGTAGTCCCCCGCCTTGTACATGCTGCCGTCCGCATTCATAATGCAGCAGCCCAGGTTCGACGAATCCGCCTTTGCGAGCTCCGGAATGTAGCTTGCAACCTTTCCCTCAATCAGTACGTTCTGGCCCTCTGCTAGCGCCTCCTCAAGAATCTGTTGAACATCCTGTTCCATTGTTTTTCCCCTTATCTTGTCGTAACTCAATCCTTCCAGTAATCCAGCTCATCGGGGTTCAGCCCGATATCCTTTGCGCGGAACACCGGCTCTTTTCCTGCTTTGCGCTGTGCCACATAGTCGTGATAGGTGCCGATTGCGACGCGGCTTAACAGCACGCAGGCCACCAGATTCAGTAAGCACATGCCGCCCATCATGATATCCGCAATATCCCAAGCAGCCGCCATCGGGAGCAACGCGCCGACAAAGATCACAATCACGCCGTAAATCCGGAAGCCCTTCAGGAAGCCCTGGCTCGGCATGGTCTTATGGTTTAAATATGCGAGCGCATTGTCGCAGTAGTAGAGATTTCCGATCAATGTCGTGAACGAGAACAGCAGCATCGCGACCGTGATGAAGATCGGGCCGAAGTTGCCGAGCACCGCTTGGAGCGAAGTCTGCACCCACTGCGCACCCGCGAGTTCCGCGGTCGGCTCAACGCCGGAGACCAGGCACATGAGTGCCGTCGCATTGCAGAGGATAATCGTGTCGATATAGACCGAGAGCATCTGCACAAGGCCCTGCTTGGCCGGATGCGAGACCACCGCAGCCGCAGCTGCGTTCGGCGCCGAGCCGACACCGGCTTCGTTCGAATAGAGACCTCTCTTGATACCGTAGACCAGACAGGAACCCGCAATGCCGCCGAAAATTGCGCGGAAGTTAAACGCATCGGTGAAGATACGACCAAAGACCGCCGGAATTCTGCCCGCATGCATGACGAGGACCACCAGCGTGACCACCACATAGGCAACGCCCATGAACGGGACAATGAAAGCCGCCGTCTTCTCAATCCGCTTGCCGCCGCCCATCACGCAGATGCCGACCAGAAGTGCGAGCACCGCGCCGATGATACCCGCCGCGAGCTTCGGATTTGCCACATAGAAAGCGTAGGTCTGGAATGTCGACTGCGTGTTGTAAGAGCAGAGCAGATTAAAACCACAGGAATAGGTGAGCAGCAGGAAGACGACGAAAATCGTCGCAAATCCCTTGCTCTTTAAGGCGTCTTCAATGTAGTACGCCGGGCCGCCGTAGCTCGTGCCGTCCGCTGCCTTCTTCTTGTACACCTGTGCGAGTGTGCACTCGGTAAATGAAGACGCGCAGCCGATTAGCGCCATGACCGTCATCCAGAATGCCGCACCTGCGCCGCCGAGACAAATTGCCGTCGATACACCGATAATATTTCCGGTTCCGACGCAGCTCGCTGTGCTGATCATCAGCGCCTGGAAAGGCGAAGTACCGTTCCCCTCCGTCGGCTTTGCCTTCATTACCCGCAAGCCCTCCGGCAACATCCGCACCTGTACGAAACCCATACGAATCGTGAAATAAAGCCCCGCTGCCGCCATGACAATCAGCAAGACCGGATAGTACAGAAAGCTGTCTATCGCATCCAAAACCTGCATAACCATGTTGCGAAACCCCCTATTCTGTTTTTTTGTTGCCACCACAACTTGTGCATATTTACTAATACAGTCTAGCATGTAAGTATGTAAAGCGGAAATTTTCCGGGCCGATAGCAGCTATCTATGAAAGAAATATCAACCGTTGGGCATTCTGTTTTTCGGTCTTATGTTGTATAATGTTATCAAGAAAACCAATAGGAGGCAGGCTTGGACGCAAATAACATCAAATACATTGTCGCCATTGCAAAGTACGGCTCCATCAACCATGCCGCAAAAGCAATGTTCATCTCTCAGCCTCAGCTGAGTCATATTCTGAAGATTACCGAAGAGGAGTGCGGCCTCACGCTGTTTCAGCGCACGAGCCGCGGCACCAGGCTCACCCCCGAGGGCGAGGACTACTTGCACCACTGTGAAATTATCCTCGCAGAGATGGCAAAACTGAACCACTATGTGACACAGGCGGCCTCCGCCCAGTCGAGACTTAAGGTCAGCATGACACGCTTCTCCCATATCTCCGAGTGCTTCAACGAGGTCTGCCGCCGACATCAGGCCGACAGCTCCATCCACTACCATCTCTACGAGGCCTCCGCCTCCAATGTTCTGAACGATGTCGTAGAGGGCAAGTCGGATATCGGCATTCTCCACTTTTCGACCACCAATCAGGAGATGACCTTGCAGGGCTTTGCCGACAAGAAGCTGAGCTTCACACCGCTCGCCACCTTCCGCCCCTATGTGTGCCTCGCCGAGAACCACCCGGTATTGCAGGGCAAGGTACCCGCTGCGATTGATATCCGCGAGCTCAAAGACTACGGTTTTGTGCGATACGCGGGGCAGTACGAGGACTTCATCTACCACATTGCGAGCGACAGCGGCCTCATCGACCTAAATGAATCGCAAAAAATCATCTATGTCTGCGATCGCCAGGAGCAGATGCGCCTCATTCAGACAACGACCTTCTATACCATAGGCATCGCCGCTTTCTCCGACCAGAGCAAACTCTACCAAGTGATTTCCGTCCCAATTCTGAAGAGTTCCGAGCACCTCGCCTTCGGCATTATCACCCGGAAGGATACTGTGCTCTCCCCGCTCGAACAGGAATTCAAGGATGAGGTTATCCAGAAATATCGCACACTTGCGGAGACTGAGGGTTGAATTCAGACTATATTTTGCTAGGACTCCGTTTGTTTAGTGCAAACTCATAATGTTTTGCCTCGTTCACTGACAAGTTTCCTTGTTCTAACTGTTCTCGCGTGTTATACTCGCAAGAACATAATTGTTTCATAAAAGAAAAGAACAGACAACGCAGCGCAAATTTGCCGCGGGAAAGGACTTTTGTCATGCAGATTCATGAATCCGCCGAGGACTACCTCGAAAAAATTCTAATGCTCCGCGAGGAGAACGGACATGTGCGCTCCGTCGAAATCGCAAACGCCATGGGCTACTCGAAACCGAGTATCAGCATCGCGATGAAGCATCTCCGGGAAAACGGGTTGGTGCGCATGGACGCCGAAAACTTTATCTATCTCACCGAAGAGGGTGAGGCGATTGCGAGCCGCATCTATGACCGCCACCAGACGCTGACACAGCTCTTTGTAAAGCTCGGCGTTCCCTCCGACATTGCCGAACGGGATGCCTGTAAGGTCGAGCACGACCTGAGCCCCGAATCCTTTGCGGCCCTGAAGGAATGTAGCAGACGGCTTTAACCTATATCGACACCGCGACGAGATCTGGTACTTTCCGGATCTCGTCCTTTTATATTGTGTCGCAATAGCGAAGCCTAAAAAGCCGATACCCTTGCGCCGAAAAGGGTTTGCTTTTTTCCTGGTTTCGTTTTAGCATACGCATTGAATGTCAAAAAACAGATTAAAAAGGGGTTTTGTGTATGAGTACTTCGATTCCACTGTGGCTGTGCCTCCCGTTCGCGGGCCTGTTGCTCAGCATTGCGATTGTGCCGCTTGTCGCCGGCAAGTGGTGGGAAAAGCACCGCGTCCACGCGGTCATCTTCTGGTCCCTCCTCTTCATTGTCCCGTTCACGGCAATGTACGGTCCGCTAAAGGCTTCCGAGACCGTGCTGGAAACCGTATTTAACGACTATCTCTCCTTCATCGTGATGCTCTTCGGCCTCTTCTGCGTGGCCGGTAACATCACCTTTGAGGGCGATCTCGCCGGTTCTCCGCTCGTCAACACGCTGTTCCTGTTAATCGGAACCTTCCTGTCGAGCCTGATCGGCACCACGGGTTCCTCGATGTTAATGCTTCGACCGATGATCAAGATCAACTCCTGGAGACGCCGGAAGCGCCACATCATGATCTTCTTCATCTTCCTGATTTCGAACATGGGCGGTTGCCTCTCGCCGCTCGGCGATCCGCCGCTCCTCATGGGCTTTATGCGCGGTGTGCCCTTCCTCTGGAGCCTGCATCTGCTCCCGATTCTCATCTTCAACCTAGTGATTCTGCTCACTGTCTTCTGGCAGCTCGACAAGCACTATTACCTTAAGGATGTGAAGCTCGGCTACCGCCCGGACATCTCGAAGCCCGGCACAGAGCTCTCGCTCCGCGGCGCCCACAACATTCTCTTCCTGCTGATGATCATTGTCGCAGTGGTGCTCGGCGGCACACTGCCCGGCAATCCGATGTTTCAGACCGCAGAAGGAACCGTCCGCGGCATTCACATTGTCGGCGAGGTAGTGCTCGGTTTCCCAACCATCATTGAAATTGTGCTGATTCTCGCGGCAGCTTTCCTTTCCTTCAAGACCACGCCCGAGGAGATTCGCCGCACGAACCACTTTACCTGGGGCGCTATCCAAGAGGTCGCCGAGCTCTTTATCGGCATCTTCATTACCATGCAGCCCGCCCTCATTATCCTCAAGGAAATGGGACCGAAGCTCGGCATCACCGAGCCTTTCCAGATGTTCTGGTCGACCGGTCTGCTCTCGAGTTTCCTCGACAACACGCCGACCTATCTGGTCTTCCTGACCACAGCGGGCACACTCGGCATGACGAGCGGCCTCACGACGACCGTCGGCACGATTCCGGTCATCTTCCTGAAGGCCATCTCCTGCGGCGCTGTCTTCATGGGTGCAAACAGCTACATCGGAAACGCACCGAACTTCATGGTCAAATCGATTTCGGACGAGAACGGTATTCATATGCCCTCGTTCTTCGGCTACATCGGCTGGGCACTCGCGTTCCTGGTGCCGGTCTTCGTGATTGACACCCTGGTATTTTTCTTATAAGGAGGTAGCGCATGGAACAGTTAACAACACGCTGCCGCGCACTGGCAGAAAAAATTTACGCTCTCGATGAAAATGTCTACAAGGCACTCGGTTCTTCCCTCGGCCGCACGCTGATCGGAAGCCGTGAAAAAGTGCTCTCGCTTCTGGAGCACGAGCTTTCGCTCCGCCCGCAGGGACAGCTGATTCTCTCCGACATGGCCTTAATCGGCAACATGGCGCGCACCCTCCCGGACGGCGCTTCCAGAAAGCAGCTCCTCACCGAGTACAATGACATTATTGTGGAGCTCAAAGCCCTCGAAGAGGAAATCGCGAAAGGTGATATTTCCGATCAGAAGCGCGTCTTCTTAAATCCGTTCGCGACCGGCGCAAAGCCCTTCTCGAAGGACGACCACCTTGTGATCTGCATCGGCCGCTCCTACGGCAGCGGCGGCACGGAGATCGGTTTCCAGCTCGCGGACGATCTGCACATCAACTACTACGATGCGACCATCTTTAAGGACGTGCTGGAGCGCCTGCAGGCAAAACGCGAGGCAACGGGGGATCAGGACATCATCGAGACCCTCGACGAAATCCGCCACGCGCACGGTATGAATCTCTTTACCTCGAACTTTAACCGCTTCCACGGTCTGCCCACCGCAGACGCACTCTTCTTTAACCAGAGTCAATACATTGAGGAACTCGCGCGGAAGGAAGACTTTGTCGTCATGGGGCGTTCCGCAGACGTGATTCTTAAAAATGCCGGCATCCCCCACATTTCCATCTTCATCACCGCTCCCTTTGAGAGCCGCGTGAAGCGCTTAATGGAGATGTACTCGCTGGACTTTAAGGAGGCCGCGCAGCGCGTGAAGCGCGAGGACAAGGCGCACGAGCACTTCTACCACCGCTACACCGGCTTTAAGTGGGGCTCCGCCGTCCACTACGACCTCTGCATCAACTCTGCGAGCTACGGCATCCACGAGTCCGAGGAACTCATTATCCGCGTGATCAAGGCGCGACTCCGCGAGGACCTGCAGGCACTCGCAACGCGCCACCAGGAGTTCGTCGAGAAAGCCGACGCCGAGTTGCTCGCAAGGCGGGCAGAACAGGCAACAGACGGCATCTGAAACACAGACACAAATAGAAAACGCCGCCCCCGAGG
>ERZ773014.2395-NODE-2395-length-10891-cov-9.211794_pt1 | contig 10891 bp, 11 predicted proteins | sample MGYA00580841_ERZ773014 | MGnify/ENA primary metagenome ERZ773014 (study PRJEB29015, sample SAMEA2737989) | human oral metagenome | biome: human oral; feature: human-associated habitat; material: dental | place: China | collected 2067 ...
GGCCTCGACCGCGCAGGCGAAGGTCGAGCGCGCGGTCGAGGCCTCGGTGGTCAGCCACTCGTCCGAGGTGCTGAGCGGGGGCTCGGTGCTGGACGCGCTGCTGGAGCGCCGCCGGGCCTAGTCGCCCCGCCAAAAGCACGGCTCCGTTTGGCAGGGCATGTTTGCCCTGCCAAACGCGTATTTCGATCCTGACCGCGCATGTCCGCGCCGTCGGGGTGCATCCCTCTCCCGACAGGGCCTGTCTGCCTTGCCAAATGCGCACCTTGATCCCGACAACGCCATCCGCCCTGCCTAACGCGCACCTCGATCCCGACCGCGCATGTCCGCTCTCTCAAACGCGCACCCTCGATTCCAACAGTGCAGTCCGTCCCGCCAAACGCGCATCTCGGTTACTGCAGAGCATGTCCGTAGCGACCAGCCTGTCCATCCCGCCAACAAGAACGCATGCTCGCCTCGTCGAAAGCGTCCTGCCGCCTCGTTCGAGTCGCAGGCGCACCCGCGACTGCGACAGACCCAACACTCGCGCGTTGGAATTGAAGCGCTCCTAGGTGCTAAGCTACTGGAGTCCTAGGGGCTATGGCGCAGTTGGTAGCGCGTCTCGTTCGCAATGAGAAGGTCAGGGGTTCGAATCCCCTTAGCTCCACCATCGTCGTCTTACACGAAACATTGCCAAATTTAATATGTTTGTTGCCCTTTGGGAGGTTTTCCTGGAGGGTTTTTGTGTTGTCCTGGCTGTGGGTGTCTGGCCCATTATTGCTGCTGTTGTTTTGAATGGTCCGGCCGCTGTGGCCGTGGGTGTCCTGGCTGTAGGCGTCTTGGTTGCTGTGCCTGTTCCGGCTGTCGTCGTTGTTGTGGTGGTTGGTGTTGTTCCGGCGGTCGCCGTCGCTGCCTCTGTTTTCTTCTGGGTTTGTGAGTCTGGCGTGGTGTCGCAGGGTTGGGGTGGTGAGGTGGTCGAAGGGCGGTCGGGGTGTGGGGTGGATGGGGCGTCGCGGGGTGCCGGACGGGGTGTTGTCGGTTGGGTTGATGAGGATGTCGGTGAAGAAGACGGTGTTGAGGAGTTTCTTGAGGCTGGGCGGGGTGTCTGGGTGGGTGTAGAGGCGGTGGCAATGTTCGAGGAGGGCGAGGGCTTCTTCGAGGCGGTGTTCGAGGTGTTCGCGGTCGGCGGTCAGGGCGGCGAGTTCTCGGGTGACGTGGTCGAGTTCGCGGGTGAGGCGGGTTTGTTCGGCTTTGAACAGGTCGAGGGGGACGGCGTCGGCGTAGTGGGCTTGGAGGAGTGTGGCTTGTTGGGCTTTGAGTGTGCGGGCGTGGGCGGTGAGGGTGCGGGTGTGGGTGCGTTGGCGGGCGTAGAGGCGGTCGAGTTCGGCGCGCAGGCGTGTTGCGATGGCGCGCCGCTCGTCGGGGGTGATGCGGATGTGGCGGTAGAGGTCAGCGACGGCGTGGTCGACGTCGTCGATGAGGACGGCTTTGAAGGAGCATTGCTCGCGGTGGCGTTGGCGGTAGGAGCAGACGAAATAGGGGTAGATGTGGCCGTTTCTGGCTTTGGCGTGGTGGATGATGAGCCGGCCGCCGCATTGGCCGCAGCGGACGGTGGTTTTGAGGTGGTGGTTGTGGATGCGTTGGCGTTCGCCGTGGCGGTGTTGGCTGAGGACGGTTTGGACGCGCTGCCAAGTGGCCTCGTCGATGAGGGGCTGGTGTGTGCCCGGGTAGTGGACGCCTTGGTAGGTGACGATGCCGCGGTAATAGGGGTTGCGGAGGATGTTAAGGAGTTTGTTGTGGTCGAGGGGATGGGACGGCCGGCTGGGCGTGGGGGCGGTGGTCAGGCCGTGGGCGGTGAGGTGGTCAGTGAGGGTCGACAGCGTCCAACGGTCGGTGGCGTACTCGGCGAAAGTCTGAGTGATGAGGGGGCCGCGGACAGGGTCGATGTCGACCCAGCGGGCTTGCCTGCCCTGGCTGTCGCGGCCTTGCTTGTTGAGATAGCCGAGCGGGGCCCGGCCGACGGTCCCGCCGGCACGGGCTTTTTCACCGAGGCCTTTGACCACCTCGGCGGCCAGGTTGCGTGAGTAGAACTCGGCGATGCTGCTCATGATGCCGTGCAGGAGCATGCCGCCGGGAGTTTGGTCGATGTTCTCGCTGGTGGAGACCAGGCGCACGCCGGCCTCGTCAAACGCCCGGGTGATCTCCACATCGTCCGCCCGATTCCGCGCCAGGCGATCCAACTTGTGGACAATGACGTAGTCAACCCGCCCGTCCTGCGCCAGGTAGGCCAACATCCTCTGCAGCCCGGGACGATTGACGCTACGAGCAGACTCGCCGCTTCCTTCTCAGGTAGGTCGACGACGAGCGCACCCATCGTCATTGCGGTGCCAGCGATGGAGGCAGCATTTTGCAGTGCTTCAACGCGAACGGGGTCAACCACGCCAGCTGCTTTGAGATCGATCAGCTTGCCCGGTGTGTTGACGTTAATACCAAAGCCAGGCTACGCTGCCTTCACCTGTGGCAGACACTCACCGGCATTGAGGCCAGAGTTGGTTAGCAGGATGCGGAACGGTTGCTCGAGCGCGTGAATGAGCAAATCCTCACCAGCGGACACCGATGCATCGGCACCACCAGCGTGGGTCTAGCTCGTCGCGAGATTGACCAGGGTCACGCCACCGCCAGGCACGACACCCTCAGCTAGGGCAGCCTTAACAGCAGCCATCGCATCATCAACGCGGTATTTCGTCTCTTCGATCTCGGTTACTTCTTGTCTTCATATTCTAAACAGTTCACTTTCTAAACTATTCATTGTCAACGCCGTGCCACGCGCCGACGGCGCCAAACATACACTGCGCCGCCAACTCCACCCAGCACAATCGGCACCGCTCCGCCATAATATAGCGGCGGAACATTGTCACCAGCAGCTGCCAATGCAGCCTCGTGCTGCGGTTGGCTTGGCTGCGACTGTTGGGCCTGTGAGATATGCATGGCTTTCGGCGGCAAGGCGGTATTCTGCGGCTGGTTTGACTGCGGCTGGGCCGACGTTGTCGCAGCGCCGCTATGCAGCGTGCGGTCGAGTTGCCGCAGCAACGCATCATTACTCTGTGGGTCGGAGAGATAACGCCACACAATGATCCCCTGCAGGTTGTGCTGCTGGACATATTCTGCCTTATACTTCATCGACTCCGCATCGTCGTAGCTAATAAATTCACGCCGCGCGGCATTGTAGAGATAAGGCGCTTTGCTTGCGTCGTCCCAGTAGCGAGTGTAGCCATTCTTGTTAATATACTCTCGCTCGAGCCGGTCATACGTGGTGTGGTACTCGCCAGCCTTTTGGGTGTCCCCAACGGGCTGGTGCAGTCCATGATTCGCCCCAGGAACTGAGGTAAACCGCCGGCTATACCACGCCGCCCCGATCATCAATTTCTTTGTTGGCGCGCCATGAGCTTGGTAGTGCTGCACTGCCGAGTTGGCACTTTGGTCGAGCGGGTCATCAGGTGCAGTATAGAGCCCAGCATGGTGCCCAGCGTGCGTCTTGAACGAGCCGAACCCACGCATGTCATACGTCATAATTGCAATCTGATCAAGATACTGCTCGTACTCAGCAAACTTATTTTGCTCGGCATACCACTTGGCTGGTGCACCTGTCATCGAGATACTTGGCTTGCGTCCACCGGTGGTCGTTGCCGTTCGCAATTCGCGCAAGAGAGCAATCAGGTCAGCCTGCTGGCTCCCCTTTGGAAACTCCCAGTCGATATCCACCCCGTCTAACTGATGAGTGTGCAGCGCCTCCTTGACAGAGCTCACAAAGGCATGCCGGGTGCTTGCTTTGCGCACCATCGCATCGAACTCACTCCGCGCGGCATCATTGCCGCCACCAATTGAAAGAATAAGGGAGATACGCGGATTGACCGCGTGAATCCGCTGCAGCGTAGCCGCCTGCTTAAGGTGCGGCAATGCATCAAGCTTTAGACGCCCATCGGCCGAAATGCGCCCAAAATGGACGATGAGCCGATCGATCATCTTCAGATGTTCGTCAGTCACTTTTGGGAGATTCTCGTCGCTGACATAGACCGAGATTGTCTTCCGCTCAGCAGCCTGGGCTGGCAGTGGAGTCACCAGCTGGCATCCGACTGCTATCATTATGACACTGAGCATGTATTTCACAATTGCCGTCCGCATATCGCCTCCTTGCTTTTGCTGCCTGCCTCCTTCTAGCCTATACGGTTTGCCAGAAACGGCAAACCGTTGGCAATTCAGCGCCATGTCGATGCAGTCTCCCAGTCCTACGTCGTCGATCTGGGTGAGGCGGCTGCATCCCAGGCGAAACCGGTGGTCGTCTCGTTTGCGTTCCACACCCGAGTGCCCGAGGCGGGCACGTCGTGCACATCGACATCGACCGGCCGACACGGGGCTTGGCCGGCGACATGCGTTACGACGAGACGATCTCCCGCCTGCGCCTGATGGATTTCGCCTCCCGTGGGGACGGCGGCCACGTCTTTGGCGACTCTGGCGCACGCAGCGAGTCTGATAAGGCGCTTGTCTAAGGCTCCTTACGCAGATCGCGCCTGGTGCGATGTATGCCTGATTCTCAGCAGCCGCCGATGGTGACCACCCCCTTGGCCATTCGGTTCTGGCAGAATACGTAGTCTTGGGATACATGATCTCTGGATTGTGAGAACAGCGCATGAGCGTGTAATTCTACTGTATGGTTGAGGTTGGCGGCAGCTGGTCCTGGTTACTCGTATCGGTGGTGAGATGCTTGCTCGCATTCGGTGAGCTGATGTGTCATAGATTGAGTGGATATGGTCTGACCCCGAGGGAACCTGCTGGGCCGTGGCCGTTCGGTCCAAGGCACAGTGACGCCGACGGCAATGGCGTTGATCTCTTCGCGGCCTTAGAGAACCGAACCGGTGTTTCCCTTCCCTATGGCAGGGAATCGCCGAGGAAGGACTTCCAGTGGCCGGAGCCGATGCGGATGCGGTACCGCACATAGGGGAGTGTAGGAAGCGGTGTGAGGTCAGGAGTCGCTGCGGTCCTTGGTCGATAGCTGCTCCGCCGACTCGTGAATTACCTTGGTGGCATCCTCCAGGAACTCAATGAGCTGATCGACCTGGCTCTCAGACCATCCCTTCACCAGAGCGGTCAGCTTCTGGTTGGCGGGCAGGAATATCTTGGCAAGACGATCAGCACTTGTGGCGTGAATGGTGAAGGAACGCAGGTCCGTCTGGCTGAGGCGTCGCTCAACCCAACCATCGCGGGTGAGTCGCCGCAGCACGCTGGCCATGGTTGTGGTTCCCATCCGGGTGCGGCGGGCCAGAGAGGTGGGGGTCTGTGGGCCGTCGCGGTGCAGGACGTCAAGCACAGCCAGATCGCTGTCATTGAGGCCTGTTCGTGCCGCAATGGCGCGGTTGCTGGCGGCGAGTTCGCTGTTCATGGCGCGCAGCGCCCGGATGAGACGCTCATCGTGAATCCGTTTGCTCAAGCGAGCCTCCTGATCGGGGTGAACATGGATGAGTGTCAGGATAGATTGACGACGAGCTTGCCGCGGACGTGCCCCGTCGCCAGCTCGATGTAGGCGGCGCGAACCTGCTCCAGCGTGAAGGAGTAGGTGTGGGCGATCTCGATCTTGACGGCGTTGTCCGCCACCAGCTGTGCAACCTCCTCGAGGTCGCCGCGTCCATTGCTGTGCCGTGAGCCGGTGAACTTTGCGCCCTTGAGGATCGCGGCGGGTGAGGGGACTAGAGTGCCGATGGAACGGCCCGTTAGCCCGAGATCGCGGCCAAGTTGCACGTAGCCGCCGCCATAGCAGTCAAAGAGCTTGGTGACGGGCGACGGAGCCGCATCGCGAACTCGGCTTGTCAGGTTCTCGCCGTACGTGACTGGAATGGCTCCCAAGGATCGGAGGTAGTCCGTGTTGCGGGTGCTGGCGATGCCGATGACGGTGGCTCCTCGGCTCAAAGCAAGCTGCGTTGCAACTGATCCTACGCCGCCCGCTGCAGCACTGATGACAACCACGTCGCCGCTGCGCAGGTTCAGCTGCCTGAATGCGCCGCACGAGGTTTGCGAGGCAACACCCAGGCAGGCTGCCTGAGTAAATGACAACGGGTTAGGCTTCTTGACGACGTCGTCGGCGGGTGCCACCAGCTCGGTGGTGAGTGCCCCGCGGGTGTCAGCCTGTCCGGGTGCGCTTCGCAAGGTACCCAGCACGGCGTCGCTCACTGCGAGGTCTGTGACGCCCGCGCCGACAGCGTCAATGACGCCTGCGAAGTCCCGGGCCACGCCCCTAGGGAAGCGGGCTGATGTGCCCTCGAACCAGCGCCGAGGGTGGATGAGGCGCTGAACCCGTTCAAGCCGTCGCAGGTCGCCTTCGAAAGTCTTGAAGTCGAGGGGGTTAAGTCCGACGGCGCGTACCGCGATGCGTATCTCTCCGTCGCCGGGTGCCTGCGCCGGGCGCTCGACCTCCTCCAGAACCTCTGGTTCGCCAAATCTCCGGTACTCGATCGCTCGACTCATGGAAGCCTCCTCGGGCTCGTTCGGTAGTGAGGCAGCTAACTGTCTCAAATAATTCACATAATGAATATTATTATATTCGTTGTTCTTGTATCAACTTTTCAATATTCCAAATAATTCAATTTATCTTATTTTTCTTTTTCCGTCTCTTTCTTTCTCTCTACTGCATCTTTTTGCGTCCTCGTGGCCCAATACTGTGCCTCATACTGGTTGGGCGAGAGAAGGCCACAATGTTGGCGGAGGCGGGTAGTATTGTAGAAGTCGTCAATGTAGACAAAGACAGTCTGCTTGGCGTCTGCTTGACTCGCCAGAACCCGCCTCGTAAGCCACTCCCGCTTGAGGCAGGCATAGAAGGTTTCAATACAGGCATTATCCCGTAGGTCAGCACATATCCGTCAGCGTCGAAGCTGCGATCCCACTGCCCAGCCGGCAACTGGTCATACACCTCACCGTTCACGAACGCCGCACCAGTGGTTTCATCGCCGAAGTCCCACTGCGCCAGATGCGCAATCCCCGCCTGCACCCCTCCACATCAATCGGCTCCAGCTCCCCATCGGCCTCGGCACCCTGGAGGAACACCGCATTCACCCACCGCCGCGAACGCTCGGGCTCAGAGCTGGTGTGCCAGGTTATCTGCCCGGAGGCCTCGTGCGCGCACACCACCCGATCAGCAACCTCATCTAGCACATCGGCGGCCTGGTGCAACTCATCCGCCAACGCCACCGCCTCCGCAGGCACGCGGTCATCGGTGAACACGATCGCCCGGTGATCAGCATGAGCACGAGACGGCTGGTCCAGCACCTGCCGCAACAGCCGCAGCGACCCTGACACCTAACCAACACCCGATACGTGTCGACGGGATCCTCAAACGCCCGAGTCGCGTGCGCCAACCCCTGCAACCCCTCATAGGCCTCAGCAGCATCAGCAACCGGATCGACAAACGTCGCCGTTCCAACAATCCTCTCTACGTAGCGGCGGTATGCCTACGAGGGAGGTGCGCGCAGCATCGCAAGACTTGGCTGAGGTAGGCGGAGCCGTCGGTGATCTACTACGCTGAAGTTGGGCAAAAATGTTCTTTCGAGAGGAATCCGACATGTTGACGTGCACGGGAAGTTCTTGCCGGCACGCTGTGAGCCCTGGTTGCGAATGTGGCTGCGGCGGCGGGAACCACGGAGCTCTTGCCAGGCTTGCTTGGGCGGCTGCTTTGACAGTTCCAGCTCCGCAACGGACCTCTGACCAAAACCAACAGGTGGTAACGGCTGCTGCTCAGCGCAGCCGCGCGACTTCAAAGGTGAAGGGCCAGGAGAATTCACACCGTCGTTCGCGCAAGAAGCCGCGACGTGCTGACGCGACGGCCTTCTTCGAATCCACTCGAACAGTCGATATCGTCGACTGGCTGGTTGCCAACCCCAGCGAGCGCGAGAAGATCCAGTGGATGGCTCGGCAGGTGGGCGATGTCTGCGAACAAGTTCTCACACAGCATCCGGGCACCCACGCGCGACTTGCAGACCACTTCTGGTGCGACGTGCTCTCTGCTCTGGTGCAGGTGCTCACTGAGGCGCTCGATGAGATCGATAAGTTCCCCAGCCGTGTCTCACAGCTCGTCGTCGACATACTGGCGGCACGAACGTGGGAAGCGGTTCACGCCCAACGTGCGGGGTCGAAAGGGAACGCGCCGAGTCAGCGGAAGACGTCACGAAAAACGGTCTCCAGAGCAGACAATGATCTTGCGGCAGGGCTGCATGAGGCGATCCTGGAAAAGGCCGTCAAAAACCTGATCACGGCCTTGATGACCGGAGTGACAGAAGCGACCCATGGGGCGCTGGACCCGATCGTCTTGCAGCTACGAGTCCTGGCCATCCTCTTTTGTCCTGACCCATACGCGCACAAAGCCGTGTGGGACTACTGTGTGGTGCCCATGTTGAAGCAAAGGATCGTCATCCGGTCCCAGAACTACCTTCAACAGTTCTACGACATGTTCAAACAGAAGTGGACTTGGCCCACCTGAGGTCGCGCTCAGACTTGACGGCAGAGTGGTAGGGCTGCGGTGGTGAAGGTTTTGACTTGTTGTCCGGCGAGGAGTCGGGGTTCGCAGTTGGCTTGGATGACGGCTTGTTCGAGGGCGGCGAGGAGCCCGGTGTGCCCTTTGGCAGCAGTGGTGTGGTTGCCGTGGGCGGTAGCGATCGCCCAGGTAATGCCGGGGAGATAAGCATGGTGAGAACGGCGGTGACAAGGACGAACGTGAGCAGAGCGCCGATCACCGTCTGGATGGTGGTGTTGTCGCCGAAGGCGCCGAAGTCGGGGTAGATGTCCACGAGTATCAGCTGCCTTCCTTCACGGTGATGTGGACGTGGTCGTAGTGGCCGCCGGTGACGTCGGTGGGGTCGTGCACGCCGCCGCCGTTGTAGTGCCGGCCTTCTGCATCGCGGGCGAGGGACCAGGTTTGGCCTTGCCAGATGAGGTACTCAACGCCGAGGGTTTAGGCGTTGTCTTTGAGCCAGTTCGTCAGTGCCCACCCGGTTTCGAGCTGCTGAGGTGTGAGGCGGACGTCAATGGGGTTGCCAAAGGTGACGTCGCAGGCCCGTTCGAGGGGGCGTTCGATGATGATCAGCCCGCCGTACCCGCCGGACATCGAGGCGTGCGTGACGATGCCGTCGGCGACGGGCTCGTAGTACGATACCGGTCGGGGTAGGCGGAGACTTCGGCGGCTTGAGCGGCTTCACCTTTGGTGAGGGTCTGCCAGTTCGGGACGTTGAGCAGGCCGCGTGTGAGGGGTGGTTGGGGCCGCCGAAGAACGCTCGGGCCTGGTAGATAGGGTCCATGAGGTCGGGGACGGTGCTCCACCCGGCCTGGGGTCGCATCTGGAACAGGCAGAGGCTGTCGTGGTCGGAGGCGTCCCCGTCGTGGGGGTAGTTCCCGGAGTCGGCGTAGACGCTGGTGTTGGCCGGCATCCACAGATTCGACTCCGTGAGCGCGGACATGAGCGCGATCTGCAGCCCATCACGGGTGACCCCTTCGATCTGGAAGCCGGTCTGGATGATGGTGGCGGCGTGGGTGAGCTGAATCGTTTTCAGCGTGAAAGTCTGCCCGTCAGCAGTCGTCACCTCCAGTGAGTCCGGCAGTGGCCCTACCACCCTGGTCCCCGAAGCACTGGTGGTGGCGCAGGAGGCGTTGGCGCCGGGGCTGAAAATCATCCCAATCCCCACGAGCAGGAGGGCGGGGCTGAACAGCACGAGCACGGCAGCGATAGCGGCGAGCTTCTTCATCTCGGGTCACCGCAGCGGGTTGTCGAGCTGCAACGGGCGCAACAGGTGGCAGGTGTCATAGGTCGGCGCACAGACCATGAACACCGTGAACGCCATCTCGTGGGCCGAGGTGGCCTGTTCCCCGTTCCAGGTCCCGGTGCGGTGCCGGGTGCCCTCGATCGTCTAGGCGATCGTCCCGTGTGCGAGCTGCCCTCGGGTGCCTGGGCGATGGCTTCACCCCGCTGGTCAGGGACGTTGGCGCGGTCGATCGTCAGATGCTGACTGGTGCCGTACTCACGCGGGTCCTGGCCAGACGGCCCGCGAGGGCAGGTAGGCGGCGACGTCGTTAGCGAGCCCGGCTTGTTCGGCGCCGCTGGGGTCCCCGACAGCGAGGATCGTCGACGTGTAGTCCAAAGGCAGGAGCCCGGTGGTGGTGTCCCACGCGAACAGCGTGGTCGCGACATTGCGAGCGAACTGCTCCGGATCAGCACTCCGCGCAACCGGTGGCACCGACGACGCACCCGAAGGGGTGGCACTGGTGGATGGGGAGGGAGACGGCCCGGACGAGGACGGCGGTGGCTGTGAGGGCGGCTTCGTCGTCGTGGATCTCTGCGTAGGCGACGCGGGAGTGGTCGTCAATGACGGTGTGGACGTAGGCCCTGCCCATCAACGGGGCGGAGTACTTGCTCCTGGGCTTGCCTGGTGTAGCTGCCCGGTTCTTCTCGCCCTGGCGGCGTCCGACGTAGCGCCAGCCTCCGCCGTCGGGGATGTTGCCGAGCTTCTTCACGTCGACGTGGAGCATGGCGCCGGGGTGGTCGTGCTCGTAGCGGCGGACTGGTTCGCCGGTGGCGCGATCGACGTGGGAGAGCCGGTTCAGGTGGGCGTCGGCCAGGATCCGGTGAACTGTCAACGGTGCGATCCCCAGGCGGAAGGCCAACTGCACGGGTCCTTCGCGGAGGCGTAGCCGGAGCTGGATGCAGCGCCTGGTGGTCTTCGCGTTGGTCTTGTTGGGCGAGTAGTGAGGGCGTGAGGAGCGGTCCTGCATGGACTGGCCGGCGCGGTATCTGTCGGCCCAGCGCTTCACGGTCGGCCAGGAGACCTGGAAGCGGGCGGCGACTTCGCTGACCGGCCAGCCGTCGTCGACGACCAGGCGGCCG
>ERZ773014.2397-NODE-2397-length-10889-cov-37.137530_pt1 | contig 10889 bp, 8 predicted proteins | sample MGYA00580841_ERZ773014 | MGnify/ENA primary metagenome ERZ773014 (study PRJEB29015, sample SAMEA2737989) | human oral metagenome | biome: human oral; feature: human-associated habitat; material: dental | place: China | collected 2067 ...
TTTTCTTATCATCTTTTTTTTCTTCTATTTCTATTGCTTCTTCTTCAAATTCTAAGTTATCAAAATCTAAATCATCTACTTCATTTTCTTTTCTAAATTTTTTCATTTTTTATTCTCCTATAAATTAGCTTTTAAAAAATATTTATTAAATCAAAATATTTAATTAATTTTACCATACTTTATTAATTGATACAAGTATAAGATTAAAATATTATTATGAAATAATCTTGTTCAATATTAAAATTTTTTAGTTTATTCAAAATAATATATTTTATATTTTCTCTAACCTGTCCATAAAATATGAAGGATAATTGGATAATAATTTGCTTAATTCTTCTTTAGTATTTCTTATTGCTAATTTTGTTTTCTTTTTATTACTACAATCAAAACTAAGTATTACATTAGCTATTTTCTGTGAAATAATTCTATCTGAAAAACCAAGTTCATATACATATACAGATTCTTTATTAGGTAATCCATATCTTATTCTATAAATTATATCATTCAAATCTTCTTGTATATTTTCATTACAATCTTTAGTGTTTATTATTTCAATAATAGCTTGTATTATTATTAATGAAACATAAGCGAAATCAGAATCACATAAAGTTACTATCTCCTCCAGTGTTGCATTTTTATTTTGTTGTCCATGTTTAATTAGTAAATTTATTGATTTAGAATATTTTAATATTTGAATATAGCTTTTACCACTAATCCACATTTTTAATAGCTCACTGACATTTGTATTATCAAAAAATTTAGGTATAATTTTACACTCTTCTGATTCTTTAAGTCTATCAGCAATTATATTAATTAATGTATCATATTTTGCATTTTTTATTATATTCAAATTATCATCTATGAATTTCAATAATTCTCTCATTTTAATTATGCCTAACATGCTTTTTTTATAAAGTGACTTATCAAAAACTTCAAGTCTATCTATATTACTCTTAATGAGATTATATATATTCTTTAATTCTTCTTTTTCCTCTTCATTTGCCAAATAATAACCATATGTAGATTGAATTATCTCTAAGCTTTCATCTTCTACATCTATAAAATTAAGAATAAAATTCTCCAATGACACTAGGATATGCTCTATTTCACTCATTTTATAAAAAAGCTCTGTACCTTGCTCTTTTTCTTCCTCTTTGTATTTCAAAATACATTTTTTTAATTTATTATATTCTTCTCTATCAGAATATCTAGCAGAAATGTATTCTTTTAAAAAATTAAAAGGAATTTTTACCTTTTTATTCAAATCAATATCTCTAACCAATTTTAAAAGATTACTAGAACATTCCTCTGAATTATCAGCATTAAGAAGTCGTTTATAACTATCCAGCTTATAAGTTTCTTTAATATTTTTATAAACATTTTCTGTTAAAATGATTGTTCCTTCTGTTTCTTTTCCTGCTCTTGCTGTTCTTCCAATTAAATTATGAAAATCCCTGACTTTAATTATTTGGTTTGATTGATATAAACTTGATACTATTAAATATTTAATAGGTAGATTTACTCCTTGTGCCAATGTAGAAGTACATACAACACAACGAACTAATGATTTTTTCAATGCATATTCTTCAGCGATTTTTACTCCATTTGGTATACCTGCATGGTGTCCAACAATACCATTTAATGCTGTTGAATATAAATTAGTTTCACCTAAATGCTCCTTTATTAAATTTGCAATTTTAAAGCACTCTGTATTATCTGACAAACTGCTAAAAGAATCAAGAGAAATCCCTCTCTCTTTTAGCTCAATAAATCTTAATAATATATTATTTACAGTGCTTTTTTTGGAGCAAAAAATTGCAATACTTCCATTTCTAACTAACTTAATAGCATAATAAATTCCCACATCTTGTTTATTATTTATAAAATCAGGAAAATATCTATACTTTCTTTCATTACCTATTTTATTTAATTCTTTTATTTGAACTACTCTTGGTACATAAAATTCTTCTTCTAAATCTCTATTTGGGTCAACAAAATGAAGATTACTATAAGAAGCTGAAGTAAATGTATTAAATGCTATTGTCTTCTCTGATGTCTTAATTGTATTATTCCTTATAACGACACCATTATTATTAATCCAAGCATTTAATTGTTCAGCATTAGAGAACACTGCTGAAACTAATATTTTCTGAGCTTCTATTTTAAGATAATTATTAATAGTTGCTAATAGAAGTTCATAGTCTGTTCCTCTTGTTTCATCATCAAATAAGTGAGCTTCATCAAAGATAATCATATTAATATTTTCAATTATTTCTGTATTATGTTTTAAAATATATGCTAATTTTTCTGGAGTCATAATAAATATTTTTTTAGTAAAAGTCTCTGATATAACTAAATCTACTTCAGAAGTTTCAGGAATATCAGAAAATTCAGTTACAATTATATTTTCATCAAATGCAAAAAAATTTTCCATATCAAACATTATTTCTTTACATAATGCTCTAAATGGAGCTACAACAATTACAATTGATGTTCTATGAGATAAAAAAGCAGCTTGTATAGAAAGAGCAACAGATGTTGTTTTTCCTGAACTTGTTGGCATTTGAATAATACCTGATATTCCTTTAAAAATTCCTTCTTTCCCCAACAAAATTTGAGATGACCACATCTCTTTCATAACTATATTATTCTTAAATGTTGTAGTCCACTCTTTCTTATCAATTCCAGAATACAAAGGCATTAAATGAATGCATGAATTACAAATTTTCTTTTTTAATATTGCTAAAATAATATCAGTAAATAATATTTCTCTATCACTACCAGATTGATAAGCATAACTTCTAAATTTTTCAAATTTTGGCTCATTCAGATTTCTACATTCAAAAAAACTGTTGTGGTATTCTACCAATTTCATAACATAACTTCTGTATTTTTCATTTATATCATTAATACAAAATTTACAATTATTATCTAATAGCCACATTATTACCTTTTCTAATCCAGAAGCATAAAATTTAAATTCTCTTAAATCTGGCATAATGCTCATCATTACTTTTGAACTACCATTCATATTGCAAAAATAATAAGTAATTGCTCCCATTAAGATGTAATAAGGATTCATATCAGTATTCATTTTAGATTGAAAATATGAATCAAAAAATTTTGACACAAAATATAATTCTTCTTTCTTTTCTGTTGAAAGAGTTATAGGTATTTCTTGTATATTTAATATTTCATTGGCTATGTCCCCAACTATTGCTATGCTGAGTAATATAAGATCATTAGCTTGTTCTTCAACTTTAATATGAAGATTATCTGGAACTTCATATTCATACATTTTTGCCTTTGCTCGAATTTTCTTTAAATAATTTTTTGAAGTATTTTCTATCAACATAAGCAAGCTCTCCTGTACAAATCTCTTAAAAAGCATTTTAACTCTTTAGAGTAAATTATCAATATTTTTGTAAAATTTATAATTTCATGTTGACTATTAACTAAGTCTAAAATAACTTGTTCTGAATACAATTCGTTATCTAATATAGCAACTGCAAAAAAGTCCAATTTAAATGGATTATCTGTTTTATTTTGAAATCTTTCTACTATTTTAGCCTCTTCACTCCTAAAACGATTAAGTAGCCTTCTTTTTTCAGCATTCAGAGACTCAGCAATTCTAACTCTATCTTTAATTGAATCTTCTATCGCTTTTTTGACAGTATTGAAACATAAAGCATTTTTATTTCCAGATTTACTAGAACATGTCTTTACTTCAGCAACTATTAATTGATCTGACTCGCTTGGTTTATTAATATTATCCACTTTATAACCTATTACATCACTTCCAGATATTGGCATATTAGGATTTACTTTTTCTAAATATCTTGTTCTAGTAATATAGTACTCTAATACAAAATTTATATAATCATACACCAATATTTCTCCAAATTCTCCTGACATAGTTGCAGCACCTTGTTTACTTTGATAGTCAGGAAATATATTCTTCTCTAAAAATTCTTTTTTTGTTAATCCTGTTCCTGAAACAAGAGAATCTAATAAATTTTCTTCAACATAATTATTTCTTAATCCAGAAGCCCAGTTATTCAAACTATCTTCATCTAACACCTCGTTATTTAGTTTATACATCTGAACTTTATCTCCATTTGAGGAGGTTATAGTTTTATTAAATGTAAAATATTTGCTGTTATCAAAAAACAAAGTTATCCCCCTTACTGCAAATTTTCTATTATTACAAATTAAATTAATTTTCAAAATAAAATCTACCTTTTTATTTTCAATAATTTGTAAATAATTATGTTAATTTTAGCATTTTTATTTAATTTTACAAAGTTGAATTTTTCTATTGACAAATGAAAAATAATATATTATTATTGTCTTATAAAAATTTAGCACTCTACTTAATAAAGTGCTAACAAAAAATTAGGAGGTAAATTTTTATGAATATCAAACCTATTGGGGAAAGAGTTTTATTAAAACCAATAAAAAAAGAAGAAAAGACTAAGAGTGGTATATTACTTAGCTCAAAATCATCTAATACAGATACACAAAATCAAGCAGAAGTTGTTGCTTTAGGAAAGGGAGAAAAATTAGAAGGAATAAAGGTTGGAGATAAAGTTATTTTCAATAAATTTTCTGGAAATGAAATAGAAGATGGAGATATAAAATATTTAATAGTTAATGCTGATGATATTTTGGCAGTTATTGAATAATCTAGGAGGTAAAGTAAATGGCAAAAATTATAAATTTTAATGATGAAGCTAGAAAAAAATTAGAAATTGGGGTTAATACACTTGCAGATGCTGTAAAAGTTACATTAGGTCCAAGAGGAAGAAATGTAGTTCTTGAAAAATCATATGGTGCTCCTTTAATTACTAATGATGGTGTTACAATAGCAAAAGAAATTGAATTAGAAGATCCTTTTGAAAATATGGGTGCAGCTCTTGTTAAAGAAGTTGCTATAAAATCAAATGATGTTGCAGGAGATGGAACAACAACTGCTACAATCTTAGCACAAGCTATTGTTAAAGAAGGATTAAAAATGTTGAGTGCTGGAGCAAACCCAATTTTCTTAAAGAAAGGAATTGAACTTGCTGCCAAAGAAGCTATTGATGTTTTAAAAGATAAGGCTAAAAAAATTGAATCTAATGAAGAAATTTCACAAGTTGCATCAATTTCAGCTGGTGATGAAGAAATAGGAAAATTAATTGCTCAGGCTATGGCAAAAGTTGGCGAAACAGGAGTAATAACTGTTGAAGAAGCTAAATCTTTGGAAACAACTTTAGAAACTGTTGAAGGAATGCAATTTGATAAAGGTTATGTTTCTCCATATATGGTTACAGATTCTGAAAGAATGACAGCAGAACTTGATAATCCTTTAATCTTATTAACAGATAAAAAGATTTCTTCAATGAAAGAATTATTACCTTTACTTGAACAAACAGTACAAATGTCTAAACCTGTTTTAATTGTTGCTGATGATATTGAAGGAGAAGCTCTAACTACTCTTGTTATAAATAAATTAAGAGGAACTTTAAATGTTGTTGCTGTTAAAGCTCCTGCATTTGGAGACAGAAGAAAGGCTATACTTGAAGATATTGCTATCCTAACTGGTGGAGAAGTTATATCAGAAGAAAAAGGAATGAAATTAGAAGAAGCTACTATTGAACAATTAGGAAGAGCTAAGACTGTTAAAGTTACAAAAGATTTAACTGTAATTGTTGATGGTGGAGGAAAACAAGAAAATATATCTGCAAGAGTTAATTCAATAAAGGCTCAAATAGAAGAAACTACTTCTGATTATGATAAAGAAAAATTACAAGAAAGACTTGCAAAATTATCTGGTGGAGTTGCTGTAATAAAAGTTGGAGCTGCCACAGAAGTTGAAATGAAGGATAAAAAATTAAGAATAGAAGATGCTTTAAATGCAACAAGAGCTGCTGTTGAAGAAGGAATAGTTGCAGGTGGAGGAACTATCTTACTTGATATTATTGAATCAATGAAAGATTTTAATGAAACTGGTGAAATAGCTATGGGTATTGAAATAGTTAAAAGAGCTTTAGAAGCACCTATCAAACAAATAGCTGAAAACTGTGGATTAAATGGTGGAGTAGTTTTAGAAAAAGTAAGAATGTCTCCAAAAGGTTTTGGATTTGATGCTAAAAATGAAAAATATGTTAATATGATAGAATCTGGAATTATTGACCCAGCAAAAGTTACAAGAGCTGCTATACAAAATTCTACTTCTGTTGCATCTTTACTTCTAACAACAGAAGTTGTTATTGCAAATAAAAAGGAAGAAGAAAAAGCTCCAATGGGTGCTGGTGGAATGATGCCAGGAATGATGTAAAAAAATTTCTTGACATTTAAAAAAATTTCGATATAATAAAATACATAATCTAAGGAAAGGAGTTAGGAAAATGAAACTATATCATTATTATACACAATTTATTTTACATAATAGTTGGCAAAGCCACTGGATATAGGGTTGTTTCTTAATGTATTTTTCTTAGTACATATAGATACAACCTCCGTTTAATTGGAATGTATCTATGTGGAAAAATAAAAAATCATTGATGGTTTACCACATAGAAAAATAAATCTATGTGGTTTTTTATTAATATTATTTTGTTAGATTTAACCACAGAGAGATTATCTGTGGTTTTTTATTTATTATATTAAAATTATTAAATATTAGGAGGAAATTTTATGAAAAAATCTGTTTTATTTTTTGTGCTTTTATTAGTTGTGTTATTAGGTGGATATTACTATATGAATAGTAAAAAAGAAAATACTAATCCAGAAGTTAGTCAAACTGATATTCAAACTACTGATGAGAAAGTAGTTAATATTGGTGTTTTACAATTACTTAGTCACCCTGCATTAGATAGTATCTATAAAGGAATGGTTGAAGAACTTGCTAGACAAGGTTATGAAGATGGAAAAAATATTAAAATTGATTTACAAAATGCTCAAGGAGAGCAAAGTAATTTAGCACTTATGAGTGAGAAATTAGTCAGTGAAAAAAATGACATTCTTGTTGGAATTACAACACCTGCCACTCTAAGTTTAGCTAATGCTACAAAAGAAACTCCAATTATTATGGCAGGAATAACTTATCCAGTTGAAGCAGGACTTATTGCAAGTGAAGATAAACCTGGAAATAATATTACTGGAGTAAGTGATAGAACTCCTATTAAACAACAACTTGAACTTATGAAAGAAATTTTACCTAATCTTAAAAAAGTTGGACTTTTATACACTTCAAGTGAAGATAATTCTATAAAACAAATTGAAGAAGCTAAAAAATATGCTGCTGAATTAGGAATTGAAGTTAAATTAGCTTCAATAGCAAATACTAATGATATTCAACAAGTTACTGAAAGTTTAGCTAGTGAAGTTGATGCAATATTTGTTCCTATTGATAATACAATAGCAAGTGCTATGGCAACAGTAGTTAAAGTTACTGATAAATTTAAAATAGGAGTTTTCCCTTCTGCTGACACTATGGTTGCTGATGGTGGTGTTTTAGGTTTAGGAGTTGACCAATATCAAATTGGAGTTGAAACTGCAAAAGTTATTGTAGAAGTATTAAATGGTAAAAAACCTGCTGATACTCCAATCGTTTTAGCTAATGAAGGAGTAATATACTTAAATGAAGAAAAAGCCAAAGAATTAGGAATTGAAATTCCAGAAAATATTAAAGCAAAAGCACAAATAGTTAAGTAGCATTTAGAAAAATAGTTCGTTATTAGCCAGATTTCTAAACGGATAAAAATTAAGTATTCGCTGCAAAACAGACAAACTCGTTTCACTCAAACAAGTCTGATTTTGCTCGACTCATCCTATTTAATTTTTATCCTAAAATCTGGAATATAACTCTCTTATTTTTCTAAAATTTTTGTATAAAAGATAGGAAGGAAGAGGAAGATGGATTTAGTTATTTCAGCAATTTCACAAGGATTGTTGTGGAGTTTATTATCATTAGGTTTATTTATTAGTTTTCGTATATTAAATATTGCAGATATGACAACAGAGGGAGCTTATCCATTAGGAGCTGCTGTCTGTGTTGTACTTATACAAAGTGGATTTTCTCCATTTACTGCAACTATAATTGCAATGCTTGTAGGTTCACTTGCTGGACTTTTAACAGCTACCTTTATAAATATTTGTAAAATACCAAGTTTACTTGCAGGTATTCTTACTATGACAGCATTACTTTCTATTAATCTTCGTATAATGAGAAGACCTAATTTAAGTTTACTTAATAAAGAAACTATCTTTGATAGCTTTACTAAATTAAATCTTCCTCCTTACTTTGATATTATTTTATTGGGACTAATAATTTTGTTTATTGTAATATTAGCTATGTTTTTATTTTTTAACACTGAATTAGGACAAGCCCTTATTGCAACTGGTGATAATCCAAAAATGGCGATTTCATTAGGAATTTCTACTAAGAAAATGACTACAATCGGACTTATGTTATCAAATTCTATGATAGCCTTAACAGGAGCAATACTTTCTCAAAATAATGGATATGCTGATGTAAACAGTGGATTAGGAGTAATTGTTGTTGCACTTGCAGCTATTATAATAGGAGAAGTTATTTTTACAGATGTCAATTTTTTAACTCGTCTTGTTTGTATAGTATTTGGCTCTATTATTTATCGTTTACTTTTAGTCTTTGTATTAAAATTAAATGTAATTGAAGCTAATGATTTTAAAATGATATCTGCACTGCTAATTGCAATATTTTTAAGTATACCTGAACTTAAAAAGTTATCATTAAGTAAAGTAGGAAAGGGGAATAAATAATGGCATTTATTGAATTAAAAAATATAAATAAAACTTTTTTTCCTAACACAAACAGAGAACATTATGCTTTGAAGAATATAAATCTTGTAATTAACAAGGGAGATTTTATAACAATAATTGGTGGAAATGGAGCTGGAAAATCAACTTTATTTAATGCAATATCAGGTGTCTTTCCTTTAGATAGTGGAACAATTACCATTGATGAAAAAGATATTTCTTCTACAAAGGAATTTGAAAGAGCCAAATATATAAGTCGTGTTTTTCAAAATCCTTTGGATAATACTGCTCCTCGTATGACAGTTGCTGAAAATATGGCATTAGCTTTTAATCGTGGAGAAAAAAGAACATTAAAATTTAGTAGAAATAAAGAAAATCTTATCTTATTTGAAAATTTATTAAAAAATCTTAATCTAGGTTTAGAGCAAAAAATAAATACTGAAATGGGTGTATTGTCTGGTGGACAAAGACAGGCTATCGCTTTACTTATGGCAACAATGAAAGCTCCTCAACTTATTTTACTTGACGAGCATACTGCTGCACTTGACCCAAAAACTCAAAAAAAGATTATGACTTTATCAGAAGAAAAAATAAAAGAAAAAAATCTTACTGCTCTTATGATAACTCATAATCTTCAAGATGCTTTAACTTATGGAAATAGAATGTTACTTTTACATCAAGGAGAAATTGTTAGAGATTTTTCAGAAGAAGAAAAGAAAAAATTATCTGTAACTGATTTATATAAAATTATGGTTGAACTTGATGAAAAAGACAATTAATTTTTTACAGAAACATAAATAACAGATATTAATAGCAAAAATGCTCCTATATACTGTTGAAAAGTCAAATATTCATTTAAAATAAAATATCCAAAAATCCCTGAAAAAATCGGTTCTAGTGATAAAATAAAACCTATCAATGTAGATGACAATTTTTTTTGAGATACAGTTTGTATTATATAGGCAAATACAGTACAAAATACACTTAATATCAATAAAGAAATCCAAAATTTTTCATCTTTAGGAAGTGTAAATTTTTCTATTGGATATTGTACAAGAAAAGATAATATAGCTACTCCTCCAAATTGTAATACTCCAAGAGTAATAGGATTATTATTTTTTACAAATCTTTCAGTTATTAATACATGAAATGAAAAAAACAAAGAACAAATTAGGCAAAGAATATCTCCTATATGTAATTCTAAATTTTTATTTAATGTTAATAGCATAATTCCCATCAGTGCAATAATAAGAACAACAAAAATGTTTTTTTTAGGTTTTTCTTTATTAAAAAACTTGCATTAGTTGCAGTAGTGTATTTTACTCCAATAGTCATTGTTATAAAAACCAAAAATAATGGTTGTATAATAAATGGTGTTGATGGAAGAAATTTCCATTAGCATCATTTTTTAATAAAAAAAGTTGAGACAATAAAATTTTCCTGTTAAAATTAAATCGCAAAAAATAACTCAAAAAGGAAGTGATTTCATTGTCTCTATCTGATTTTATCAAAAATATCTTAAATATTCAAGATGATAATATCTCTTTTCCAGAAGAAGATTTTTGTCAGATTATTCAAAAAGGTAATTATGTAATTAAAGTTTTTAAAGGTTTTCTTAAATCTAATTATTGTTCTTGTCCTCATTGTAACTCTAAAAATATTGTTAAAAATGGTTCTAGAGAACGTAATATTAAATTTATTCCTTTTCAAAATTACAATGTTGAACTTAATCTTAGTATACAAAGGTATATCTGTAAAGATTGTAAAAAAACTTTTTCTCCTTCTACTAGTATTGCTAAAGATAATTCTAATATCTCTAATAACCTTAAATACACTATTGCGCAAGAACTTCAAGAAAATATTTCTCTTACTTTTATTGCTAAGAAGTACAATCTTTCTATTTCTTCAGTTCAAAGAATTATGGATGAGTGTTACTCTGATTTTAAGGTTAATAAAGACCATTTACCTGAAACTATATGCATTGATGAGTTTAAGTCAGTTAAAAATATTGATGGTGCTATGTCTTTTATCTTTGCTGATTATCAAACTAAAAATATTATTGATATTGTTGAAGATAGAAGATTAAATTCCTTGACAGAATA
>ERZ773014.2399-NODE-2399-length-10887-cov-2.495199_pt1 | contig 10887 bp, 9 predicted proteins | sample MGYA00580841_ERZ773014 | MGnify/ENA primary metagenome ERZ773014 (study PRJEB29015, sample SAMEA2737989) | human oral metagenome | biome: human oral; feature: human-associated habitat; material: dental | place: China | collected 2067 ...
ATTTGGAGGTACGATAAAAAGCGTCGTCGGAAATATCGCCGTCGCTTTTTATCTCGAGTTTGCTGGATGTTTGCAGAAGACGTGTATATATATTGTTCCGATAAAAATCGTACGAGTACAATACACTGTATTTGCAAACTCGATTATTGAACGTGTGCGCGTTTGCGCACGGCTAAAAACTTTTTCGAAAGTTGAAACTTTCTGCAAAAGTTTTTATGGGAGATATTATGGCAAAGATTTCTTTTGCGCAGCGGATGCGCGATTTGTTCGGCGGACGCGATAAAGACGATGCAGCGCTGTTCGACGATTTGACCGACGCGCTTATCGAAGGGGATGTCGGCGCGAAGGCTGCAGTCGAAATCGCGGACGAGCTCAAACTTGCGTGTCAAAAAAATCATGCGCACGGAAAAGATGGGGTTATGCGCGAACTTGAAGCGATCCTTTTGCGCTGCGTTAAAGAAACGTCGCTCGCTCCCGTTCCCGGCAAAACGAATGTGTGGATGCTCCTCGGCGTCAACGGCGTCGGAAAGACGACGACGAGCGCAAAGCTTGCAAACCTGTTTAAGGATGCCCGCATAGGCGACGTCGTTCTCGCTTCTGCCGATACGTTCCGCGCCGCCGCGATCGAGCAGCTCGCCCTGCACGGAAAATCCCTCGGCGTGCGCGTCGTAAGCCATCAGCACGGATCGGATCCCTCAGCCGTCGTCTTCGATGCGGCCGACGCCGTGCGCGCAAAGGGCGGCGGGCTCGTGCTTGCCGATACGGCAGGCCGCCTGCACAATAAAGAAAACTTGGTGCGCGAACTTGCAAAGATCGACCGTACGTGCCGGCAAAAGGCGGATGAAGATTGCTATAAGCGTATCCTCGTCGTGGACGCGACGACGGGGCAAAATGCGTTTCGTCAGGCGGAAGTTTTCGGCGAAGCCGTTTCCGTGGACGCGCTCGTTTTGACAAAATACGATTCGACGGCAAAGGGCGGTGTCGCCGTTTCCGTCGGCAAAGAACTCGGCCTTCCGGTCGCCTTTGTGTGTACGGGAGAAACATACGGCGACATCGTACCGTTCAATGCCGAACGCTATGTAAAAGAATTTTTGGGGTTGGAATAAGGTGAACCGAAAAGCCATTTTTATACTGTGCTGCATCGCGTTCGCCGGCGTACAGACGGAAGCCGACGAAGCGCCGAAAGCGGACGGTGCGGAGCGCGATGCGCCCCCTCGCCTGTACGTCGATGCTGAAGGAAAGCTCAAAGCCTTTGCCTTCGATGTCGAGCGCTTTACGCTTTCGGACGCGGATGAGGAAAGCGTTACGGTAAACGCATCCGGCGTAAAAGCGGTGCGGAAAACCTACGACGCTCTCATGCGCCTTGTTAAACGCGATGTATGGAAGATCGGCGAGACAGTGGGCGACAGCGCGCGTGAAAGCACCGAAACCTTTTACTATAAAACGGACGGCGCCTATCCTTCATCTTCGGTGACGGAGCGGGAAGGCCGCCGAGTGGAGGCGCGCTATGACGATACGGGCAGGGTAATTTCCCGTACCGATTTTTTTGTCGATACGGACGGTACGCAAATCCCGGACGTAAAGATGACGCGGCGCTATGCGGACGGAAATAAAATCCTCGAAGAAGAAGTGTCGCGCTATGAATACACCGATGAAAAAAAATCGAAGCTTGCTGCCGTGCGCGTGCAAAAAAAAACATACGACTACGCGTCGGGCGGAGAAAATCCCGATTATTATTTTTATGAAGACGGAACGCTTCGCATAAAAACGATATACGCACAAAACGATGCGTATGTAACGACGCTGTATTTCGATGACGGCTATACCGTAATTTCGGAATATTCGGGCGGAGAAAAGCTTCGCGAGACGATAAAAAACGGAGACCGCGTACTGCGGACGAAAACCTATGGCACAAAAAACTGATACTGTGCTCCGCTTTCGCTGGATCGCTTTTGTGTCGAGGCGATTTTCGCGCGTGGACAAAAACGGACGCTCGGCGGTAACGTCTTTTTTCGCTTCGCTCGGAATCTGTTTTGGCATTATGACGCTCATCGTCGTCATGAGCGTTATGAACGGCTTTCAAATGGAATTCAAAAACGCGATCATGGAAGTGTCGTCGTACCACATTCAAGTGCGCGGCGTGACGGACGATACGGAAGCGCGCTTCGCATCGTGGTGCGAAAACGAAAAAGACATCGTTTCGGCAAATCCCTTTTACGAAGCGCAGAGCTTTATGGCCGCATCTTCAGGCGGGCAAGCTGCAGCCCTCATCCGCGCAGTGCCAGCGGATATCGCTCGAACCGACGCCGGCTTTGCGCGTGAAATGCTCATGGTTTCCGGCAGCTTTGCGATCGAAGACGACGATGCGATCGTACTCGGCTCGTCTCTTGCCGATTCGCTCGGCGTGCGCACGGGCGGCGAAGTTACGCTCCTTGCGCTTTCGGGAGGAAGCGACGTCGCGCTCCTGTCGCGGACGAGGCGCTTTCGCGTTGCGGGCATCTTTTATGCGGGCTATGCCGATATAAACGCATCTTACGCGTTTATCAATATCGAATCGGGCAAAAAGAATTTCGGGCGAAGCGCCGAAAAAGTGTACGGCATAAAACTGCGGCGCGAATCGCTCGACGCTCATATCATCGGAAAAATTAATAAAATATTTCCGACGCTTAGGGCGGTGTCGTGGCGCGAATACAACCGATCGTTTTTCGGCGCTCTCCGCGTAGAAAAAAACATGCTCATGATCCTCGTGCTGTTGATCTTTGTCGTCGTTGCGATCAATATCTACAGCGGTATGCGCCGTCTCGTCTATGAGCGCCGGCGCGAGATTTCGATTTTGGCGGCGCTCGGCGGAAAAGGCGGCGAAGTAAAATCGATCTTTATTTTGCGAGGATTTTTTACCGGCTGCGCGGGCGCCGCAGGCGGCGTGCTTTTGGGACTTTTGCTCTGCGTCAATATCGCAAGCGTATTTTTGTTCGCATCGGAAGCGCTGTACCGTACGCAGTATTTTTTTACGCTTTTGTTTTCACCCGAAAGCGCGGCCTTTGTCCGGGAAAATCCGATGTTTATGCTCTACGCGTCGGTTCCCGCCCGTATCTTTCCGCTTGAAGTTTTTGCGATCGCGCTGTTCGGTATCGCTTCGCCTCTTGCCGCTTCGTACGCTGCGAGCAGGGACGTTTTGAAAATGACGGTTGCGGAGGTGCTCCACGATGAGTGAAATCGTTCATGTTGAAAATCTTGAAAAGACCTATGTTTCGACGGGAGAGACGCTGACCGTTTTAAAAGCGCTCGACCTTTCGGTCGAAGAGGGCGGCAAAGTCGTCATCACCGGCGAAAGCGGCTGCGGCAAAAGTACGCTGCTCAATATTATCGGCGGTATCGATTCGGCGACGTCCGGCATCGTGCGCGCAGGCGAATGGGATCTCACTTCTCTCGATGAAAACGCGCAGGCCGATTACCGTTCCCGCTTTCTCGGATTCGTCTTTCAATTTCATTATCTCTTAAAAGATTTTACGGCGCTCGAAAACGTTTATCTTCCGGCTTATATAGCGGGCGCTTCAAAAAAAGAAGCGATGAAAACCGCCGAGCGTTTGCTCGAAGATGTCGGCCTCAAAGACCGCCTGCACCATCTGCCGTCCGAACTTTCCGGAGGAGAGCGGCAGCGTGCGGCCGTTGCACGCGCTCTTGTCAACGATCCGCATCTCATCCTCGCGGACGAACCGACGGGCAACCTCGATCCTGTGAATGCGGAAATCGTCGGAAACCTGCTCTTTTCGATTGCGGATAAATACCGCAAAACGCTCATCATGGTAACGCACGATCAAAACCTTGCCGCAAAAGGATCGGTGCGATATTCTATTGCCGGCGGAAAGCTTGCGGCGGCGGATCGGTCATGACGGTAAAAAGTTCCCTTTTATTGGCATGCCGTATTCTCTTTCCGAAATCCGCTAAAAGATCGGCTGCCCGCCAAAGCCTTTCGGGTTCTCTTTTGTGCATAGGCATAAGTCTCGTACCGCTCATCGTCGTGCTCGCCGTTTCGAACGGTATGATTCAGGGGATGACCGAACGCATCATCGGGCTTTCAAGTTCTCACATCGAAGCGGCCGTCGAATCATCTTCGCCGTTCGTTTCCGATGCCGCATCTTTTGAACGCTTTGCCTCCCGCCTTAAAGCGGTGGAAGGCGTTATGAATACGTATCCCGAAATCGACGCGTCCGCGCTCGCATCGGGCGCTTCGTATCGTACGGGCGTGCAAGTCCGCGCCGTTTTGCCTGAAATCTTTGCGGAAAATAAATCCTTCGCTTCTCTCTTTCGCGTTACGGACGGAAGCATCGGCGATTTTAAAAGCGGAGCGAAGGCGGCCGTCGTCGGAGAAGAAACTGCAAAGCGGCTCGGTATCCGATCGGGCGACAGGTTCCGATTGATAACCGCTCAGGCAAATGCGGACGGAACGGTGCTTCCGAAAGCGTCCGTGCTTTCCGTCGCGGCCGTCGTTTCGTCGGGCTATCAGGAGCTCGATGCGGCGTGGCTCTTTGTGCCGCTCGATACGGGTTTCGATATCGTCAGAGCGGGAACGGGATCGTATTCGGTGCTCGTCGAAACCGAAAACGCGTTTTCGCCCGAACTCGTTCGCATCCAAAACTCGCTCCGCGACGAGTTTCCGTTCGACGCGGTCTTTTACCGGTGGGACGAGCTCAATCGGGATAAGTATGAAAATTTCGCTTCGACGAAAATCATGCTCGTCTTTATCATGCTGCTCATCGTGCTCGTCGCATCGATCAATATTTCATCGTCGCTCGTTATGCTCGTTGCGGAAAAGCGGCGCGAAATCGCGGTCGTTAAAAGTCTCGGCGGCACTTCGCACGGCATTGCGCTCGCTTTTCTCGCAGCGGGAACGGCAACGGGTTTCGGCGGCGTGCTCATCGGGCTTCCGATAGGGCTTGCGTGCGCGGTAAACGTAAAAAGCATTATCGGGTTTTTCGAAAAAGGCGTAAACGCTGCGGCGAAATTTTTGTATATTATAAGAGGGTACGATATTCACGCTTTTGCGCATATCGATTTGATGGATCCCGCCTATTACCTTTCGGAAATATCCGTCGTCATTCCGTTCCGCGATACGGCGATGATCGTCGCGGCGACGGTGCTTTTGGCGCTCGCGACTTCGGTGATTCCTGCGTACAAGGCGGGGAATGAAAAACCGCTCGAAACATTGCGTAAAGTGTGATATAGTACATACGCTATGCTCTGTGATTTTTGCCGCAAACGCGAAGCGGTGTTCTTTATCGAACAGACAACAAAAACGTCTCAAAAGAAAATCCATATCTGTATGGAGTGCGCCGTCAAAAACGGTTTGTCGCCCGATCCCGAACGCATTCAAAAATCGATCCGCTCGCTCTTCGACGCCGTTGCAAAAACGGAAGCCGTCGGTACGATGGAAGCGGGAAAGCTCTGCAGGGTCTTGCATGCGGTATGAGTTTTGCCGCGATAAAAAAATCGGGCAAAGTCGGCTGTGCCGAGTGCTACGAAATTTTCAAATCGGAGCTTCCGTCGGTGATGGCAAAGCACGGCATTACGGGTACGTATACCGGTTCGATGCCGAGGCGGATCGCGACGTTCCGTTCCCACCTGACCGACCGTATCGATTTGGAAGCAAAGCTCGAACAGTCGATACAAAACGAAGATTACGAAAAGGCGGCGATTTACCGCGATTACCTGCGCGCGCTCGAACAGGGTGCGGTCGCCGACGGATCGGAGGCGGGCAAAGGGGCGGAAAATGTCTAGTGCCGATTCCCTTTCCTCAGGCCCGTGGTATTCGGATACGGGAAAAGACGGGGATGTCGTCGTATCGACGCGCGTGCGCCTTGCGCGGAACCTCGCCGATTTTTTATTTCCGCCGGCGGGAAAAAAAGACGAAGCCGAGCGCGTGCAGACGCTGGTGTTCGATTCTTTTTCGCATTTTGAACATCCCGACGATTATCACATCGTGAGCACGGAAAGTCTCGATGCTCTCGGAAAAAAGATTTTGGAAGAGCGCGGCGTGCTCGACGGAAGCGGGGCATCGGGCATTGTGATGAAAGGCGACGGCCGCGTTTCGTGCCGCGTCAACAGCACAGACCACGTGCGCATCGCGTCTTTTGAAGCGGGCTTGAATTGTGCGGGAGCCTTCGACGCGTGCCGAGCGTGCGACGACGGTATGCAAAAAACGCTGCAGTTCGCCGCGTCCTATGAATTCGGCTATCTCACGTCGATCCTTTCGGATGCGGGAAGCGGCATGAAGGTTTCGATCCGAGTCCACTTGCCGTCCCTGACGTTTTCGGGCGAAGCGGATGCCGTTCTCAACGACGTGCGTACAAAGGGGCTCGACGTGTTTTCGGTATACGGTTCGGGCGACGGGTACGGCGTGTCGCTCGGCTCGTATTACGATATCGCGACTTCTTCATCGCTTTCGGGCAGCGAATTCGATCAGACGGCGAGTGTCGAAAGCGCAGGGAAATACCTCGCCGAAGCCGAACGCAAGTTTCGAAGGCGATGTGCCGAAAATAAACCTACGGAGATGCGCAATCTTATACTGCGCGCTTTCGCCGAAGCGAAGTTCAGCGTGCTCCTTTCGCTCAAGCAGAGCGTGTCGATCATCTCCGCAGTCAAATGGGGACTCGATTCGGGCATTTTGCAGGGGATCGACGACGGCATCCTGTGCAGTCTGCTCTACCGCGTGCAGGACGGGCATCTCGAGTTTTTGCTGAAAAACGGCGGCTTTGCCTTTGAAGCGGATATTCAAAACGATACGCGTTTAAAAATCGAACGGCTGCGCGCGCTCATCGTGCAGGAAGCTTTTGAAGCCGTACGGTTTAATTTGTAAGTTTGATTTTAAGTTTAATAAAATTCGAAATTGCGCTTTGTAATTTTTGGGGGATATGATGAACGAAACCGGATTTTCACCGCGCGCACAGCGTCTGGTTGCCGCCCTTGCTCAGGACGAAGGGCGGAAGAGCGGCGCCGATCAGCTTTTGCCGGAACACGTGCTGCTTGCGCTTTTGAAAAGCGCGGAGGGGCTGGGCTATACGCTGCTCCGCTCGCTCCGTATCAATACGCTTTCGTTTCAGCGTGCGCTCGAACGGCAATTTAAATCGAATCCGGCATCCGTCTCTCTTACGGATCTGCCTCCGAGCCGCCGCTTAAAAGCGATGCTCGATATCGCAGGCATGGAATCCCGCGCGCTCGGAAACGGCTATATCGGTACGGAACACATCGTGCTTTCGGCGATTAGGGAAGAGGGCAGCGCGACGGCGCGATTTTTCGAAAACGCCGACATAACGATCGAAGACGCGAGACGCATCGTTCCCGAAATCCAAGCGCATTCCCCCTCGTCGGTAAACGAAAAAGCGTCGCGTTCGTTTGCAAAAAACGCGCTCGAGAATTTTTTCGGCGCGAGTGCAGGTGCGAACGCGTCGTTTCCTCCGTCGGATATCGGGCGGCCGGCAGCGCAAAGCCAAGGTCGTCAAAGCAGAGGCGAGCGGACATTCCTCTCCGAGTTCAGCCGCGACATCACAAAGATTGCGCGGGAAGAAAAAGACGATCCCGTCGTCGGACGGAGCAAAGAGATAGCGCGCATCGTGCAAGTGCTTTCGCGCCGCACGAAAAACAATCCCGTGCTCATCGGAGAGCCGGGCGTCGGCAAGACGGCGATTGTCGAAGGCCTCGCCCAGCGCATCGCAAAGGGAAACGTACCGCACAATTTGCTTAAAAAACGCATCCTCTCCCTCGATTTGGCGGCTCTCATTGCAGGTACGAAATACCGCGGAGAGTTCGAAGACCGCATGAAAAAAATGATGAAAGAAGTTCGAGACGATAAAAATGTCATTTTATTTATCGATGAATTGCACACGATCATCGGTGCGGGCGGCCCTGAAGGGACGATGGATGCATCGAATATGCTCAAGCCCGCGTTGAGCCGCGGAGAGATACAAATCATCGGTGCGACGACGACAAAGGAATACAGCCGCTATATCGAAAAGGATTCCGCGCTCGAACGCCGTTTTCAAATGGTTAAAGTTGAAGAGCCGACGGACGACGATACCGTGCGCATTCTCGAAGGCATAAAAAAACGCTACGAAGATTTTCACGGCATCGTGTTCGACGACGACGTGATTCCGGCGATCGTCAAATTTTCCCGGCGCTATATCCCCGAGCGCTTTCTTCCCGACAAAGCGATCGACATACTCGACGAAGCGGGCGCGGCAAAAAAAATACAGGAAGAAGCGAAACCCGCAGAGCTCGCGGAAGTGGAACGAAGCATCGAAAAGCTTGCAGCGGAAAAAAGGAGGCTCGTCGAAGAACAGGATTACGAGCGGGCTGCTCTCGTGCGCGACAAAGTGCTCGAACTGCGCAGAAAGCTCGACCTCTACAGCGAATATTGGCGGAACAGCAATCTGCAAAACAGAAAACACGTAACCGAACAGGATATCTGCCGCATCATCGGAGCGATGACCGGCATCCCCGTCGAACAGCTCGATTCGTCCGAAACGAAACGCCTCGTACACATGGAAGAAGAGATGCACAAAAGCGTTATCGGACAGAACGAAGCGGTACATCTCATCGCGGGCGCGGTGCGAAGAAGCAGGGCGGGCGTCTCTTCTCCGAAGCATCCGCTCGGCTCGTTTATCTTTCTCGGACCGACGGGAGTGGGAAAAACGCAGCTTGCAAAAGCCCTCGCTAAATTTTTATTCGGCAGCGAAGATATGCTCGTACGCATCGATATGTCCGATTATATGGAAAAGCACAACGCGAGCCGGCTCGTCGGAGCGCCTCCGGGCTATGTCGGCTACGAAGAGGGTGGGGCGCTCACCGAAGCGGTACGCCGCCATCCGTATTCGGTCGTCCTCCTCGACGAAATCGAAAAAGCGCATCCGGACGTATTCAATTTGCTTTTGCAGCTGCTCGAAGAAGGCGAGCTCAGCGACAACCTCGGCCACACCGTAAACTTCCGGAACACCGTCGTCATCATGACGAGCAACGCGGGCGCGCGGCAGATTACGAGCGGAAGCCGCGTCGGGTTTTTGCCGTCGGGCGAAGGGCTTTTGTCGTACGACGATATAAAAGCGAGCGCGCTCGGGGAATTGAAAAAGATGCTGAGTCCCGAGCTTTTAAACCGTATCGACGACGTCGTCGTTTTCGGCGCGCTTACGAAAGAAGAAGTCGGACAGATACTCGACATACAGATCAAAGAGCTTGCCGACAGAATGCGTGAGCAAAATATCGTCATCTCCGTAAAGCCGAAAGCGCGGGAATACCTCATCGAGCACGGATACGAACCCGAATTGGGCGCGCGTCCGATGCGCCGCCTTATCCGCAGAGAGATCGAAGATCCGCTTTCCGTCGAAATCCTTTCGGGTGGAGGGGAAAAGTCGAACAGCGTTTCGGTCGAATATGCAAACGGTAAACTCCGCGTCAAATTTGTTAAACCGAAACAAGTCGAAACGGTGCTTGCAAATTCCTTGACGCAAGACGGGCGTCAATAAAGCGCGCTGTTTCCGCTTGCTGCTCTATCGTTCCCGAACGCTCGGCCGGCAAATGCGAGGTGTATGCGGCCGAGTCGGGGTTTTGTACGGGACTTGCGCTAGAGAATGTGCAGGTTGCCGCTTTCGAAGTTGAGGTACGCTTTGTCTCCCGCTTGGTAGAGCTTACGGTTTTTCGGGTTGTATTCGGTGATTTTGATCATCATGCCGTTTACGTCGGCCTGATAATACTGATACGAACCCATAAAGGTCGAAAGCGTTACCGTACACGGCAGCACTCCTTGGTCTGCGAGCGTAATCGATTCGGGGCGCAGTACGATTTTGCACGGATCGCCTTTAGAAACTTTTTCAAAGGATTCGGCGGTGATATCGACGCCTCCGACATCGACGTGTATGGCTTTCGAGTCGATCGACGTCACGTTTCCCGTCAGGAAGTTTACTTCGCCGATAAAGTCCGCGACGAATTCGTTTTTCGGCTGATAATAGATTTCGCGCGGTGTTCCCATCTGAGCGATTTTGCCCTTGTTCATGATGATGATTTGGTCGGAAATGCTCATCGCTTCCGACTGGTCGTGCGTAACGTAAATCGCCGTAATGCCGACTGTCTGCTGGATGCTTCTGATTTCGGTACGCATCGCGACGCGGAGCTTTGCGTCGAGATTCGAAAGCGGTTCGTCGAAAAGCAAAACGCTCGGCTGCACGACGAGAGCGCGAGCGAGGGCAACTCGCTGCTGCTGTCCGCCCGACAGCTGGTTCGTCATGCGGCCTTCGAGCCCTTCGAGTTCGACAAGCTTGAGCATGGCCGTAACGCGCTCGGCGATTTCGTCTTTCGCGACCTTTCTGATTTTTAAGCCGTAGGCGACATTGTCGAAGACGTTGTAGTGTGGCAGGAGCGCGTAGCTTTGGAACACCATAGCCGTGTCGCGCTTGTTCGGCGTGAGTTCGTTGATCGCCTGATCTCCGATATAGATTTCGCCTTTGTCGGGGCTTTCAAAGCCCGCGACCATGCGAAGCGTCGTCGTCTTTCCGCAGCCGGAAGGGCCGAGGAGGGTGACGAAGCTGCCCGGTTTGATGTCGAGCGAAATGTCGTCGACTGCGGCGAAATCTTTTGCCGTTTTATAATCTTTGTAAATCTTCGTTATGTGATCGAGGCGTACACCTTTTTGTTCTTTTGTCATAGTAATTCCCCTTAATAATACAGCGAGTTAAAACTCGTTTACATTTGGAAAAATCGCCTTTATCGAATTTTTCCGGATGTCTTTTGTTTGCGGCTCGTGCCGAATCTTCCGGTAAACAGATTCATCAGCGTGATAGCCGTATACGTGATGACGATCAATATCGTCGCGTATGCGCATGCTATGCCGTAGTTGCCTTT
>ERZ773014.2400-NODE-2400-length-10886-cov-3.215216_pt1 | contig 10886 bp, 9 predicted proteins | sample MGYA00580841_ERZ773014 | MGnify/ENA primary metagenome ERZ773014 (study PRJEB29015, sample SAMEA2737989) | human oral metagenome | biome: human oral; feature: human-associated habitat; material: dental | place: China | collected 2067 ...
TACATCATCTGCCAGTTCTTTTACGGCACTCCCTGATTTGGATCCGGTAATCATATATATATATCCGCCATTTTCCTTTGCCTTTTGACAAATATATCTTATATGTCCAATCTCACCATCTCCTAATGTAGCAATAAGCAAATCTCCTTTATTTATAGAAGGTGTAGTATCATCCCATATCCAATGTATCTCTTTTCCCATATGCATGAGTCTCATAGCAAAAGCTCTGGTTGCCATTCCCTCTCTACCCACGCCAATTAAAAATATCCTATCATATTTTTTTACTGTATCTATAAATCTATATAAGTCTTTTTCATCCAAACTTTCATATACTCTTCGATGCTCTTGTAAAATATCTTCATATAACTTTTTATATTCCATAGTTTACACTCCAAGATTCTTATGTAAGAATTCCATTGTTTTTTTCATATTTTTAAAAACAATTTCATCCTTTTCTTCATAAGCTGTAACAACTTCCAAATATTGATAAATGTCATCCAGACCGGACCTTTTTGTGGCCTCTAAGATTTTCTCCGGCGTTATTATTCCATTTGGATTTGTAAAATCCCAATGTCTATCATATAGTCCATCTGTTTGTTGTAAATGTATTCCACCGATATGTTTTTTACATTTTTCAAACCATATATCAATATCTGCTTCTTCTTTTAACAACGGACTAAATAATGCATGTCCCCAATCAATCAATAACTTATATGGTATACTGCTTCCCGACAAATCTTCCATAAGTTTCAATGATGCTCCGGGTGAGTGCGGAAACTCTGTTTCCAACGGAGTTGCTTCTATTTGTATCTCTTTTATTCCACTTTTGGAAGCATATTCTGCCAAAACAAACAAGTATTCCAACAGCTCCTTATATGCTTCCTCTCTTAATTTACTGTCGTATGAAACTTTATTTGACATACCGCCTGTGGGACTTCCAATAATATCTGTACCAAGTTCAAGTGAAACATCTACAGCTCTTTTAAAGTATTCTAACGCCAAATTTCTCTGTTCTTTTATCGGGCCCAAGAAATGTGGAAATGTGTATGCGGCATTTCCTGCAAAATTACTGTCTATCACCAATCCAAAGCTATTAAAGGCATCTCTGTACTGCCTGGCAATACTGTTTCTTTCTTTTTCACTCCACCATGGGTCTATAAAGTCCCATGAGAATTGTATATGCTCTATATTAAAGTCTTCTTTACATATTTTTGCTAATATTTCAGGTTCCATCCACCTTTTTACAGCAAACGATAAGTTTAAACCCAGCTTCATGATCTTGCCCTTCTCTCTCTTATTATTTCCATTATAGAACTGAAAGAAATTGCAAGAACCACTACTATTCCACTTACTGCTTGCTGCCAATATGCATTTACTCCAAATAATACTATCATATTTGATATTATGCTTATAATAGCTGCACCTATTAATGCACCGGCCGGATTTCCAATACCTCCATTTAATGAAACACCACCTATAACTGATGCTGCAATTGAGTTCATTGGCCAGCTTTCACCTAATGTAGACTGTGCAGAGCCAAGTCTGCAAACGTACAACAATCCTGCCAATGACGATATCAAACCAACTGCAACGTAAATGAACACCCTTATTTTATCTACTTTTATACCCAAAATAGTTGCCGCTTCTCTTGAGTTACCTATAGCATATATATATCTACCTGTTTTGGTTTTCTTTACTAAAAACAACACAAGTACCAATACTATTATACAAAAGATAAATGGCATAGGCACAATACCAAGGCTTCCTTTGCCTAAAAATTGAATTTGCTCCGGTATTCCTGTTATTGCCTTTCCCTTCGTTAAGACCAAGTTTATTCCACCATAAACTCCCTGCATACCTATTGTAGCAACCATTGAATTTAATCTAAGCTTTGTTATAATAAGTCCGTTTAGTAATCCAAAAAATATTCCAAATATTAAACCACATATAAGAGCTAACCAAGGATTTATTTTTGCATAAATCATAAGCATTCCTGATAATATTCCACATAAGGTTGCTATCTTTCCAACTGATAAATCAAGTTCTCCCACTAAAAGTAATAAAGATTGTGCAATACCTATCATACCTATTATAGCCAGATCTCTTAGTAAAGACTGAATATTATATACATCCAGAAAATATGGAGATCCTATACATGCAATAACAAACATTATAATTAAAACCATTCCGATGGCAGTCATATTGCTACGCTTAAATATATTTAAAATGCTATTTTTATTTTTCATCACTTGTCACCTGTTTAACCTTATTTAATCCTATTATCGCTCCAAGTAGAGTTCTATCATCGGTGGATGCATCATATTCTCCTGCATTGTGGCCATCATAAAGAGCTATGATTCTATTGGAACACTTCATTATTTCTTCCATTTCCGAAGATATCATTATTATTCCTATTTGTTCCTCTTCTGCTAACCTTTTCATCAATTTATATATTTCAATCTTAGTTCCAACATCTATTCCTTTTGTCGGCTCATCAAATACTAAAACTTTAGGTTTTGCATTCATGGATCTTCCAATAATTACTTTTTGTTGATTTCCTCCACTTAAGAATTGTATCTGCTTATCTGCATCAGGAGTTTTTATATCATATAATTTAATTATATCATCTGCCAAGTCTTGCTCTTTTGTTCTTGAAAGGCCAAGACCCGACCTTAAACTGTCTAAAGCAGTAATTGATATATTTTCTCTAATTGAAAGCATCGGAAGAATTCCATCTTTTTTTCTCTCTTCCGGCAAATAAATATACCCTTTAGACACGCTCCAATTACTATCACCCTTTTTCCAAGGTTCACCTTCAAATATGATTTCACCGGAATATATAGGTAGTGTTCCCAGAATAGCTTGCATTAACTCGCTCCTTCCGGCTCCTACCAAACCTGTAAATCCGAGTATCTCCCCTCTTCTCAAATTAAAACTGACATCATGGAATCTTTCACCACTCAGTTTTTTTACTTCCATAATATTTTCATTGCTAACTTTTTCTGAATAAAACTTCTGATCAAGCACTTTTTCTCTACCTGTCATCTGCTTTACTATCCAGATATCATCGACTTCGCTTATCTTTGCATATGATATCCTCTTACCATTTCTAAATACTGTAATTACATCACATAACTCAAATATTTCTTCAAGTTTATGAGAAATAAAAACAACAGCTTTATTCTCACTTGCTATCCTTTTAACAATATCAAATAATATCCTGGTGTCCTTGACAGTAAGGCTGGTGGTAGGTTCGTCCAACATAAGAACTTCATAATCTACATTCGATACTGCTCTTGCAATTTGAAGTAACTGCTGTGATGATACTGAAATATCTCTCACCAAGTCACTTGGACTTACCGGTATATTAAACTTCTCTAAAATAGGTAACGCTTTTTTCCCCAATTCTCCTTGATTTATTGTGCCCTTAATATCAAATTTTTCAAAAGGCATAAACAAGTTTTCTGCAACAGTCATATGTTTAAACAGATCTATCTCTTGCGGTACATACGCAACCTTTTTAAATAAGTCCTTATTTTTTATTGCATTTCTTCCTTCTACTAAAACTTCTCCTTCTTCAGGTGTATATACTCCTGTAAGACATTTTATCAATGTACTCTTTCCGGCTCCATTTTCTCCTATTACTGCATGTATTTCTCCAGGTTCAAATGAAATATCTACTGAGTCCAGAGCTAAAACCCCAGGAAATTTTTTACTTATATTTTTTGCTTCTAATACTGACACATTGACCTCTTTTTATAATTTTTGGTATTAAAAAAGACCCATGAGCCAATTAATTAGCCATAGGTCTCATATCTTCTACATTTTATTCTATTTTCCTGATACTATTTGTTTCCATTCATCTATATTTGTAGCATCAATATAGCCAATTCCGGTATCAATCTTCTTTGGAATTTCCATACCATTTGCCTTTTGCCACATCATAAGAACTGCGTATTCTCCCTGCATCTGTGGCATTGTTGATGATGTAGCTTGAATAGTATTTGGTACATAATCTAATATCTCAATAAGATTATCCATAGCTACGAACTTAACTGTACCTGACTTACCTGCTTCCTCTATAGCTGCTGCTATACCGGAACCACCGGCATCACAGTTTAAGAATCCTGCCAAATCAGGATTTGCGGCCAAAACTGCTGCTGCTTGAGTCTTTGCAGTTTCTATACTGTCATTATCAATTCCACCATCAATAACTTCAATATTAGGATACTTTTTCAATGCTTCTAAATGTGCTTTATATCTCTCTGCATGATTTGGAGCTGATGGTGCACCTTGCATAACTGCAACTTTCCCCTTCTCGCCGATCAACTCTGCCAGTTTATCTGCAGCAATTGTAGCTTGCTCCGAAAAATCGTTTCCAACGCTTGTCAAATTGCTTCCTTCCGGAGTTGGTGCATCAAAAAGTATTACCGGAATACCTCTAGCCTCTATCTCCTCAATAACCGCCTTACTACCCTCGTAATCTACCGGGTCAAGGCAAATTCCATCCGGATGAGTTGCGGCCGCCTGCTCAAGTGTCGAGTTTTGCTCAGTCACATCTGCATTCTCAGGTGCGCGATAATCAATTGTTATTTTTCTTCCTGTTTGTGCTGAGAGCATATCTGCTTGCTTCTTAGCACCTATATTTACTTGATCAAACCATGCATGTACAGTCTTTGGAACTATAACAAATGTCATATCTTTGCCCTCACCTGTAGCTGTTTGAGCAGCTTCGGTGTTAGCCCCTGTATTTTCTACCTTGCCCCCTGTATTTGAGCATCCTGCAAGAAGTGTGAATGTCAAACAACAACCAACGATTGCTCCCAAAATTCTCCTCTTCATTACTACCTCCCTACGTACTGTTTTATTTATATACAATATACTTATAATATCACTCTAAAACAATGTGAATAAACAAAGAATTTGTGTGAGTAATTTAAGATAGTTTATCTTTTATATACATATGATTTCATCTGAAATGTCTTCCATATACTCAGTCCTTGATTTTATTACTATTACTGTCGTACCTGCTTTAGCAAATTTTTTCAGATAATTTTTAATCAACGACAATCCATAGTTATCACAATATATAAATGGCTCAAATATAATAAAAACCTTTGGTCTAAAAATAAGCCATCTTTCCAGTGAAACACATATCTTTTGGTTTACATCTAATGCACTCACCAAATCCGACTTATTTATATCCTTAGATTTTAATTCTTCAAATATAACCCTTTTTAATTCATATTGATTTATTAAATAATTAAGATTAGATATTTTGTTCAAAGAAGGTAATAAAAGATTATCTTCTATACTCATATTTTCAGCCAAAAAATCTCTCTCTCCTATCCCATCAACGGAAATTATTTTTTTCTCAATTAAATCTTGTACACGTATAACTTTTTGATAGTATCCTTCTATAAAATATTTTTTATCTCTATTATTAACTCCGGATATAGCCTCAAAAAATTTATATCTATTATTATGATCTTCTATTATAAAGCTATATACCTTTCCCTTTGAAAAACTATATGTTTCAATATTTTTACCGAAGAAATTCCCACTTACCGAATATACTTCATCATTACTATGTAATCTATTATATGTATATACACTACTTAAACTACTTATTTTTTCATTCATAGTGCTTCCAACTATAAAATTATATAATTTATCTATACCGCCAATACTATCTTTTCTACATATTTTTACTATGCACCCTTTTTTAAAACAAACAAATACATCAGAACATTTATATGAAGCTATTTGTGAATATGTATTCAATATTATTGTCATATCCTCTTTCAAGTTTGATTTAAGCCATTTTGAGAATAGTTCTATATATTCATATTTCATATTTGTAAACTCATCCTCAATTATTATAATTTTCTTATTTAATATAATTGCTCTTATAAATTCTATCTGATACCTTGTCAGGACACCCAACTCCCCTACTTTTTTACTACCTGAAATATCTAACCCAAAATCTCCTAAAACCACCTCTATTCTCTTTATCATATTTCTTAAGTTATTTTTACTTAAGAACCATTTTCCCTCTCTCAAATATATATATTCAGCCACGGTCCAATCATCTATTATCTTGTTTTGTAATGAAAATATGTATATATACTCTTTAATTTTTTTTGCACTATTCAATAGTTTATTATCAACAAAAAACACTCCTTCATATTTCTTCTCGTCAATGTTGCCTTTAATAATCTTCAGAAAAATATCTCTGCCTGAATAATCTAAACCCGCAAGAGAATATATCATTCCACCAAAAAAAGATATTGAAGCATTGTATAGTTTCCCCATGCTTTCTTTTTTCAAACTCAAATTTTTTACCTGAAACAAGATTTTCATCATAACTCATCCTCATAAGCTTTCAGCTGTATCGGTAGCAATATTTCAACATCTGTTCCTTGTCCAAAACTGCTATACACCGTTAACCCATAATCTTCTCCATAGAGTAAATTAATTCTTTTATGTATATTTGGTAGAGCTATTCCTGTATTATTCGAATTCGGATTATCTATTAGCTTTCTATAGTCCCCTTCAAATATTCTTCTATTTACTTCCTTTAATTCCTCTACTTTCATCCCCCTTCCATTGTCCATTATCATTATCATCAAATATTTTTCAATTAAGTTCACTTCTATCCTTACAATGCCACCATTGCGCACTCCCTCAAGACCATGATAAATTGCATTTTCTACTATAGGTTGCAGAATAAGCCTTGGAACATAACAATCATATACATTTACGTCATCTTCCCCTACTTCTATCTCCAAGTGAAATCGTCCCCTAAATCTATACTCCTGTATCTTCATATAGTTCTTAACATTTTCCAACTCATCTCTTAACCTGGACATATTTCCATTTTTACTTATACTATATCTAAAAAAAGATCCTAATGTCGCTATCATATCTGCAACATTATCATCATCATTACATAATGCTTCTCCTCTTATTGAATCTAGCGTATTATATAGAAAATGAGGATTTATTTGGCTTTGTAATGCTGTCAATTCAGTTTGTTTATTAAAAATTTCAACGATATTTTTTTTGATTTTTTCATTTGTATATTTTTCTATATAATTTATCAGTTCATTACAAAAATCATTGTCCTTCAAATTATCCTCAAATACATCATTCATTGTATTTAACAGTCTTGAATATTCCAAAAAGGTTTTTAATAAATATAAAAAAACAGTAATTAGTATAAGTTCTTTAGTTATTTTTAAAAAAACATTTGTACTATAGATGATTTCAGCAACACTAAGAACTATAGCAATACCCACCATACATATAATTTTAATAAAAAATCTCATATGGCTCCCTCTAAGAATGTATCTTTCTATACAAAGCCGGCTTTATTCCCACCGTCTTTTCAAATAGTTGGCTAAAGTATCTGGTATCTTTATAACCCACCTCACTCCCTATTGCTGCAATAGTATAATTTGTTTCTATTAATAAACTTTTTGCAGCATCTATCCTTACTTTTATCAGATATGAAGAGAAGTTTAACCCAATTTCCTTTTTAAATAAACTACCCAAGTATATCGGGTTTAGATCTACTATCTCTGCCATATCTTCAATAGTGATTTTTTCCCTATAATTGTCTTTAATATATGAAATCATAGTTCTTATAGGTTTTAATACCCGACCTTCCGATTTGCTTTTTATATATTCCAAGCAATCTAATACATATTTTAATATAACTTTTTTACAATCGCTTAAATTACAACATGAATTAAGCAGAGATAATGCATCTCTATACTCTTCCTCTATTTTTTCATCACTATAATCTTTAAATAGCCCATAAATCCGATCATATATTTGATAAACAATATCCTCATTTTGACCATCAGATATCTTTCTAAAAATCTCAGATAATATATACTTTATTTTTTCTATATCGAATGATTCCATACCTTTTTTTAATTCATCATTATATTCATTCATTATATCTACATATTCATTAGATGAATTTACCCTATTTAAGTCCTCAAAATATATGACTCTATTAATTCCAATACGCAATCTTTTTTCTATCGTATATCGCGCTTCATTAATTGATATTTTTATATCATTCAGTTTACTCTTTTCGCTACCTACTCCTACTGTTGCCCTGTATCTTTCAAATCCTATCAAATATTCATTTATTTTACTTAAAATAGTATTTAGTATACTCCCTATAGACTTTGCGTCTTCAATACTATAGTTAAATAAAAAGAATATATTCATAAATTCCTTATTACACCCTATAACTTCTCCCACATTTACCTCGAGGATTTTATTTACTATATCAACCACCTTGGCTACTGTTATACTATCCTGTCTTTTATAAACCTGGTCTATATCCTCATAATCCAGCTTTATATTTATTGCTCTAAAGAGCCTAGAATCTTTATTCAAAAAGATAGTGTTGTCATAATCATTATTTTCTATTATATCTTTCAAAATACTTGATTTAATTATCTTTTTACTATTCTCAACTGTTTCTATAAGTCTTTTTTCTCTAGCTTCTTTGTTTTCAATTTCACCAAGTATATTTATAACATCATCAAGAGCTTCTCTTAAATCATCTTTATTTATAGGTTTCAGCACATAGTGATCTATCCCGTATTTCATTGCTTCTCTGGCATACTCAAACTCACGATATCCACTTATGATAATATATTGAATTTTATTTGAAATACCTCTTGTCTCCCTGATAAGATCCAGTCCTGAGACTCCGGGCATTCTTATATCGGTTATAACTATATCAGGAGTATTGCTCTTAATATAATCAATTGCATCTTTACCATTATCCAGGATATCAGCACACTCCAAACTCTTACTATCCCAATCTACTAATTTATATATTAATTTCCCAATGAAGTATTCATCATCTACGATCAACACTTTTCTTATATTCTCTGTCATAGTCCAACCACCAAATAATTTACTAAAATATATGCTTATACTGCACATTCTCTGTCATACTTATATTATAACTATTTAACAATAATATAAAAGGTTCGTAATTAACTTTAAATAAAAAAGGTTGCAACACTACCACAACCTTTTACAGTATAACTAAATCTATACAATATCTAAATTCACAAGATATTTCTTTGCCAATTCTCTATTTTCACTACTCAATCCAATATCAGTGATAGTTTTTGTTATTTTAGAAAGAGGACATACAACTAACACATATCCCCCTCCAAACTTAGAGCTATCTACCATTAAATATACTTTATCAGAAATATCTAATACAGCTTTTTTTACTTGCATTTGAGGTGACCCTACGGATGTAACACCTGCCTTAAAATTTACACCATGTGCACTTATAAATGCCTTGTCTGCTTTAAACTTTAAAATCGATTCTATTGCTAAATCTCCTACAGCTGATGGAAGCTTACCACCAATTTGTCCTATAATCATGTATAAAACAATGTTTTGTGAATTAGATAAAATCGTAGCTACAGCCAACGAATTTGTAATAACCACAATGTGCAAATAATCCTCTTCTAAAATCCTCTTAGCAAGATAATAACCTATAGATGAATCATCAATGAAGATAGTATCTTTATCTTTAATATATTCAAAAGCCTTATTTGCAATACGAACCTTCTCATCTTTCTTCTTATATATATTTCCCGGTCTAATTGATAGCAAAAGACCTTCCTCTTTTTTTATAGCACCACCATGCTTTCGAATAAGTAACTCCTTTTCTTCCATTCTTTTTATGTCATTTCTAATGGTAACCTCGGAGCATTGCAATATGTTACTCAATTCTCGCACACTTACAGTACCTTTGCTGTTAAGTTCCTTTAAAATATATTCCTCTCTAACTGATATCACCAATTACCTACTTCCATCATTAACACTCTGAAAATTTTCCAATTTATCTATACTATTAAATATAAGTTGTGCAAACTTTTCTGCATTCCATGCACTCCTTCCTACAAACAATCCATCTATATAAGGCTGTATAATCAAAGAATTTGCATTTTGTGGGTTTACACTGCCCCCATATAGAATTGGAATATCTTCCCCTTCCTTACCGAAAATTTCTAATAAACATTCTCTAATAACCTTGTGCTTAGAATTTGCGTACTCTTCAGTGGCCGGTTTTCCGTTTACACCAATTGCCCAAACCGGTTCATATGCAATCCAAATTTTTCTTGCATCTTCTTTCTTTACCCCTTTTAATCCTCTTATTAATTGACTACGCAAAACTTCATTGCTTACCCCATCCATCTTATCTTTATCTGTTTCACCAATACAAAGAAGAACTACAAATTCATTTTTTATCCCACATATAACTTTTTTATTCTCTTCATCATCTGTTTCATGAAAAATATGCCTTCTTTCAGAGTGACCTATCATAACCAACCTTATACCTATCTCTTCAAGCATTTTTGGTGAAATCTCCCCGGTAAATTGTCCTTCTTCTTCCCACGCCATATTTTGTGCACCCAAAATCACTTGTTTCTGTGAAATAGATTCTGCAGCACTCGACAAAGCCGTATATGACGGTATAACAAATAATTCATACTCTTTTCTATCCAACTTAACCGTTTCAGTTACTAATGTTTTTAAGTAATCTACTGTTTGCTGTATATTTTTGTACATCTTTAGATTAGTTCCAAAATATATTTTCTTCATTGAACTGCCTCCTTAACTATACCTCTATTATAGCATAATAAAATCGAAATTAAATCAAAAGTTTATCTCTTCAATCCATGGAATCAATCCCTTATATCAATTATGAAAGCTTTTTTATACGAATTATAACAGACTTGTACTCTTTAACATATATAGTACTTGCATAAAAATATATTTTAAATTAGTCTATATTGACGATTTTTGTTTTTTTATTTTTTTATATATAA
>ERZ773014.2401-NODE-2401-length-10885-cov-9.692059_pt1 | contig 10885 bp, 7 predicted proteins | sample MGYA00580841_ERZ773014 | MGnify/ENA primary metagenome ERZ773014 (study PRJEB29015, sample SAMEA2737989) | human oral metagenome | biome: human oral; feature: human-associated habitat; material: dental | place: China | collected 2067 ...
TGAATATAAAAATAAAAAGGCTTTGAAGATTTTTTTTGGATTTACAAGAGAAAAGGGGAAAAATTCCTTAAAGGTTTCAAAATATTTGGAAAGGGATTTTCCAGAACTGAACTTTATGAAAATAACGAAGTATAAAGTTATAAAATATATGCCGCTTCATATAAAGATAGAAACTGTCTTGGAAAATATAAATAAAACATTTGATAACTTCAGTGAATTTAAAGAATTTATTGAAAGTTTAGAAACAGCTGGAATATGTGGAATAGAAGTTAATGAACATGAACTTATTTTAACTTTACAAACTGAAAATGAATTAAAAAATAATTTATTAAGAAATAATGAAATGATAAATAAACTAGAATCTGAAATTAAAAAACTTTCAAAAGAATTAAAAGTAAGTCCAGATTTTATTTTAGATGAATTAAGTAATAGAATGTAATAATTAAAAAAAGGAGTTGATTAACATGAATGTATTTAAAATAAATGCTTGGTTATCTGTTGTTTTAAAAGCTAAAAAAATAATTAAAGATTTAAAAAAAGATAAAAATGAGAAAGATAATAAATAATTAAAATATAAAAGTTGGTGTTGTATATATGTTAGTATTACATAAAGATATAAAAATAATTATAAAAAATGATAAAAAATTAGTAGAAATAAGAACTAAAGATTTAAAAAAGCAAGAATATCTAAAAAATACAATAGAAAAATTAGAAAAAAGATTTCCTAATTTTTCATTTTATGTAACTTTAGATTCTAAAATTCAAATAAATAATATCGAAACTACTGATTTAACAAATTTATCTAATCATATAAAACAAAATATAAAATCAGTTTTTCAATTAAAAGAATTTGAATCTAAAAAAACCAGAAATGGAAAATATAAAAACTCATTTTTATTCGAGATTCCAGATAAGCAAAAAACATTAAAAGGAATTATGTTTACAGAAACTCCTATGTTTTTTAAAAATGAATTATATTATTTAGTTACAGGAAGAATAGAATTAGGGAATTCAGCTTATATTACTAAAAGTGAAAAAAAACTAGGAAAAGAAATTGATTATCAAATAATGATTAATGAAATATCAGAAATAGAAGTAGAACAAGAAAAAGAACATTATGATATTTCAAGAGCAGAACTTCATTGTCATACTATGTATTCTAAAAATGATGCTTTAAGTTCTCCAGAAGATTATTTAAAAGCTTTTAATTCAAATAAATGCCATTCTATTGCTATAACAGATCATGGTTCAGTATTTGGATTTATTCCTTTCGTAAATCAATTAAAAGGAAAAACTGATAAAAAATTAATTCTTGGAGCTGAAATGTATGCTGTTTCTTTGAACGAATATAATGAAACAGTTCAACAAAAGATAAATGAATTGAATCAAAATAATAATTCAAATGAAACAGATAAAATAAATTTTAATATAGAAGAACAAGAAAATAATTTGAAAGAACTTAGAAAAGAAAGAGATGAATTTAAAAGATATTCTTAAAGAGTTGGGAGAGAGTTCTCATTCTTTCAGGGATAAGGGAACAAGATTTGAATGGTTAATTAAAAATTGGTTTTTAACAACAAAGCTGTATTCAGATAATATAAAAAAAATATGGCTTTGGAATGAATTTCCATATAAAAGTCAATTTGGTGGTAGTGATAGTGGAATAGATTTAGTTATTTATAGTCAAGAAGATGAATATATAGCTATACAATGTAAATTCTATAAGCAAAATAGTGAAATTTCCAAATCTGATGTTGATACTTTTATTTCAACTTCTGCAAAATTTTTTGAAATTAATCAAATTAAGAAAAAATTTTCAAGTAGAATATTTATCTCAACAACAAATAATTGGTCTAAAAAAGCAAGCGAATTAATAGAGAATCAAGAAATACCTATAATAAGAATATCTTTAAATGAACTTGAAAGTTCTGATGTTGATTGGTCAAAAATATATTTAGGTAAACTTGGGAATGAGGCTAAAAAAGAAAGTAAAATTATTAGAAATCATCAAAGAGAAGCTATAGATTCTGTACATGAGTATTTTAAAGAAAATGATAGAGGTAAATTAATAATGGCTTGTGGTACTGGAAAAACATTTACTTCTTTAAAAATAGCTGAGAATGAAACAAATAAAAATGGATTAATTTTATTTTTAGTTCCATCTATTGCACTTCTTGGACAAACTCTTAGAGAATGGACAAATGATATAGATAAGGATACTAAGTTATTTCCTATATGTATTTGCTCTGATTCAAAAATTTCAAGTAAAAAATCAACTAATGATGACAATATAACAAGTGTAGTAGATTTAGCATTACCAGCAACAACTGATATAGAAAAAATAGTAAGTCAACTAGAAAAAATTAAAGACAAAAAAGGAATGAAAGTTGTATTTTCAACATATCAATCAATAGATGTTATAGCTAAGGCTCAAGAAAAAATTTTAGAGCAGGATAAAAATTTTGGGGAATTTGATTTAATTATCTGTGATGAAGCTCATAGAACAACAGGAGTTACTCTCAAAAATGAAGATGAAAGTAATTTTGTCAAGGTACATAATAATGAATTTATAAAATCTAAAAAAAGACTATATATGACGGCTACTCCAAGACTATATGATGATAACTCAAAATCTAAGGCAAAAGAAAGTGAAGCTTATCTATGTTCTATGGATGATAAAAATCTATATGGAGAGGAAATTTACAGAATAGGTTTTGGAAAAGCTGTTGAAAATAATTTATTGGCAGATTATAAAGTTTTAATACTTACTTTAAATTCAAGTCAAATTCCTAGAGAATTACAGGCTATTATTGCTAATGGAGAAAGTGAATTTAAAGTTGATGATGCCACTAAGTTAATTGGTTGTATAAATGGTCTATCTAAACAAATTTTAGAAACAGAGGGAATAATAAAATCAACAGACCCTGAACCTATGAAAAGAGCAGTAGCTTTTTGTAGAGATATAAAGACTTCTAAAAGAATAACTAATAATTTGAATAATTATTCAAAAGACTACATTTCATCTTTGAAAGAAGAAGCAAAAAAGAAAATGGTTGACATATTTTCTAAACATATAGATGGGGGAATGAATGCCCTTGAAAGAGAAGATTTACTTTCTTGGTTAAAGGAAGATGGAGAAGAGAAAGAATGTAGAATTTTAACTAATGCTAGATGTTTAAGTGAAGGCGTTGATGTACCTAATCTTGATGCAGTTTTATTTTTATCAGCCAAAAATTCTCAAGTTGATGTTGTTCAATCAGTTGGTAGAGTTATGAGAAAAGCTCCTTATAAGAAATATGGTTATATAATTATACCTGTTCTTATTCCTGAAAATATCAATCCAGAAGAAGCTTTAAATGATAATGAGGCATATAAAGTTGTTTGGTCAGTATTAAATGCTTTAAGGGCTCATGACGATAGATTTAATGCAGTAGTTAATAAAATAGATATAAATAAGACTAAACCTACAAATATTATAATAGGAGCTCCTGATAATTCAGGTGATGGAAATGGAGAAGTAACTGAACCAGATTCTATATATGATGCTCAAAAAACTTTACCATTTCCAATAGAGGTTGTACAAAATGCTATCTATGCTAAAATGGTTGAAAAAGTTGGAGATAGAAAGTATTTTGAGCAATGGGCAAAAGATGTAGCAAAAATAGCTCAAATACAGAAAGATAGAATTAGGGTTTTGATAGAGAAAAGTGATGAACATAAAAAAGCTTTTGAGAGCTTTATAAAAGGTCTACAAGAAAATATAAATTCTGATATAGATAGTGAAGAAGCAATAGAAATGTTATCCCAACATATAATAACTAAACCTATATTTGAAGCCCTATTTGAAAATTATTCTTTTGTGAAGAATAATCCTATTTCTTCATCTATGGAAGAAATACTAAATTTATTATTAAAAGAACAAATAGAGAAAGAAACAGAAGAATTAAAAACCTTTTATGATGATGTAAGAGTTAGAGTTGGAAATATAGATAATTCAGAAGGTAAGCAAAAAATAATAGTTGAACTTTATGAAAAGTTTTTTAAAACAGCTTTTCCTAAATTAGTTGAAAAATTAGGTATAGTTTACACTCCTATTGAAGTTGTTGACTTTATAATAAATTCTGTTGAAGATATATTAAAAAAAGAATTTAATAGAAGTTTGACTGATGAAAATGTTAATATATTAGAGCCTTTTGTGGGGACAGGAACTTTTATTTCAAGACTTTTACAAAGTGGAAATATTAAGCCTAAAGATTTAGAAAGAAAATATCAAAAAGAAATTTTTGCTAATGAGATAATTCTACTAGCTTATTATATAGCAACAGTAAATATTGAAAATGTATATCATGATTTGAATAATGAAACAGAGTATAAAGAGTTTGAAGGTATATGTTTGACAGATACTTTTCAATTAGGTGAAGATAAAAAAGAGCTAGCATTGGTATCTGATTCTTTTAAAGAAAATTCAAAAAGAGTGAAAAGACAAAAGAATGCTCCTTTACAAATTATTTTTGGTAATCCTCCTTACACAATAGGACAGAACTCTGCTAATGATAATGCTCAAAATAAAAAATATCCTATTTTAGACAATAGAATATCAGAAACTTATTCTAAAGAATCTTCAGCAGGATTAAATAAAGCATTATATGATGCTTATATAAAAGCTTTTAGATGGGCGACAGATAGACTAAATACTAAATGGGGGGGGGGTAATAGGATTTGTAACCAATGGAGCGTGGATAGATGGAACAGCAACATCAGGATTTAGAAAAAATATAGAAAAAGAGTTTTCTTCTATCTATGTTTTTAATCTAAGAGGAAATGCAAGAACTTCAGGAGAACAAAGAAAAAAAGAAAAAGGAAATGTTTTCGGAGAAGGAATAAGAACACCTGTTACTATAACTTTATTAGTAAAAAATCCTAACGAGAAGAAAGAAAAAGCTAAAATTTATTATTATGATATAGGAGATTATTTGTCAAGAGAAGAAAAACTTTTTAAGATTAAAGATTTTAAATCAATAGGAAGTAAAAAAATGGATTGGCAAATCTTAAATCCTAATGAAGAAGGAGATTGGATAAATCAAAGAAATGATAAATTTAAAGATTTTATTCCTTTGATAGACAAAGATAATAAGAATAATAAAGAAACTTTCTTCACTATGAGTTCAAATGGAGTTGTTACAAGTAGAGATTCTTGGGTATATTCTTATTCAAAAGCTAATTTAGAGAAAAATATGAGAGAAACTATAGATTTCTATAATAAAGAAGTTGAAAAAGTACTGAATACAAGAAAGAAAGATAAAAACAGAGATATTGAAGATATTATAGATACTAATCCCAAGAATATTTCTTGATCAAGAGATTTAAAGAAAAGAGCTAATTCTTATAAATTTGATAAATTTAATGGAAGTGATATAGTAATTTCTTTATATAGACCTTTCACTAAACAGTATTTATATTTTAATAAATTTTGGAATGAAACTCCAGCTCAACAAGATAAATTTAGAGGTTATGCTATTTTTACAAATGGGATTTCAAGTTCTAAAGAATTTTCTGTATTAATTAGTAATAATATAATAAATTTAGATTGTTTAGAAAAAAATAATTGTTATCCATTGTATTATATTGAAGAAGATAAAAATAAATCTAAATTTCTATTTCAAACTTTAGATGGAATTGAAAAAGAAAATAAAAAAGATGGTATAAGTGACTATATTTTTAATTTAGCTAAAGAAAAATATTCAACTAAAGTAAGTAGAGAAGATATTTTTTACTATGTCTATGGATTTTTACATAATGAAGACTATAAAAAAGAATTTGAAGCTGATTTAAAGAAATTGATTCCAAGACTACCATTAGTTGATGATTATAGAATTTTTAAAACTTATTCTGATATAGGTAGAGAGTTAGCTGATTTACATCTTAACTATGAAAATATTAAAAGAGATAGTAATATTATAGTTGAGGGAGAAGAAAGTAATAATTTTAAAGTTGAAAAAATAAGATTTGAAAATAAAGATAAGAAAGATATTATTATTTTCAATAGTGATATTAAAATAAAAAATATTCCTTTAGAAGCTTATGATTATCAAGTTAATGGAAAATCTGCTGTTGAGTGGATAGTAGAAAGATATACAGTAAGTGTAAATAAAGATAGTGGAATAGAAAATAATCCTAATTTATGGTGTGAAGAAAATAAAAATCCTAGATATATTTTAGATTTATTATTAAGTATAATTTCACTTTCATTAAAAACTAATGAATTAATAAAAAAATTACCTAAAATAGAATTTTAAAAATACAAACAGAGGTTAAAATTATAACCTCTGTTTTTCTGTTTCTATAAAATATGTTATAATATACTAAATTAATTCTATTTTAAATATTGGGGTAAAAATAAAAATGAAAAAAATTTTTGATGATATTTATGTTGGTTCAAATATAATTTCAAAATTAAATGATTATACAAAAGATTTTGATAAAATCTTAATTTTTTCAAATGAAACAATAGCTGACTTATACTTTGAAAAATTTAAGTCAACTTTAAATGAAAAGGATAAGGTTTTTTATTTTGCAATAAGAGATGGAGAAGAATATAAAAATATTGAAAGCATATTACCAGTTTATGATTTTATGTTGGAAAATAATTTTTCAAGAAAATCTTTAGTTATTAGTCTTGGTGGTGGGGTTATTTGTGATATGGGTGGATATATTTCAGCTACCTATATGAGAGGTATAGAATTTATACAAGTTCCTACTTCACTTCTTGCACAAGTTGATGCAAGTGTTGGAGGAAAAGTTGCTATAAATCACCCTAAATGTAAAAATATGATAGGAAGTTTTAAAAATCCATATAGAGTTATTATTGATGTAGAATTTTTAAAAACTCTACCTAAAAGAGAATTTAAATCTGGAATGGGAGAACTTTTAAAACATTCTTTTTTAACAAAAGATAAAAGTTATTTAGAATACATAGAAAATAATGTTGAAAAAATTAAAAATTTAGATAACAAGATTTTAGAAAATATTGTAGAGCAATCTATAAGAATTAAAAAACATTATGTAGATATAGACCCTTTTGAAAAGGGAGAAAGAGCTTTTTTAAATTTAGGACATACTTATGCACATGCTTTGGAAAGCTTTTTTAATTATAAAGCCTATACTCATGGAGAGGCTGTTTCTAAAGGAATAATTTTTGATTTAGAACTATCTCTTTTAAGAGGAGAAATCGATAAAGAATATTTAGAAAGAGCTAGAAATATTTTTAAACTATTTGATATAGATACTGATTTAATATATTTACCTAGTGATAAATTTATTCCTCTAATGAGAAAAGATAAAAAAAATTCGTTTAATAAGATTATTACAATCATATTAGATGGTGAAGCACATTTATCTAAAACAGAAGTTAAAGAAGATGAAATTATAAAAATTATTGATAAATATAGAAATAATTTTTTAAGAGCAAGTATTGACATAGGAACTAATTCTTGTCGTTTATTAATTGCCGAAGTTCAAGAAAATGATGAAATTATAAGTTTTAAAAAGGAAATTTATAAGGATTTAGAAATAGTTAAACTTGGAGAAGAAGTAAATAAAAATAAGTTTTTAAAAGAAGAAGCTATTGAAAGAACTCTAAAATGTCTTAAAAAATATAGAGAAGTTATTGATAAATATTCAATAGAAGAAAAAAATATTATTTGTTTTGCAACATCAGCAACAAGAGATTCTACTAATAGAGATTATTTTATTAAAAAAGTTTATGATGAAACTAAAATAAAAATTAATTGTATTAGTGGTGATAAAGAAGCCTATATAAATTTCAAGGGAGTTATAAGCTCTTTTGATATAGATTTTAAAGATAATATTTTGGTTTTTGATATAGGTGGAGGTTCAACAGAATTTACTCTTGGTAATATGCAAGGCATAGAAAAGAAAATAAGTTTAAATATAGGTTCTGTTAGAATAACTGAGAAATTCTTCCTAAATAATAAAATATATAATTATTCAGAAGAAAATAGAGTTAAAGCAAAAGAATGGGTAAAAGAAAACTTAAAGGAACTTGAAGATTTTAAAAGAGAAGACTTTACTTTAATTGGTGTAGCTGGAACTACTACTACTCAAGTGAGTGTTAAAGAGAAAATGGAAGTGTATGATAGCAAAAAAATTCATCTTAGCAACTTGACAAGTAAAGAAATTAATGATAATTTAGATTTATTTATAAAAAAAATAAACAATGAAGAAATAAAAGGTTTAGACCCAAAGAGAAAAGATGTTATAATAGGAGGAACTATTATATTAAAAGAAATATTAGAGTATTTTGAAAAAGATTTTATAATAGTTTCTGAAAATGACAATCTTATGGGTGCTATATTAGAAGGAGTAGAAAAGAAATGATAGATGTGATAGACAATATATCAGCATATTTTGATGATGATATAGTAAATATAATTTATAAAGATTTAAAATCAAATGGACTTTCTGATGAAGAAGTTGAGAAATTATTAAAAGAAAAACATAGAGATTTACCTATGATAGAAATTAATATATTTCAATTAAATAACTATAAATTAGGAAGTATAGGTTTTACTTCAAGAGAATTAGAAAATTTAAAAATAGATTTTGTTGAAGAAAAGTTATTATCTAATGACTATAATGGAGATAATCCTACAAATAAAATAGTTTATTTAAAAGTATTATTTGATAAAGAAAGCAAAAAGATTTTAGGTTGTCAAATTGTAAATGAGAGAAATATTGAAGCAAGACTTAATGCAATAAAAAATACAATTGAAAAGGGTGGAGATTTAAAAGATTTAGTAAAATATAAAGTAAATCCTACTGATAATGAATGGAACCCTGATATTTTAAATATTTTAGCACTGACTGCACTAGGTAAAAATAAAGAAGATATTAATGATGTCAAGGCAAAAGATATTGAAAATCTATTAAAAAACAAAGAATTTTTATTGGATGTAAGAGAAGATTATGAATATCAAGATGGACATATAAAAGGAGCAGTTAATTTACCACTTAGAGAAATCTTATCTCAAAAGGATAGCTTACCAAAAGATAAAGATATTTATGTATATTGTAGAAGTGCACATAGAAGTGCTGATGCAGTTAATTTCTTAAAAAGTCTTGGTTTTGAAAAGGTGCATAATATTGAAGGGGGCTTTATAGATATTTCTTTTAACGAATATCATAAAGATAAGGGAAATTTAGAGAATAGTATAGTTACAAATTATAATTTTGATTAGGGAGAAAAAAATGAAGTTAGTAGTTTCTGATTTAGATGGAACTCTTTTAAATGATGATAGCGAAGTAAGTAATGAAACAATAGAAATGATTAAAAAATTAAAAGAAAATGGAATAGAATTTGCTATTGCAACAGGTAGAAGTTTTAATTCTGCCAATAAGATTAGAAAAAAAATAGATTTAGAAATTTATCTAATATGTAACAATGGAGCAAATATATATAATAAAAATGGTAAAATGATTAAAAATAATGTTATGCCAGCTAATTTAATAAGAAAAGTTATAAAATTTTTAACTGAAAATAATATCAATTATTTTGCTTTTGATGGAAGTGGAATAAATTTCTATATTCAAGAAAATACAGAAGTAGATCCTGAATTTTTAGAAGAACATATACCACATTATGTCAAAAACTTAGAAGATATTGAAAATCTTCCAGCTTTAGAAAAGATTTTGATTATTGAAGACAATCCTGAAAGAATATATGAAATAAAAGATTTAATTCATAATAAATTTGATAGTGAATTAGAAATTGTTATCTCTGCTGATGATTGTTTAGACTTAAATATAAAAGGTTGTAGCAAAAGAGGCGGAGTTGAATATATTTCACAGGAATTAAAAATAAATCCAAAAGAAATTATGGCTTTTGGAGATAGTGGAAATGACTACAAAATGTTAAAATATGTTGGCCATCCTGTTGCTATGAAAGATAGTTTTATGGCTAAAAGAGATTTTGAAAATAAAACTGATTTTACAAATGATGAGAGTGGAGTGGCAAAATATTTACAAAAATATTTTAACTTATAAAAATCTTAACCAAATTTTAATAAATATACAATAAAATATAAAAAAGGAATATGATAATGGAGAATTTAATTTTAAATAATGGAGTAGATGAAATAGTCTTTTTAAATAAAAAAGAAAAGATTGAAGAAAGTTTAAGAACTACATATAGAAAAAAAATATGGAAAAATTTTGTTAAAGCAGTAAAAGATTTTGATTTAATAAAAGATGGAGATAAAATAGCAGTAGGAGTATCAGGTGGAAAAGATAGTCTATTACTTTGTAAGTTATTTCAAGAATTAAAAAAAGATAGAAGTAAAAATTTTGAAGTAAAGTTTATTTCAATGAATCCTGGTTTTGAAGCTATTGATGTTGATAAATTCAAAGAAAATTTAATAGAAATGGGAATAGATTGTGAATTATTTGATGCTAATGTTTGGCAGATAGCATTTGAAGAAGCACCAGATAGTCCTTGTTTTCTATGTGCTAAAATGAGAAGAGGAGTTTTATATAAAAAGGTTGAAGAACTAGGCTTTAATAAATTAGCTTTAGGACACCATTTTGATGATATTGTTGAAACTACTATGATAAATATGTTTTTTGCAGGTACAGTAAAAACAATGTTACCAAAAGTTCCATCTACTTCTGGAAAGATGGATATAATAAGACCTCTTGCTTATGTTAGAGAAAAAGATATAATAAATTTTATGAAATACAATGATATTCAAGCTATGAGTTGCGGTTGTCCTATAGAATCTGGAAAAGTGGATTCAAAAAGAAAAGAAATCAAATTTTTATTACAAGAATTAGAAACTAAAAATCCTAACATAAAACAAAGTATATTTAA
>ERZ773014.2404-NODE-2404-length-10863-cov-14.639341_pt1 | contig 10863 bp, 6 predicted proteins | sample MGYA00580841_ERZ773014 | MGnify/ENA primary metagenome ERZ773014 (study PRJEB29015, sample SAMEA2737989) | human oral metagenome | biome: human oral; feature: human-associated habitat; material: dental | place: China | collected 2067 ...
TGCCCTCGCGGGCGTCGTCGCCCCGGTGCTTGCGGCCATGCGCGTGGCGTGGAAGCCCCCGCACCTCGTGTCGATCCGCGTCCCCAACGAGCGCATCGTCGCAGGCCAGACTGCCGTCGGGGAGATCACGGTGCGCAACGAACGTAACCGGCCCGTGCGATCGGGCATCATCGAGCTACCGATCGGCTCGGGCACCGGTGAATTCGTCGTGCCCCCGCTGGGTGCGCGACGGTCGTGGGACGAAATGTTCCTCATCTCCTCGCGTCACCGCGGCGTCATCAACGTGGGTCCGGCGCGTTCGGTGCGCTCTGATGCCCTTGGACTGCTGCGCCGCGTGCGCGTGTGGGACGAGCCCGTCATCCTCCACGTGCACCCGAGAACCGTGCGCGTTCCCTTCGACGCCACCGGCTTCCAGCTGGATGTCGAGGGTGTGTCCACGGGCAGGCTCTCCAGCTCCGACGTGTCCTTTCACGCGCTGCGCGACTACGAGCCCGGGGACGATCGGCGCGCCGTCCACTGGCAGTCGACCGCCCGCCTGGGCAAGCTCATCGTGCGCCAGTACGAGGAAACGCACCGCTCCCACCACGTTATTGTCCTGGACACCTCCCGCGACGTCTGGGATCACGACTCCTTCGAGACGGCGGTCTCCGTCGCCGCCTCGCTCGCTCTGGCCAGCCTGCGCGAGTCCCGTCCCGTGTCGGTCACGACGACGGAGGCTTGGCTGCCGTCGGGTAGCGCCATGCGCCTTCTGGACACCCTTTCCGAGATCAAGGCGGGTTCCGGAGGGGACCTGGCTCTGCGCGTGCGCGAGGCAGTGGCTGAGCGCCCCGGAGTCTCGGCCCTCACCCTCGTGGTCGGCCCGAAGGTGAGCGATGTCGATGCCGCGCACCTGGCGCGGCTGGCTCCCATTGACGTCCCCGTTTCCATCATCCGAATCGGTGGGGCTGAGGGACGAACCAGGCGAGACCTCGGGCGAGGGGTGCTCCTCGACTGCTCGCGCCTTGAGGACCTGCCGCGCATTATCGTTGCCGGAGGGCTTGCATGACCACCAGCGTTGATACCAAGCCTCGCGCACAAAGGGTTGAATCGCAGGCTCAGACGACACCGACGTCCCCCGTTGCAACCGAGGTGCGAGCGTCCTCCGTTCCTTCTGCATCTTTCCGCGATGGCGACCGTCCCAACGTGGGGCAGCAGGGGCCTCGTCCCAAGACGACGCGTTCGCGCCTCCTGACCGTCACGCAGCGTTTCGCGACGTACCGGTCGAGCTTGCCGATATGGTCCCTCCTGGTTCTTGCCTTCCTCTTCGTGGGGCCTGTCGCGGCCTTTGAACCGGTCTTCGGTGGCGGAGTTGGTGCGATCGCTGCCGGAGCAGGAGTGGCCTGCGGCCTGGCGATCGCCGCTGCCTCTACCTACTGGCGGTGGGATGCACTCACGACGGTCTTAAGTGTTGTGGTGACCTACTTCCTGGTCGGCAGCGGTGCCGCGCTGCGCTCAGAGGCGCTGTACGGCTTCCTGCCCACGGGGCAGACCCTGCAGGTCATGGTGCTCGGATCCTTCCGTGCCTGGAAGGACCTGTTGACGCTCACGCCCCCGGTGTCGGTCTACTCCGGACCGGCGCTGGTGCCGTGGATGTGCGGCCTGGTCCTGGCGGTCCTGGCGGGCCTGATAACTGCGCGTGCCGGACGGGCCGTCCCGGGGTCCATCCCCGTCGTGGTGATGGCGGTTATCGCCGTGTTTTTTGGGCTCGCTCGCTATCCTCTTCCTCTGTCGCTGGTCCTGGTCTGGTGGGCGCTTGTGGTCGCCTGGTGGGCGAGCGTCGCCCAGTACCAGAGAATCACCCTGGGACAGGATGTGCTCGTGGGACGAGCAAGTTCGCCTGGCGGCGAGGCAACGGTTGGGCGGCGTTCTCGCTCGACCGTCTACGTGGGGAGGCGAGCGCTTGGTGCCATCGTCGTTCTCGCGGTCTCCGTCGGCGTGGCGATGCCGGCTGCGGCGGTCCTGGGGTCCTCCCGCGGGCGCCTTGTTGGGCGCGACCTGATTCAGCCGCCCATTGACGTTCAGGCGTTCCCTTCCCCGATGTCTTCCTTCCGTCACTACACGACGGATCTGAAGGACGAGACGCTGCTGACCGTCTCAGATCTACCTGAGAACCAGCGTGTGCGAATCGCCGCGATGGACGTCTACGACGGTACGACCTTCGGCATGTCCCGGAAGAGAGACGACGGACATACGGGTTACATCCCGGTTCATACGACCATCCCCGGTCGCGCGCAGGGCACCTCAGTGGTGACGCTCACGACCACAGGACTGTCAGGCCCGTGGGTTCCCGTCCTGGGAACTCCCTCGCAGATCGCTTTCACTGGCGGGCAGGCAGCCCAGCAGAAGAAGGGCCTCCATGTCGATACGTGGGCGAATGCGGCTCTGACCACCGGCCCCGTCGGTTCGATGAGCTACAACGTGACCACGGATTTCGTCGCGCCTGTGCGCGACGAAGAACTGGCTAACCTCGTGGCGGTGTCGGTAACCCTGGAGGACAAGAATGTTCCCGACGGCCTCGCTGATAGGGCCGCCGAGCTCACGCAGAACGCGTCGACGCCGCTCGCGGCGGCGCGAGCCATCGAACACTACTTGTCCACCAACGGCTATTACCTCAACGAGAACACTCGTTTTTCGCGGCCGGGCGTGCGCAGCGATCGGCTGGAGCGCATGCTGGCCTCCGACGAGAACCTGATTGGCGACGATCAGCAGTACACGGCTCTCATGGCTCTTATGCTGCACCAGTTGGGCATCAACGCGCGCGTCGTCATGGGAGCCTACCCCGAGGGCGGCTCCCAGGGAGGTGCCGCGACCCTGCGTGGATCCGATATTCGCGCGTGGGTTGAGGTCGAGTTCTCGGGCGGTGTCTGGGGCGTGTTCGACCCGACTCCGCCGCGCGATCATGTGCCGCAGACTCAGGTGCCCAAGCCTCGTTCCGTCCCACGCCCGCAGGTCCTGCAGCCGCCGGAGCCTCCCGAGCCCCCGGCTGAGATGCCTCCGCCCACACGAGACCAGAACGCCGACCCCCTCAAGCCGCCCGAGGTGGGCCTTCCCTGGGGTCTCATCGCCGCAGGCTCGGGCGCTGTCTTCCTCCTCGCTATTCCACCCCTGGCGATCCTGGTGTTCAAGGCGGGCCGGCGCAGGCGTCGCCGCAGGGCCTCCCCCGGCGAGGCGCTGGTGGGTTCGTGGGACGAGATCGTGGACCTGGCTGCCGACTATGGCCTGCGTATCGATCTGGGACGCACTCGTCAGGAGACCGCGTGGGCTCTTTCCTCCCAGTGGGAACTGGGGCAAGACCCGGGCGATCCCTTTGCGCTGGTGACGGACGAGGTAAACCTTGGCGAGGACGGGGCGACCTCCTCCTCGGATAGTGCAGGCGTCGCCGACAAGGGGCGCTACGTGATTGATGGCTGGAGCCGTTTCGGAGGTGACGTTCCCGCTCCCGTCGTCATCGCGCGCTTCGCAGACGTCGCTAACTTTGCTTCTAATGGTTTTTCGCGCGACAGTGCACGCGCCGCGTGGGCACAGGTGAGGGACCTGCGCGACCAGGTGTCCAAGCGTGCGGGCTTCCTCGCGCGCGTGCGCCGGGCTTTCTCCCTGCGCAGTCTGCGCATGCGCCGCAAGCTACGCAGGGTTACTCCCGTGGTCGGGCGGACGATGCGAGAGGAGAACGATCAGTGAGTCCAGCTGTCGCAGGCATGAGGGGGCCGGATATTCCCGGATTCCGGTGGGTCCGTCCTCTGGGACAAGGTGGTTTCGCCGACGTGTTCCTGTACCGTCAGGAGCTACCGAGTCGCGATGTGGCTATCAAGGTCGTGCGTGCTCAGGGTGATGCGCGGGGCACGAAGGAACTGCATCGTGAAGCCGATGCGATGACTCTCCTGTCGGGGCACCCCTCCGTCGTGGAGCTACACGGGGTGGGAACGACCGCAGACGGGCGGGCGTATCTCGTCATGGAGTACTGCCCGGTTGCCGACCTCCTCACCCAGGTTCGCGCGCGACCGATGTCGCTTGAGGACGCCCTGGATACGATGATCAAGATTTGCGGCGTCGTCGAGACTTTCCACTGGCAGGGCTACGTGCACCGCGACATCAAGCCCTCGAACATCATGATGGATGCCTACGGCAAGCCGGTCCTGGCCGACTTTGGAGTCGCGTCGAAGGTCGGAGCGTTGGAGGTTGGTGCCTTCGATGGTTTCTCGGTCCTGTGGGCACCCCCGGAGCAGCAGGACGTGACCGCACCCGCCTCGCCGCTGCAGGACGTGTGGGCTCTGGCGTCAACGACGTGGACTTTTGTGACGGGGCGTAGCCCCTTCGAGGACCCAATCGGTGACAATTCGGCGGCGTCGATCGCCAACCGCGTGCAGCGCGGACGCATGCGTGGCCTGGGGCGAGCGGATGCTCCCTGTGAGTTGGAGCGTGTGTTGCGTGCGGCGATGGCGGTGGACCCGGCGGAGCGCACGCCTTCGGCCAAGGAGTTTGGCGAGGGTCTTCAACGGGTTCAGGAAGAGATTGGCTACCCGCGCACGGAGATGGAGATCAAGGAGAAGCGCTCTAAAGCCTCCGTCACCGTCACTGGTGATCAGAAGACGCGGCTGCGTGGCGCGCCGGTCATCGACCCGGATGCGACGCGGCTGCGCTCTGCCACCTACTCATTCGAGGGAGGGGCTGGTTCCGGCGGCGTCGAGGCAGTGGCGGACTCGTGGAAGAGCGATCGCTCTGGGGATGTGGACGAGGTCTCGGCTCGTCGTGTCGTCGAGGGATCCTCGGAGGCTAAGAAGACTATCTCGCCGCTGGCGGGCGTGCTGCTGGCGCTGCTGGCCGCGCTGATCGCGGCCGGGCTGGTGGTGGGGATACTCCGTGGACAGGGGTCGTTTACGCGGATCTCTCCCGATCCGGAGAAGACGAGTACCTCGGCGGCCCCGGGTGACGCGTTGGGCGTGGCACCCCCGAAGGTGTCGAATCTGGCCGGCGAGTACTCCGACGGTATGGTGGCCTGGACGTGGACCGCTCCCGAGGGTCCCGCTCCCTCGGACATCGTGTACGCTTACGAGGGCTCGGGGGCGGCCGGTAAATCGCGTGGTCGCGTGGAATCGACGAGTGTGACGATCGATGGGGCCAGTGGCGAGAACTGCATCGAGATCACGACGGTGTCGCGTTCTTCCGGGCGCATGTCAGACCCGGTCCGTGTCTGCGTGGAGGTTCCATGACGCAGATCATTTCGTCGGTTCGTTATTCTTACTTGCGTTCCAGTTTCGTCGATCGAGACGCTGGTCACGCCGGGTGTAAAATAGTCAGTATCGCGCGTAGTCTCTCGCGCTCAACGCAGCTAAAGGATGAAGGCACATGTCTCTAGAAGAACATGCGGAATGGCCCGCAGTTCGATGGGGCGCGTCGACCGACATCGGTCCGGTCCGCTCTGAGAACGAGGATTCCTGGCTGGCGGTTCCCCCCGTCTTCGCTGTCGCAGATGGGATGGGTGGGCACCTGGGTGGTGCCCAGGCCTCGTCGAAGGCTGTCATTACGCTGCGGGAGTTCCTGAGTCCTCAGCGCCTTGGGAATCGTTCCGTTGACCTGGTGGATCTGTCCGTTGCGATCGACGCAGCGGCCACGGCGGTCGCCTCGTTGGCGTCGGTCGATAATCCGATGAGTGCGCCCGGCACGACGCTGTCGGGCCTCATGGTGCTGCGTACCGCCGAAGGGTCGTACTGGCTGTCATTTAACGTGGGTGACTCCCGTGCCTATGTTGTGGGTGGTGGGGGCATTCGGCAGCTCACCCACGACCACTCGGCGCTGCAGGAGGCGCGTGATCTTGCGGCTACCTCTGGGGCTCCTCGTGTGATCCCTCCCGCAAATGTCGTGACAAAGGCTCTCGGTGCAGGCCAGGTCGGATGTGTGAAAGCAGACTATACAATCATGCCGTTGGAAGATGGAGATCGGGCCGTGATTTGCACGGATGGCGTGCACGGTGTCCTGAGTGATTCGCGGATTCATGAGCTTGTTGCGGACGGCGATGGTCCGCAGGGCACGGCCGACAGACTTGTTCGAGCGTCGCTGGAGGCGGGGACTCGGGACAATGCGACCGCGGTTGTAGTTTACGCAGGAACCAAATCGCGAGTAACATTGACAATGAATGTCATGAATCGGATGATTCAACCAGTACGTCCGGCGTCGATTGAGACCGCTCGCCGGGTTCCTCGTAGAGAAGGCGGTAACTGATGCTTCAGATTGGACGCTTCCTGTGTCGCGGGCAGGGCGCGATGCTCGTCACGGGTCCCCTCGGTGCGGCGCTGGCTCCGCTCGACTTTGCGGATTCCGCCGCCGATGTGGTGTGGGGACGCGCCGACACCCAGGCGTGGCTGTCCCACGTCCAGGCTGAAAAGGGTGACGTCCTGCTGCTGGACTGCGCGGGCGAGCAGCCGTACCTGACTGTGCTGGGCAATGTTCAGCTGCGCATGCGTGCCGCCGGCCAGATCACCGAGCAGGTGTGGACCGACCCGATCTGGGCGTGGCCATTTAACCCCGGTGAGTGGCAGACCTTCGAGGCCACCATCGTCGACGGCGACGAGGTCACGTGGATGGTGCCCGCCGCCGATCGCGTCGAAGCTGGGGAGATCCGTATCGGACGCGCACTCGACGAGGTCGAGGCCCTTGCCTCGATGCCCGTCGACACGATGGGCTTCCTGATCAATCCCGATATTCCGGACCGCGAGCGCCGTGCCCGCCGCGAGGCTCGCGAGGAGCTGCCGGAGCCTTCCATGCACTCGGCTTCCGTCGATCTGGCCGCTGTTGAGGCCCAGTTCCTCGCCGCGACCAGCAATAGCCCGGTGTCGCTGTGCCCCTCTTCGCGCAACCCTGACGACGAGAAAGCTCCCGAGGCTCCCGAGGTCTCGGATGAGCAGGTTGAGGAAGCTTCGCACGAGGAGGCACCTGCGAAGGATACTGAGCAGCCCTCGGGCGAGCTCTACATCGTTGCTGATGCCGAGGAACCGCCGGTCGACACCGCTGAGTCCGCCGAACGTGCGGGCGGTTTCGGTGAGTCGGGTGCCCCGGCCTCGTCTGAGCCGGCCTCTGGGGAGGTCGTCGAGTCTCCCGCCGTCCCTGAGGCCATGAGCGCCGAGGGGCTGGCTGGCCTGGGTGCCGAGACCGACACGGAGGCGACGATCCTGCGTCTCGCCCCCACGAACTCGGGTCCCGCTGCGCCTGTCGCCTTCCTGATTCACGGTGGCACTGTTCCCGTTGAGGTCTCCCGCGACGTCGTCATCGGTCGTGACCCCGATGCTCGCGTGCTGACCGGGCGTCCCGTCGCCACGGTTCTGCGTGTGCCCAGCCCGGAGACCGAGATTTCCCGCTCGCACTGCGCCGTTATGATGACGATGCCTGGCTCCTGGGCCCTTATGGACCTTGGCAGCGCGAATGGCACCGTCCTGCGTCACGCCGACGGCTCGTTCCAGGACGTCACCCCCATGGTGACGATCGCCCTGAACGACGGCGACCTCATCGACGTGGGCGAGGGAACCACGATCGAGTTCCGCGTGCGCTGACACAGCTGATTGACGCCTGTGGGGTAGACCTGACGGTCTGCCCCACAGGCGTTTGTATTAGCCTGGCGTGCGTCACTGCCTCCCCCTCGCCCGGGGTGAGGCGGCATGTTCCTCAACCAACGGAAGGTCAGTCCCAATGAGTCGTCGATCGTGGGGCATTCTCGTCCTCGTGTGCGTCGTTGCGTTGGTGGCGATCGCAGGTGTTGCCTACCAGAGCAACGCCGATAAGAGCGTCGAAGATGCGGTGCGATACTACGCGGACGCGATCGCCGAAGGGCGCGTGGAGGATGCCCTCAAGGTCGAGGCGGGGGACAGCTTCGGGGAAGCGACGAAGAATGCGGATCATGCGGTTGATCTTCGTAGTGCCGTGGCGTCGGAACACGTGTGGGTTAAAGAGATACGCGTGCACAATCAGCCCGATCTGCATGGACGTCAGGGAGCGGTCATCGAGTTCAAGGTCGGTGAGAACTCCGTTAACTGTGAAATCTACCTGGATCGCGTCAAGGAACCTCTGAAGAGTGTCGGCTATTGGCGCGTCGTCAGCAGCGCTGCGCGATCGGTGCGCGTCGATACGGAAGGGTATGGCAGGGATGTGACCATCGGTGGGGTTTCCATTGGCCCCCTCGGGCGGACGGCCTCTGACGAGAACAAGGCGAAACATCTGCCCGCCAATTATCTGTGGTACCGCGCCGGACAAGAAGTCACGGTCTACGCATCCCCCGGCATCTACGATGTTACGGTCGACACTGCCTCCGAACATGTCCGCCTGACAGTGGATCAAGCGACCGCGAAAACGACCATGGATCTCGGTAAAGACGTCGAGAAGCATGGAATCAAGGCGGTAGCCAATACTGATGCCGTGTTGTGGCTCAAACACAATGCGGAGGGGTATCTGACCGAGTGTCTGCAGGGTGGCAATCCGGATCGAACGATCTGTCCCTCTGAACGGCTGTCGGGCGTTCAGCAGGTGAGCATTGGGTCGATGGCGGGAAGCTATCCCACGGGAATTCGCCTCTCGGATGTCGTCGTGCGTACCTCGAGTGAGGAACGCACTCTCCAACTGACGGGCGAGGTTGTCTTTGATCCCTCGAACGACCTCCACATGCTGCTCAAGCCGCTATAGGTTGGGGCGTTGACCGGCTGTTGAGTGGCCGCGCCTTTGAGTGGGAAGGCTGCGGCGTTGCGGCTGATCAGCTGGCTTTCTCATGTCGTGTACCTGGCGAGGGATGATCAGGGGGCTGCCCCGACCTCGTATATGTAAGGACAATCATACTCGTGCGCGCCTTGAGGTGACCTAGGTCCCTTGATACGTGTATCCTTACCTCTGGTAGCGGCCCACTGATGGGCCGGACATTGCAAACACGGAAGTTGAGGACCACGATGGTCAAGTACGTATACGACTTCTCCGAGGGCGACAAGTCCATGAAGGACCTCCTCGGAGGAAAGGGAGCCAACCTCGCCGAGATGACGAAGCTCGGTCTGCCCGTTCCCCCCGGCTTCACGATCACCACCGAGGCATGCCGCGCATACCTCAAGGAGTCGACGGTTCCCGAGTCGCTTGCCACCGAGGTCACCACCGCCCTGCGCGGCGTCGAAGACCAGATGGGCCGCCACCTCGGCGATCCCTCCGACCCGCTCCTCGTCTCCGTGCGAAGCGGCGCCAAGTTCTCCATGCCCGGCATGATGGAAACCGTCCTGAACATCGGCCTCAACGATGAGTCCGTTCTCGGCCTCGCAGCCGTTAGCGGTAACGAGCGCTTCGCGTGGGACTCCTACCGCCGCCTCATCCAGATGTTCGGCAAGACGGTGCTCGACATCGACGGCGACCTCTTCTCCGACGCCCTCGACTCCCTCAAGGCCGAGCGCGGCGTCAAAGGGGACACCGAACTGACCGCCGACGACCTGCGCGGTCTCGTCGAGACCTTCAAGGGGATCGTGCGCGACCAGACCGGCCAGGACTTCCCCCAGGACCCGCGCACCCAGATGGACATGGCCATCGAGGCCGTGTTCCGCTCCTGGAACACCGAGCGCGCCCGCATCTACCGCCGGCGCGAGCGCATCCCCCACGACCTGGGCACCGCCGTCAACATCTGCACCATGGTGTTCGGCAATATGGGCGAGAACTCCGGCACGGGCGTGTGCTTCACCCGCGACCCCTCCTCGGGCCACTCCGGCGTCTACGGCGACTACCTGGAGAACGCGCAGGGCGAGGACGTCGTCGCAGGAATCCGCAACACTCTGGCCCTGGCCGACCTGGAGCGCATCAACAAGCCCGTGTACGACGAGCTGCGCTCCATCATGCGCAAACTCGAGACCCACTACCGCGACATGTGCGACATCGAGTTCACCATCGAGCGCGGCAAACTGTGGATGCTGCAGACCCGCGTCGGCAAGCGCACGGCTGCGGCCGCCTTCCGCATCGCCGTGCAGCTGCGCGAGGAGAAGCTCATCACCCGCGACGAGGCCCTTGGCCGCGTCACCGGCGACCAGCTCACCCAGCTGATGTTCCCGCAGTTCGACGCCAAGGCCGAGAAGGAGCTCATCGCTCGCGGCATGGCCGCCTCCCCGGGCGCCGCCGTCGGCAAGATCGCTTTCAACAACGCCCAGGCCGTCGAGGCCGCCGAGAAGGGCATTAAGACCGTCCTCGTGCGTCGCGAGACCAACCCCGATGATCTGCCCGGCATGGTCGCGGCCGAAGGTGTCCTCACCGCTCGCGGTGGTAAGACCTCGCACGCCGCCGTCGTCGCCCGCGGTATGGGTAAGACCTGCGTGTGCGGCGCCGAATCCCTCGTCATCGACGCGGCCGCCGGCACCGTCACCATCGGCGACCTCGTGCTGACCGCCGACGACACTATCGCCATCGACGGCCAGACCGGTGAGATCTTCCGCGGCGAGGTTCCCGTCGCCGACTCGCCCGTCACCACCTACCTGGCAGATGGCCTCGAGGCCGGCATCGCCGCCGCCGGCGAAGACGAAGGCACCCGCGAGCTCGTCGAGGCCGTCGACAAGCTCCTGTCCCACGCCGACAAGGTCCGCCGCCTGCGCGTGCGCGCCAACGCCGACACCCCCCTCGACTCCAAGCGCGCTATCGAATTCGGTGCCGAGGGCATCGGCCTGTGCCGCACCGAGCACATGTTCCTGGGTGAGCGCCGCCCGCTCGTCGAGCGCGCGATCCTCTCCGCCCCCGAGTCCGACGAGCGCCAGGCCGCCTTCAACGAGCTCGAGAAGCTGCAGAAGCAGGACTTCCTCGAGATGCTTGAGGTCATGGACGGCAAGTCGATGA
>ERZ773014.2409-NODE-2409-length-10858-cov-5.777932_pt1 | contig 10858 bp, 7 predicted proteins | sample MGYA00580841_ERZ773014 | MGnify/ENA primary metagenome ERZ773014 (study PRJEB29015, sample SAMEA2737989) | human oral metagenome | biome: human oral; feature: human-associated habitat; material: dental | place: China | collected 2067 ...
TAAGCACTATCATATGCTGACCTATTTGCCCTATATCTTTATAAGAGTCTATAAGGTGAACACTTAAGCCTTCAGCCTTTTTATTCTTGTCAAACACCTTGAAAAATGTATCTGCGGTAGACTGTTTCATCCCATAGTAATTGCCTATTATATAAATATCTTTATCAAATATTTCATCCTTATACTTTCCAAAACTTACATCCGCAAGGGAATTATATCTTGATTGGTATTGATATATGTATACCTTGTTATACTTTCCATGGGCGTACAAATCCATGGGCAGTATACTTACACACCAAAGTATTACAAGTGCAAGCGGCATATAATTATTGAAATCCATATCAAGCATATTGTTGGCATTCACAAGTTTAAGCCTTCTTATCTCTCCGTAAACATGAGCTAAGAGCAGCAAGGCACATACAAAAGGTCCGTATACCCACCTGAGCTCCACTCTTATAGTTACCGAAGAAGACATTATGCAAAGAACTATGGCTATAAGATAAAATAAACTTATACTTATAGAATCGTGGAAGCTGTGTTTCTTCTTTATATTTTTAATAAGTTTATATATATAAAGACTAAATATCGTAATTAAAACAAGTATCGAAAATCCCACGCTGTATTTAATTATCAGAGCCGTATCCGCCCAGGGCACTCCGTTTAGGTGCTCCGGTCCGTCATTAATACCAATCATATAAAGCACATGGGAAATAGCATTCTTAACGGCATCTTTTATATTAAATGTATCTGCAACCTTAGTATGGGAAGTTCCGGCAGGAGATATCGTACCTATAAAAATAAATCTTATAAGTTGTATAAATCCGCAGGCTGCCACAGGATAAATATAATTAAGTGCCTTTCCTTTTTTTATAAATATTGCATATATAAATAAAGGTAATAAAACCATATATCTTTCATGTGTAAAGCTTATCAAAAGGTAAAGAATTACCGCTATATACAGATTATTCTCCATACCCTCTTTGCTTATGTAGGTATAGAGCAAATAAAGTATACCTAAAAGAAAGGCAAGGCATAAAGCTTCCATAAAGCCTAAAAGCTGAGATATATTATAATATGAAAATCTTGAGCTTAAAAATACCACGGCAAGCAGTATTGCCACTATCCTTGAGCCGGACAGTTTCTTGGCATATATATATATACATATTGCAAGTGCTGCTGCAAATATTATATTAAATACAACTATCCATGTAATGTTATTTCTTATAATGCCAAGCTCTAACCAAGCCGTAAACCAATACACCGGTCTAAATCTCGTAGATTTAAAAGGAAATACATAGTTTATAAAGCTATCCTCACCATAGGTCGACCACATATACAAATCATCCATATATAGACCGGATATTCGTATTCCTGCATTGACAATAAAAGAATATATCAAAAACAAACTGCTTACAAATAAATCAATCAGCATATGATACTTTTCTTCCAAATCAAACTTTCTTTCAAACATCTATCTTATCTCTCCTAAAATTGCTCTGCTTTTATCCTATATATCCTAACATCTTCGTAGCTTTTATACTCCTCTAAGCTCCCGTCCTCCAACATAAATTCTATAATTTCCGCAGCCCTGTCATGCTCGCCGAGGTATTTTTCTTCTGTACATATATACTCTATTCGGGCGAACTTAAGATATCTTTTAAAATTATCCAAAGTTTTAACAAGCACAACATTGCCGCCGCTACCTACCACATCCGCATAAACCCTTATATCAAGTCCCAGATGCAAAAGAGTATTGTCATCGGACATTAAAAGAGTCCTGGGAGATCCAAGCTCGGTCAAATCATAATACACCTCTCTGAAATCATTTCCTTCCAAACTATCAAGTTTCCTGTCATGATGATTGTAAAATCCGAATTCCCTGCCTACTATCGGAGCCGGAGTAAGTCCCTTAACTCCTGCCCAATTAGTAACACTGATTATGATTATTGCAAAAAGCGTACAAGGTGAGGTAGCTGCGAATAATTTCTTGATATCATCAGTATCTGTCAACAAACAAACATTTATAATTACCAGACAAAAAAATAATATAAAATAATTACCGTCTATCTGATGTATCATATACAGACCAAGCAAACTTGTCATCATAACCGCTATAAACAATATCATCAAATAGTTATATAATCTTCTTTCTCTGTTCTTATTTTTGTATCTATATATTATAGCATATATTATTCCAAGTACAATTAAAACTAATAAAAGAACTGTAGGTGAGGCAATGTATATATGTGTCTCCTCTGTCGGTGCTACAAGAAGCTGGTACAACCTATAAGCCATATCTACCTTTGCATCACCTGCCAAATTCATACCTGCACTGTTACAATTATCTATAGTATAGGGAAAATGTGTTTCCATGCCGAGTTTATACCATATAGAAGAATATACCGAAGTGATTATATGTCCTGTCAGAATATAAGTCCTTGCAAAAACAAGTACTATTGCAACCAGCGGATATAAAAGAAGAGCTGTAAGTTTAAAACATTTTTTAATTTCTTTATTTTCGATATTTACTTTTTTTACATCTTCTTTTTTACGACGTTTTTGCAAATAAAACTCAAGGCACAGGTACGTAATACCGGCAAATCCTACAGCAAAGCTGAATAACGGAGCGGTAGGTTTATATATCAGGCTTGAAAGCAGTGCTGTCAATGAGAATATGATATAGTAAGCCTTCTTTCTCTTTATGTAAAGACACATATTAAGTACGGATATCAGCTGCATAAGCAGGGTTATCATATCAGTCTTTGCCGATATTGACATATTAATAACAGCAGGTGTTACTGTCACAAAAAAAATCGCAATTAAGGCTTTCTTATTATCTATAAATACCCTGCCCTCTACTTTTTTTGATGTCGAAACTATAACGATCTCATATACCGCCAGCAATGTTAATAAGGCACAGACATAGGTAAAACTTAATATGAAGCTGAAACTTCCTCTGGTATTGAGTGCAAGAGTAAGTATTTCAAGCCCCTTTGGATAGACATATACGTCATTTACTGTGCCCAGGTTGTCATATATGCCGAAATCCCCCAAAAGCACAAAAAGGCTTCTAAAACCGTACCTTACCGAGTCATAATCAACAGCCATATTAAGTCTTCCCAGTTGCAGGAATAAAACCGATAACGTAAGAGCCAGAACAAAACTCATATATCTATCTTTTTTTAACTCCAAGGTATATACGCAATTGTCGGGTCTTATTGACTTAAGTGCCGTAATTTTAAGCATCTTAAGCCATGTATATATAAGTATAACACTTATAACCAAGCCGAAGCTGTAAAGTTTAACCACCCTTATGGAAGCCAGCTTAAATGCGGAGAGCAGACAAATTGATATAACATAGCCAAGGCTCCCTATAACAAAGTTATTAAGCAAACGACATAAACAACTTTCTTCTATATGCTCCGCTCTTACTTTAATTAACAAAAGCTCTCCAAGTAGTATTAATGCGGCTACATATACAATATTTAGAATAAGTGCAATTAGAACCTGATGCAAAGACAAATACAGCATACCTATAAATACCGACAGATAGAGCTTTATATTATTTTTTTTAACAAAATCAATAATCAGGTAAAAACTTATAAACAGTAAAAAATGTTCTGCAAAAAGTCTTATAGTTGCAGGGTCTTTTAAATCTCCGAAAAAATAAGTATTGCTGCCTAACATAACAAGGCTGTATAGACTTATAATAAGCCCGAATACAAACAAAGATACATATAGGTATCTCTTACTTTTTATAAACATACTCCGCACCCCTGTAAAAATACTTTATAACTTTCGCAAGCGGCTTGGGTAAGAGTAATTCAAACATCTTTGCCTCCTCTTCCTGCCTTTTACTTGAATCTATGCATAGTTTTGTAGCCGACTCTTTGTGTATTCTGTATACTATAAGCGGTTTCTCAACACATATCCACCTGCCGTCTTTAGCTGAGAGCTTAAGCAAGGTCAGCCAGTCCAGGACGAATTTATATCCTGTGGGAAATATATTATCCCCGCAGAGTTTTTTATCATAAGTACAGCTTGGACAAATAATAGGATTACCAAGGCTTATACTTAACCTTTTTACAAACTTAAGGTGATTTAGTGCCGCAATTCTAAGCTTAAGCCTTAACAGCTTTTTGATTATATTTGCCAAATTGTAAGTTACCTTTTTATTATTTATCAAACTTATGGAAGAGGTGCAAAATAAACTCATATCTTTATACTTTTTCTTGTATTTTAATAAAGTTTTAGTATAGTCTTTTAAGTATATATCATCCTGATGAGCTATTGTTACCAGATTGGACTTTGCTTTTTCATAGGCAAAGTTCCAGTCCCCCGCTATATCGGGCCTTCCCTCTCTTACATAAAGATTTATTTTATATTTATCCGCTAAGCCTCTTATATGGCTGTTATCCGTAGATGTGCACATAATTATATCTGAGACCACAGACTGCCTTAATAATGATTTTATACACTCTTCCAGATACATAGACTTACCATAAGCCGATATAGCAAATGTGTGTTTCATAAGTTTCGCTCCCCTTTTTATCCCTTGTTCCTTTTATCCCTTAATTTTCTTTATTTCTTGATCCTTTTATTCTTTTTTCTGTTCCCTATTCTTTTTATTCCTTGATTTTTCTATTCCCTGTTTTTTGTATTCCTTGATTTTTCTATTCCCTGTTTTTTGTATTCCTTGTTCTTTCTGTTCCCTGTTTTTTTATTCTTTCTATTTCTTGATCCTTCTATTTCCGTCTTTATCAAATTTTATTCTCAAAAGTATTACTGTAGTTAAGGTGGACAATGACATATATAAACCCGATATTGAGCAAATAGCACCGCCAACCCTTGCAACTACATATAACTCACTTTGTATATTATAAAGCATGATTATAATTACTACAGGAGCAAGTACCAGACCGCCTATAAACCACGCTCTGCCTATACTCAGATTGGCAAACTCCCATACAGCTTTGTTCTTTATAGAGAAGCCCGTATTATATCCGAAAGGGTCGTTAAATTTTTTTGCCTTTTTTATAAGATACCTTCCAAATACTATCATTATAAGCACCATAAACAAATCTACGCCAAATGTAAGTATCCAAAATTTCATACAATACGCCTCCTCTTCTTTTTTGTATTATTATAACATATTAAACACAATACAAACACCTATTTAAAATTTCCTTACACCACCCCTGCTATAAAAGAAAAAACTGCGGCATCAAGTAAAAACCTTATGCCGCAGCCTTTATTATTATTTAACTCAAACTTCTCACACTCAAAATTGTGTCAGTATATTAAAAAAATCAATACTTTAGCTAATAAATTTATACTCATTATAATGGTAATGTGGCTGAAGATAAAAAAACCTTATAATTCAATCTTTGTAGCGTTTAACTCTTTTGATAAAGCGAGATACAAATTCCACAGACGAGGATGTCCCTAGTGCAGCTCGCCACATAGTAGGCGAGCACACGAGTTCCGCAGTCTGTGTGAATTTGTCAAAGCTTTGAAAAAGAGTTGCGAGTATGATTGAATTATAAGGTGTTTTTTATCAACTATTACAATTGTCTATCTTGCTAACTTCCCTTCAAATCAATGTTCATCACATCTTAATATTATGGGAAGTTTGAGTTATTTATTATTCAGTCTGTTCAAGTTTAGAAGCTCTTGCCTCTACCTCTTTCTTTTGCACATCTCCCGGTGCCTGCTCATATCTTGCAAACTCATAGGAGAAGGTACCTATACCTCCGGTTATTGACCTAAGCTCGGTATTATATCCGATAAGCTCAGACATGGGAACATCCGCCTTGATAACCTGTTTTCCGTTGTATATGGACTCCATTCCCAGTACCCTTCCACGGCGTTTGTTAATATCTCCCATAACATCTCCGGTAAACTTATCGGGTACTACTACCGAAAGTGCAGCTATAGGCTCTAAAAGTACCGGTGTAGCCTTCATAAATCCGTCTTTGAAAGCTATGGTAGCCGCCATCTTAAATGCAAGCTCGGAAGAGTCTACCGGGTGGTAAGAACCGTCTAAAAGCACCGCCTTGATTCCAACTACAGGATAGGCTGCCAAAGGTCCTTTAAGACAGCACTCCGCAATACCCTTTTCTACAGCAGGGAAGTAGTTTTTGGGAACTGCTCCTCCAAATACCTGCTCTGAAAATTCGTAAGGCTTATTCATATCGCCGCTTGGCTCAAAGCTCATCTTTACATCACCGAATTGACCATGTCCGCCTGACTGTTTCTTGTAACGCCCTGCAGCCTCAACCTTCTTTCTGATAGTTTCTCTAAATGCTATCTTAGGTCTTGAAAGCTCTATCTCAACCTTATATCTGCTTGCAAGCTTACTGCAAACCACATCAAGCTGCTGATCTCCTATAGCGTAAAGCAAGGACTGTCTGTTTTCAGTGTCCATAACCGAAACAAGTGTAAGATCTTCTTCCATAAGCTTACTTAAGCCTGAAGATAATTTATCTTCCTCACCCTTATTGACCGCCTTGTATCTCATATAGGTATAAGGCTTTGAGATCTTAGGTGCATGATAGAGTATAGGAGCATTCTTAAGAGCTATGGTATCACCGGTTTGTGTAACACTAAGCTTAGCTATAGCGCCTATATCACCTGCATTAAGCTTTTGTACCTCTATACTTTCTTTTCCTCTGAGCACATAAATCTTTCCGGTCTTTTCTTCAGTTTCCTTAGCAACATTGTAAATATTTGTATCTGACTTAAGCACTCCGGTACATACCTTTATAAGCGAATACTTGCCGATAAACGGATCTACTATGGTCTTAAATACCTTAGCTGAAAGGTTGGCATCCGAGTTATACTTAGCTACAAATCTCTCTCCGCTTCTTACATCCACACCTACACATTCATTATAGTCAGGTGAAGGGAAGTACTTTTCTATAGCCATTAAAAGCGCTTTAAATCCAAGAACCTGAGTACCTGAACCAAGCAATACCGGAACTATTGAAGAGTCGCTTACATTAGCCCTAAGTGCAAGTGATACTTCCTGATCACTAAACTCATCTCCCGAAAGATATCTTTCCATGTACTCTTCACTGGTCTCTGCAACTGCCTCCATCAAAGCCTCTCTTGCTATCTTAAGGTTTGCCTCGGAATAATCAGGTATAGCACATTCTTCGTAGTCAAAACCGTCAGTAAATCTTCTACCCTTCATCTTTACAACATTTACATATCCTATAAGCTTTTCGTTTTCACGAATAGGTAAATGGAAAGGAGCTACCTTTCTTCCGAATCTGGTCTCAAGTTTTAAAAGCAGTTCTCTGTAGCTTGCCTTGTCATCATCCATGTTAGTAACGAATATAATTCTGGGCAGCTTATACTGTTCACAAATCTCCCAAGCCTTCTCTGTTCCGACTTCTATTCCTGCCTTGCAGTTTACCACTATTATAGCGGCATCCGCTACACTTACCGCCTCTTCGACCTCGCCTACAAAATCAAAATATCCGGGTGTATCAAGAAGGTTTATCTTGATTTGCTGATCTTCGTCCTTGTACTCTATGGGTATAAGGGAGGTACTTATAGAAAAACCTCTCTTGATTTCTTCTTTGTCATAATCACTTACAGTATTACCGCTTTCAACCTTACCCATCTTTGATATGGCTCCGGTTACATAGCACATAGCCTCAGCTACTGTAGTCTTACCGCAGCCACCATGCCCCAGTAAAACGACATTACGAATATCTTTGCTCTCGTATACATTCATAAATTAAGACCTCCTGATTTATCTTCGATCCCAAAACTAAAAACTTGAAAACTCAAGGTTTTTACCCTTAGTATCATGTTATAAGTATATTACTATAAAGAGCTTAAAAATACAATATTCACTATACAATATATCTAAAATACATTTGAAATACAAAAGGCTTTTATATATATTTTTGAAATGTATTTATATAAATACATCCATTATTTTTAAAAAAGCTATTGACATTTTTGCTTTTACCTGTTATTGTTAGGAAGTCCTAACCAATGATTGATATTTAATACAATCAATATAGGGTTGCCGAGCAATCCTTATATTACATGAGGAGTTGCTTATGCATTTTCTCATAGAAATATTATATCAAGTAAGGATACCCTAACCTATGCAAATAAGTGGAGGCTAGTATGCTTGATAATTTAGTTGAAAGGCTGAAATCAGCAAAGTGTTCAGACAGGTCGGAGCTTGGAATAATCTTAAAAACAGCTCCGTTACTAAAGGCTCTCAAACCCTCAAGTATGTTTTTTGTAACTACAAAGGAGCTTGAGTATGTATGTGAGAATATGAAAAAAGCCGGATTGGACTTTGTAACTCTCTATGAGAAATCCGACAGAAATTTGATTTTTGTTTATAGGAGCTTAGCTCTTGGAGAGCATTTGTTTGCTGATGAGACATACAGTTATCTTAGGTCTTGTGATTATAAAGGAAATGAGTTTTCGGATTTTCTCCCAAGGCTTAGGAAGAGACTAAAAGCATATTATGAGAAAAAGGATATTTTCCCCCATGAAGTAGGAGTATTCTTAGGTTATCCTCTGTGTGATATACAAGGATTTATAAAGTATCAAGGTGATGCTTACCTATTTAGTGGATATTGGAAAATCTACGATAATCTCAATCAGACTCTTTTGAAGTTCGCAGATTTTGACAGAGCCAAGGAAGAGGCTGTTGATGAATGGTTTGCAGGCAAAAAACTTTATGAGATAGCCTGCTGACATATAAATACATATATTAAAGGAGAGATACAATATGGAAAAGGTAAGTATAGTTTACTGGAGTCAGACCGGAAATACCGAGGCTATGGCTAACATGCTCGCAAAGGGTGTTGAGGAAGCCGGAGCAAGTGCTGAAGTAATCGAAGTTTCAGACGCAAGTGCAAGTGATTTACTCGCACAACCTGCATTCGCACTTGGTTGCCCTGCTATGGGTGCCGAGGAACTTGAGGACTCAGTTTTTGAGCCGTTCATAAGCGAAATCGAGTCAGGTTTATCAGGAAAGAAGGTAGTATTGTTCGGTTCATATGACTGGGGCGATGGAGAGTGGATGCGTATATGGCAGGAAAGAATGGAAAAAGCCGGAGCAGTTATCGTAACAGGCGCAGGCGTAATTGCCAACAACGCACCTGATTCAGATGCAGAGGCAAGCTTAAAAGCTGCGGGAGCAGAATTAGCTAAGCTTTAATCTTCTGATTAATAATTATTTTGGTTTTAATCTCTGCCGGGGTAAACTTGGCAGTGTTAAAATAAAGGAAGCTTTGCTTCCAAGGATACACAGTGTTACACATATTGAAATTTCCTCTTACTTTAGATATAGGGAATAAGGCCTGAGCAACCTTATTCCCTATATCTTTTTTAATATATTCTCTTTACATAATACCGCAACAAGGCAGGATTTTTGAACTTAAACCAGTAGATCCTAAGCATAGCCTGTAGAATATTAAAGTTTTCTATATTAAATGTATACAATACTTATATCTGCTTATTTTGTATATGATATCCTTACTTTATGAAGCGATAAAATGACTCTTATCAGTCCATTCACATCAACATCACTTTTAACATTGTATAATCTTACAATATTTTATATAAACAACTCTATTAACTTGTTATTTTTGTAAATAAACTATTGACTATAAATTAATATATGTTACTATACATCATGAATATATTAAAAAATAGGAGGATGTAGAATGAAAAAACTATTAACTTTTGCGGCAGTTACAGCTTTTAGCAGCATGATGACAATCTCTGCCATGGCAGGCGTGTGGAAACAGGATAGTGTGGGTTGGTGGTATGATAACGGTAACGGTACTTACCCGTCAAACTCATGGCAGTGGATAGACGGCAACAACGACGGAGTTGCCGAGTGCTACTACTTTGACCGTATAGGTTACATGCTTGCAAGTACAACAACACCGGACGGCTACCAAGTAAACGAATGGGGTGCTTGGACGCAGAACGGCATAGTACAGGCAAGAAATGTCAAAGCGAGCAAACAGGTAAATTATACCAAATCTGGCAATAATAAAAGCTCTGACGATGATGAAGAAAGCTCAACAACGACAAAAACAACAAAAACAACAAAGAAAAAGCAGTCACAGTATCTTTTGTATAATAAGACAACTTCATACTCTACTTTTGGATTTTCTACAGAAAAAAATGCTACGGTTATAGGCGGAGAGATTTGGCTCGACGCACTGCATTTTAATGGACACGGTGCCTTGGCAGAGTATTCTAATGATGCCGGATATACCGGTCTTAAAGCAACTGTAGCACCCGATACTGGTTACTATAATTTGGGAAACGGACATGCCTGTAACCTTGTAGTATACGGTGATAACGGCATTGTACTTTACGAAAGTGACGATATAATAATAGGTGAAACCCAGCCTTTTGATATTGACGTGGATATCTCCGGGCAAAGCAAGGTTACTATAGCTCTAACTTCAAATCAAGATTGGGTTGGATTTGTTATGAAATTCGCCAGATTTGAATAGTTATTTTTATAAAGTCGCTTAAACTTTTACCGGACTCTCGGAAAGCGACGGATATAATACCTAATTAAGAACTTGAATAAAGACCGTACTTAATTGTGTACCGACAGAAAGTCAGATTTTACGTCTTACTTTCTGTCGGCGGTAATGTAAGTATGGTCTTTTTTCAAAGCTTTTACATATCTTCTTTCTACTATCCCTTTTAGGATCCTACAAGTCTGTAATACGTAACTTCACCTTTTTATAACTCAAACTTCCCACATCCCAAATGGGGTTAGTACATTGAAAATTCAATATTTCAGCTAAGAAGTAGTAGATTCAAGTACCGGATACAGCGACATCAATTT
>ERZ773014.2410-NODE-2410-length-10857-cov-4.320404_pt1 | contig 10857 bp, 7 predicted proteins | sample MGYA00580841_ERZ773014 | MGnify/ENA primary metagenome ERZ773014 (study PRJEB29015, sample SAMEA2737989) | human oral metagenome | biome: human oral; feature: human-associated habitat; material: dental | place: China | collected 2067 ...
CCGAAATTGAGACAAAATGTCCATTTGTGTCTAAAAAACGGGTGGAAATTGATAGAAAATGTCCATTTTAGTCCAATAACCGACCGGAAATTGAGACCAAATGATCATTTACCCTCAAAAACCAACGATTCTAGCACAAAAAAGATCATATACCCCTAATTTCTTTGAGTTCTAGCATTTTTTTGTCCATAGACCCCTTAGAATTTCCAATGCTTGCATTGAAAAGTTCATTTACCCCTTGAAACGTTTGATTCTCGGGATTTTTTCTCTACAGCCCCTTTGAAATCATTGCTTCGTTCGCAATGACAGGTTTGAAGTCATTGGATTGCCACGCTTCGCCCGCAATGACAGAGAAAAGGGATCAGATTTTTGTTTTTTTATAAGAGGGAAGCTGTTAAAGATCACATCAATAGTTAATTTCCAACTCATATCTAGCAATCCCTAGCGAAAATGCAAGGCATTTTTTGACTTGAAATTAGGGAGGATTCCGCTAGAGTGGAAGTTGCTTTATTTTTGTTTTTTTGGCTGATGACCGACACCAAAGCAACCCAAGAAAAGATCTCTAAAAGTCTGGAAAATCCGATTTTGGAGGCGGTGAAGAAGGACGACCTGAGCCTCGTGATGAAAAATTCAGCTCAGAAGAAAGTGATCCCGCCGAATCAAATATCCGTAGCACTCGACAAGTTTGAGAATAAGATCATCGAGGAGCATCGAGAACATTAGCAGAGGAAACCCTCGAGAATGCTTGGAAATGGCGGAAGTTTTCGCTCACTTTTAGAACTCAACGCTCCCGTTGCAGTTTGCTAAAGCTGCAGCACTGCTACTTAGATGCAAGCGAGAGGTTTACAGGGATCGGATTTCCAAGGCTTTGCTTGAATCCGAGAACAAACCAGCATCAAAAATCAGATTTTTTTTATTTTTTACTAAAGAGGATAGCAATGACGACTTTACTCCAACAATTACAGCAGAAAACTGGTATGGAAGCTGCGGTAATCAACAATATTATTCAGCTTTTGGATGAAGGGAACACGATACCGTTTATTGCACGTTATCGTAAGGAAATGACAAAGGGGGCTACCGACGAACAGCTTCGTGATTTCTTTGAACTCTACAGTTATCGTAAAAATTTGGAGGCAAGGAAGGAAGACGTGATCCGTTTGATTGCGGAGAGGGGACTCTTGACCGAAAGTCTGAAAAATCAGATTTTAGCTGCAGAGACGCTTGCGAGAGTAGAGGATCTTTATAGACCCTTCAAGGAAAAGAAGAATACCAAAGCAACTATCGCCAAAGCGAAGGGCTTAGAGCCGCTAGCAAAGCTCTTATCAAGCGCAGAGCTTACAAAAGAAGAATTTGAAAGCAGAGCCGATACCTTTATTAAGGATACGGGCGACGAAAAGACCTCAGTGAAGGATCGTGCAGAGGCTATTCAGGGAGCAAAGGATATTGTTGCAGAAGAAGTATCAGATCACGCAGATTTAAGAGCCGACATCAAGCAATTTGAAGAGCAAAACGCGACATTAGAGACCAAAGCAACCAAGACCTTTGAGGAAAATGGGGTATACAGAGTATATCAGCAATATCAGAAGAAACTTTTTGAAATACCTTCCTATGCCTATCTGGCGGTAAGTAGAGCAGAGAAAGAAAAGCAGCTCAGCATCAAATTACAGTTTTCTCAGCAGAAAATCTCGGAGTATGCAAGCAAGTATTTTATTCCTAGCGCTGCGAACAGCTCGGTTGAGTATTTACAGCAAGCAATTGACGATGGACTAGAGAGATTACTCCTGCCTTCACTAGAAAGAGAGCTAAGAGCCGACAAAAAGAGGCGAGCGGACGAGGCTGCAATCAAAGTCTTTGGAGATAATTTGAAGCAGCTCCTTTTGACGCCACCAGTCAAAGGGTTGACGGTATTGGGATTTGATCCTGCGTTTAGAACCGGTTGCAAGCTTGCGGTCGTCGATCAAACCGGGAAATTCTTAGCGAAAGAGGTGATTTATCCTACTGAGCCACAAAAAAAGATCGCAGAAGCAGAAAAGACCTTACTTGATTTGGTGCAGAAGTATGGGATTCAGCTGATTGTGATAGGAAACGGGACAGCATCTAGGGAGTCGGAGAAAGTGGTAGCAGATTTTATCAAAAAATATATGCCAACGCTTCAATACGTGATTACTTCTGAGGCAGGGGCGTCTGTATATTCGGCTTCGGAGCTTGCACAGCAGGAATATCCACAGCTTGATGTGACGATTAGAGGAGCGATTAGTATTGCTCACAGAGTGCAGGATCCTTTGGCAGAGTTGACCAAAATTGATCCTAAAGCGATCGGAGTAGGGCAGTATCAGCACGATGTAGATCAGAAATTTCTCAAAGAGAAGCTGAATGAGAAGGTAGAAGATGTCGTAAACGCGGTTGGGGTAGATGTAAACACGGCAAGCTATACGCTGTTGCAGTATATTGCAGGGTTATCGGCCTCAGTTGCCAAGAATGTAGTAGCCTATAGAGATGAAAATGGGTCTTTTACGGATAAAAAGCAGATCAAGAAAGTGAAAGGGCTTGGACCTAAGGCATATGAGCAGGCAGTAGGGTTTCTTAGGATCAAAGAAGGGAAAGAACCGCTTGATGCGACAGGGATTCATCCTGATCATTATGCGGCGACCTTGAGTTTTCTGGAAGGGGAGTTGGGTATCAAAAAGAAAAATCTGATTCTTCCCCTTCAGTCCCTCAAAAACTACAGCGAGCAAGAAATTGAAGGGTTTGCCAGCAAATACGGACTTTGATTTGAGACGATGCAAGATATTTTGAAAGAATTACAGAGGCCATGACTAGATCCGAGAGAGGAGATTGAAAAGCCTGTCTTCAAATCAGATATTCTGAGCATTGATGATGTAGAGATTGGGATGAAACTTCAAGGCGTAGTAAGAAATGTGACGGATTTTGGTGCCTTTGTAGATGTTGGGCTACATAATGACGGGCTCGTGCATAAATCACAAATGGCGGACTATTTCGTAACCAATCCGCTCGAGGTTGTGCATGTCGGACAGCAGGTAGAGGTCAGGGTTTTGGAAATTGATAAAGAAAGAGAAAAGCTTTCCCTTTCTATGAAAGGCGAGCATAATTCCAAGCCTCCTCAGAGGAAAACTCAGCCCCGCACAGAAAAAAGAGGGGAGTCTGGAGCGTGATTAAGTGGGAATATCACCTTTTCTTAGAAAATTAGCCCAAAAATCATAAAAGAAATAGCAGTTGAGAAGAGAAGTTTTAAAAAACAAAGAAAAAAGACATCAAAAATTTGCATTTTCAGAAAAAACTGACTATAATAATATCGTCATCAAGAAAGAGTGCAAAATAGACTCCTTTGTTGATGAGCAACTATGATGAGGTCTTTAAAATAAAAGTATAGAAAAAGTTCTTTCAATCACTTTTCTTTTGAATTGTTAAGTGCGTTTATCATTCGTTGATAGATGGTAAAGGTAGCTTCCAGTGGCTTTTGAGTTTAACAGGAGTCATAAAGCTTTATCTTTCTATATTGATTGAAGGATGAAGGACAAAAAAGAGAAGTCAGATTTTTTTCTCTAGTAAGTTTCGTTAAGAGCGAACGACTATGACTCGATGAAGTAAAACACTTCGAGGAAAGAAAAAAGCTTTTAAATAACCTCTGGAAAGGATTCCCTTAAATATTTTCGCTTGAAGTAGTAAGAAAGGTAAAGTTTCTTAACCGACTTTACTACCTTCTCTCTGCTAAGAAAGTATATAAGGCTTTACTAGGGCTAGGTTTAGAAGGGATTGGTGAGGAATTTTTTGTTCTGGATATTGTTGGAAGTGATACTAAAGTTGAAAGGGGTGGTTCCCCTCTATCACCTCGCTTTCTGCTCTTGGAAAGATCAGGGTTCTTTTCTCTGAGAAGAATTACACTTTTCTTGATAAAAAATGCTTAGAAGTTGCTTTCTCATGACTCTTATCTTTAGGGTAGCCTAAAGCATGAGATACTATAATGTTTAAGAGATGTTATAGCGGTTTTCGGCACTATACTTTTATACCTCCTTATAGAAAATAAGGAGTGGATAGTTCTATCTGCTTCTTTTTTTGTGTTTTATAAGAAAAGATATCTTGTCAGTAAAAGATTAGAACAATTTTTACTAGCGAGGAAACATATCTTCTTGGATTGATGTGTTGTGCTTGACAAAGGGATTGATATCTTTATACCTTGTCCTGTTAGAATTTTATTTAAGTAAAAAGTAAAATGCATCGTAAAGTAATTATTATTGGTTCTGGTCCTGCGGGACATACTGCTGCTATTTATGCTGGGAAGGCACTTTTACAGCCACTCATGTTTGAGGGGTTTATGGCAGGAGGAATTGCTGCTGGTGGACAGCTTACCACTACAACGGTGATAGAAAACTTCCCTGGATTCCCTGAGGGGATTGATGGAAGTCAGCTCATGATGCAGATGAGGCAGCAATCTCTCAATGCCTGAGCAGAAATTATCACAAAAACAGTTGATTCCGTAGATCTTAGCAGTTCTCCATTTAAAGTTACTGTAGGAAATGAAGAGTTTACAGCAGATAGTCTCATTGTTGCTACAGGAGCAACCGCAAAAAGGATGGGGCTTCCAGGAGAAGAACAGTTTTGGCAAAAGGGAGTTTCCGCTTGTGCTATCTGCGATGGCGGATTACCGATCTTTAGAAATAAAAGAATCGTCGTAATCGGCTGAGGTGATGCAGCACTTGAAGAAGCAATTCATTTGACGCACTTTGCAAGTGAAGTACTTTTGCTTGTTAGAAGAGATCAATTGAGAGCATCAAAGGCAATGCAAGAAAAAGCCTTTAAAAACGAAAAAATTCAGATCCTTTGGAATACAGAAGCTACTGAACTTGTAGGAGAAAAGCTTTTATCTGGAGTTTGGACGATCAACAACAAGACACAAGAAAAGGTTTTGATTGAATGTGCTGGAGTTTTTTATGCTATTGGTCATACTCCAAATACTGCTTTCTTAGGCTGACAAATAGAACTTGATGAAACTGGATATATCAAAACCATCCCTTGATCTACCAAAACAAGCATTGAAGGAGTCTTCGCAGCAGGAGACGTTCAGGATAGGATCTTTAGACAAGCTATCACCTCTGCAGGAACTGGATGTATGGCAGCATTAGAAGCTGAAAAATATTTACAAACGCTGGGATAATTATCTCAGCTTTTTTTAAAAAACTATTAATCAAAACAAATAATCTTTGTATTAAAACAAGTCGAAAATTACCTTATTAAAAAACTTGCACAATGTATCTTGTGCAAGGTATGGGGGTTTCTTATAATCCAATTCTTAATTCTTTTGTTTAAAAGTTTTATCATTTTCTGATTGAAAAAAGATTGAAAATACATCTAAATCTCTTATAGTTTTTACATCTTTATTTAATATCTATTAGAAGTATGCCAGAACAAAACCTTCCAGAATTTCAAAAATCAATTGGAAAAGAACTTTTAACAATCAAAAATAGAGTCAGAAATCTAATAGGTAGTGCTAATCGAGGAGAAGAAGGAAGATACAAAGAAAGCGTGTTAAAAAAAATGATCCGTGAATATCTCCCTCACAATTTAAGTATAGGAAATTGATTTATCGTATCAAAAAATGAAGGACAAAGTCATATCAGCAAGCAAATTGATATTATTATTTATGACAACCGCTATCCCGTTGTCTTTAGAGATGAAGATTTTGTCATTATTACCCAAGATATGGTTAAAGCAATTATTGAAGTTAAAAGTAAAATTAATTCTTGATGAAATAACGGCTTAAAAAATGTAGTAAATAATCTTAAACGATTAGAAGACTTTAAAATATTGCAAAGGAAGATCAGAAAAAATTCAGTATTCTCATGAATTTTTGCTTATGAAAAAGGAATGCAAGTAAATCGACTAACAGACCAAAACAACTATACTTGAGTTAAATTAAAATATGTAAATCATATAAGCTTATGAAATGGTGTTTTTTTCAAATCATGGATAAATAGTCAGCATGGTAGACCTAGTCCTTATCGGGATACGAATGTAGATTGCAGTCGTCCTTTCTTTAATATTTATCATATAGTGCAATATAGCTTTGGATACTTTCTTTCCAATTTGTTGCACATTGTAAGTAGTCCAAATTTAGAGGAGAGGTCTCCATTTAGTTTTACAATTCCAGATCCAGATGGGAAAGAATGATTTTTGAAACGAAGTGTACAAATAGTACTACCATAATCATAATTTTTAGCTAGAAGAAAGCCATTTCCTTGATTTTCATAAGGAAAATACTATAAGTTTCTCTGATTTATCTCTACCACAAAAAATGAAAAAAGTCTGGATTTTGATGCTATTTTTCCTTGCATTCCCTTTCTCGACATCTGCTTTCGTTCTGGGACTAAAATCTACGGATAATACGGTGGAAAACGTAGTGAAGATAGAAAAAGACTATAGCCTCTATCTGCCTTTGATTGGCTTTATTTACGATCCGCGAGACAAGCAAGACGTAGTAGCTGAGCTGGAGAAAATAGCAAAAGAGCTGGGGAATCAAAGAATCTATCACATCTCGCTTTCTCCAAACCAATTTTCTGCTGAAGAGGTAGCCAAAGGAGCCTTTGACGAGCAATACACGCTATTTTTCAAGACAATCAAGAGGCTAAATTTGAAAGTAATCTTCAGGACGATGCATGAAATGAATGGCGGTTGGTATCCACGAGGCTCAAACCCCACAAAGTTCAAAGAAGCCTGGATACATGTATGGAATTTAGCACGTTCGCTAGGTTTGAATCAACAGGATATCCTGTTTGACTTCTCTGTGAATCACCGAGATATGCCAACCCTCTGAATCCCTTCCCAACAGGCAAAACTCCTTCAGTGCAAGGATAAAAATCCCGTGCTTGAGGAAATCAACAAACTAAAAAAGAAAAAAAAACTGACTCCTGAAGAGCAAAACAGCCTCAAAACAAAGGAAAAACTCCTCCAAACCCTCAATACCTGTCCGCATTTTGAGGACTACTACCCTTGAGAAGCCTACGTAGATATTGTCGGAGTGACCTTCTATAATTGGGGGAAAGCAACAAGCAACAGACTACGAAAAACCCCAACACAAATCCTCAATGATCCAGAATGGAACACCCTAACGAGACTAAAAGCACTCGGAAAACCGCTTTTCATTGATGAAGTGGGGACAACAGCAGTTTGGTATGGCGGGAAATATCAAGCCGACACCTCCAGAGCGGAATTCCTCTCTGAAACCTGAACCGCTAGGAAAAACCAACGGCTCAAAAACCTCAGCCTTTTCTTGAAGGAAAACCAATTTATGGGAGCGGTATATTTCAACGTGGATTATACGAATGGTTTGACTTTACCTTTGGTAGGCGAGGCAGATCGAGCAATTATCAATACAACGATAGGGAAATTTTATGATGGATTCTGGGATCTTTATAGTAGTTCTAAATCAGATTTTTCATCGCTTTTAGCTTTATTCGGTTTAGTAAAAGTCGAGATTAAAGGCAAGGAAACTTTGCTTCCAAGAATGGTCGCAAAACAAATTCCTATCATCGAAAAAATCATCAACGACAAATTTAGCGACGACCCACAAGGAAAATCAGACTTATACTCCCAATTACTCAAAGCGCCGAGCGGAGAAGACTCTTTTGATCAAGCAATACAGATATTATCCGAGCACTATGTGCTCCAAGGAAGCGGAACTGCCGAGTAATCTAGTTATTGAGCGAGCATTTCGCTCTCAATCAGCTGTAAAGGGATACCATGCAGCTCAGCAATCTTTTTCGCAACCGTTTCTAGCTTATATCTCGGGTCTTGCTGGCTAGCATAGTATCGTTTTTGCGGCTCAACAAGGAAAATCTGCCCGAGCTTCTTAAAATCTTGGAAGACTTCCGCCCCCGTGCAAAAGATCAACTGCTCTTCTCCCTGTTTTATTTTCCATCGGTTGAGATTTTTCCTGGCTTGAGTGTCCAAAGCACTGAGAAAAAGTCCGCCGACAGCTTGCTGATCAATCACATTCGTAAACGTTCGCAAATCTGGGAAAATAATCAGGATTTGTTCCTGTTCTTCCGAATGAATCCTCTGTTTCCCTATGCTGAAATCAAGAGGCTGGTATTTTTTGCTCGTAGGACGCTTTGCTTTAGCAAGCAGATTCTGAATTTCCTGGTCAAGAAAGAGCTTGAGCGTGTTTTTATAGGTCGTATACCGCTCATAAACCATCCGATGCACCAATTCAAGTGCAGGACTTGATAAAAGCTTGGGAAACGCTACGTGAAACTCCCCCTGCATCGGATAACGCAGCTGATAAAGCTCAGGAAAACTCACCGTCTCTCCTAATACAAGAAAAAAATCTGACTCAGATTGCAAGACATCTCCAGCCTGGACTTTTTTACTCGGCAACTCACACCAGAATACCCTATCCTGCCCAATATAATGAGAGAAACTATAAAGATACATCCTCTACTATGAATTAAAAAAATCTCCACTCCTCCGCTTTTACCAAGCTAAGCAAGAATATCACCAATTTTCTCGTGCAAAAACTTCTGCAAGCTCGGCAATCCCTCCAAATCCGGATACTTTTGCAAGAGCCACGATGCCCCAGCCTGCACCTGCTCCAAAAACTTCAAATCTGAGAGGATTTCAATCGGAATATCACTTATTCCAGACTGCATCGTTCCCAAAATCTCCCCAGATCCACGATTCTGTAAATCCAGCTCAGCTAATTTAAACCCATCAGTGGTCTGTTCCATCGCTCTAAGCCTTTCGTAGCTATCCCCGGATTTTTTGGGGGTTTGGAGGAAACAATAGGATTGAAGATCCGATCTTCCGATTCTTCCTCTGAGCTGATGAAGCTGAGCTAAGCCGAATCTCTCAGCATTCTTAATAATCATCACTGTAGCCTCGGGAACATCTACTCCCACTTCAATTACTGTCGTAGCAACGAGAATCATCGTCTTGCCGCTCTTAAAATTTTGCATCGCTTCCTCTTTTTCTTTGGGCTTCATCTTCCCATGGAGTAAACCAATCTTCCCTTCCAGTTCTGGATAAAGCAGCTGAATTTCTTCATAGGCATGCAAGACAGATTGCACTTCATCGAGACTCTCACTCTCCTGAATGAGCGGCGTTACGACAAAAAGCTTCTGATTTTTCCTAATTTTCTCAAGGATTCGAGGCTTGAGCTTCTTTTCTTCGGTGCTAGAGATAATTTTGGTCTGAATCGGCAACCTTCCTTTCGGCAATTCATCAATAATACTCACATCAAACTCCCCAAAGAACGCAATCGCCATCGACCTCGGAATCGGCGTCGCCGACATCTGCAAAATATGCGGTGCTCCAAACTTTTTGAAAAACGCTCTCTGCTTTACGCCAAATTTGTGCTGTTCATCAATAATCACATACTGTAAATTATGAAAACTGATCCCTTCTTGAAGTAAAGCATGCGTCCCGATGATAACATCAATCTTCCCTTGCTGAAGATCGGATTTAATCTTCTCTTTTTGCCCTTTCGTGAGCGACCCCGTCAAAAGCTCAACCCTTAGCCCAAGCGGCAACAATAACTTTGCAATACTTTGATAATGTTGCTGAGCCAGCACCTCCAGAGGCGCAAGAAATACCGTTTGTCCCTGTTCAGTCTGCTTAAGATAGTAAGCCGCGAGCGTTGCAACGATCGTTTTCCCGCTCCCTACATCTCCTTGCAAAAGCCTGAGCATCGGCTTCCCGCTATGAAAATCATCAATGATTTGCTTGATCACTTTCTTCTGAGCCATCGTAAGTTCAAACGGCAGACGCTGGAGCATCGCCTTCAACACCCCCCGTTGCTGTGCTTCAGAGCTAGTTTTCTTGTTGGCTTGATAGCTTTGCCTATTCATTAGAGAAAAAAGCTGAACCCTTAGCAAACGATCAAAAAACACCCTGTGAATCGCCTGTGATTTCAACGATTCGCTCTCAGGATAGTGAATATTGAGGATGGTTTTCTGCACATCAAGTAAGTGAAAGGTCTTGAGGAACTCCTCCGGTAAATACTCAGCAAAAATCGCAGGAATCTGATCACGAAGCTCCCAAATCTTCTTGGCAAACCATCAAGGTTTGATCCCATTCATCTCGGAATACACCGGGAAAATCCTTCCCGAGTTGTAGTTTTCCTCAAATGCTCAAGAATCCGAACTCGGCACAATATCAGGATGAGAAAATACCGTTTTCCCATACTTAAAGCTCGGCTTCCCGACGATAATGTATCGGCAACCCTCTTGGAGCTTGCTAGCAAGATAGCCTGAATTAAAAATCGAAATCGTTCCTTGAATCCCTAGCTCATCTTCAAAACTAATATCGTAAATCATTCTCCCCCCTCTGCGAAAGACAGTTTTTTTCAGGATTTTTCCTTTAGTTGCAGTGATACCTTTATCATTAAAAATCAGTTGGTTCAGAGGCTTGATATTCGCTCTATCTTCGTAGGCTCTCGGAAAATAATTAAAAAAATCCCTAATGGTCGTGATACCATTCTGTGCAAGCAGGTTAAGATAGCGTGGAGTGGTCCTGAGGAGCGTTTTGAGTTCCATACGATGATAATCAAGAATAAGAGCACTGCCCTAACTATGCAGAAATCAACAGAAAATGCAAGATCAGATTCCCAAGAATCCTCAAAATCCCAAAAAATTACCAGAAAAAAGTTCTAAAATCCTGATTTCCATCAGTTTTCGGAGAACAATCACCATTTTGTCTACCAGATCCATCGGAAATTGAGGTAAAATGTCTATGTCTGTCTACAGAAACGACGGTTTTTTAGAGTAAAAACGCTTTTTGTGTCCATTTCCACCCCGAAATTGAGACAAAATGTCCATTTGTGTCTAAAAAACGGGTGGAAATTGA
>ERZ773014.2414-NODE-2414-length-10852-cov-3.546541_pt1 | contig 10852 bp, 8 predicted proteins | sample MGYA00580841_ERZ773014 | MGnify/ENA primary metagenome ERZ773014 (study PRJEB29015, sample SAMEA2737989) | human oral metagenome | biome: human oral; feature: human-associated habitat; material: dental | place: China | collected 2067 ...
GGCGAGTACGCCGGTCTCTGTCCCGGAAGGTGTCACGGTCAGCGACATTGCGCTCAGCGACAACCTGCGCTTTGCCTCGTCCTCGAAGATTAAGACGGGAACGGCAAAGCTCTATAAGAATACCAAGGGCAAGTACGGCGATAAGGTGGTCTGTGTGAATGCGGGGCATGGCACGAGCGGCGGTGAGCGCGTGAAGACGCTCTCGCACCCGGACGGCAGCCCGAAGGTCACGGGCGGCACGAACCAGCGCGGGGCGGTGGAGTCCATGGCGGTCTCCTCGGGCATGACCTTTCAGGACGGCACGCCGGAGAGCCGGGTCACGCTGCAGGAGGCACAGATTCTCCGCGATGTGCTCTTAAAGCGGGGCTTCAGCGTTCTCATGATACGCGAGGGCAGCGATGTGCAGCTCGACAACATTGCCCGCACCGTGCTCGCAAACAACTATGCGGCCTGCCACATTGCGGTTCACTGGGACAGCACCTCTTCCGATAAGGGCGCGTATTTCATGAGCGTGCCGGACGGTCTCAAGAAGATGGATCCGGTCTCCTCGACTTGGCAAAAGAGCGAGGCCTTCGGCGAGGCGCTGATCGGTGGTCTCCGCGGCAAGGGCGTCAAGATTTTCGGCGGCGGCTCGATGGATGTGGATCTCACGCAGACTTCGTATTCGACGGTGCCGAGCGTGGACATTGAGCTCGGCGACAAAGTCTCGGACCACAGCGAGGCGACACTCCGAAAGCTCGCTGAGGGGCTTGCGGATGGCGTTACGCAGTACTTTACAAAATAAGATAGCACCGGAACGTGCTGGGAAGTCTTTCGAACGGCAGGGAAGACTTCCTTTTTCCTGTGCGGCGGGCTGTTTGCCCGGGGAGGAAGCGATGGGAGAAAAACTGACAAAGGCAGATGTCAAAAAGATAGAAGAGGAGATTGAACACCGCAAGCTGGTGCTGCGCCCCGAACTGATTCAGGCGGTCAAGGAGGCGAGGGCGCAGGGCGATCTTTCCGAAAACTTTGAGTATTACGCCGCAAAGCGGGAAAAGAACCGGAATGAGAGTCGCATCGGCTATCTGGAGCGCATGCTGAAGTTCGCGACCATCATTGAGGACCGCGCCGCGGCCGATGAAGTCGGGCTCAACAAGATGGTGGAAGTCTATTTTGTCGACGAGGACGAGAGTGAGCGCTATAAGGTCGTGACTTCGATTCGCAGCGAGACGACGGAGGGGCGTATCTCGATCGAGTCGCCGCTCGGCAAGGCGCTGCTCGGACACAAGGTAGGCGACCGCGTGCAAGTCAGCCTGCCGCAGGGCGGCTATGAGGTCGAAATCCGCTCGATTGCCGAGGATCACAGCGACGACGCAATTAGTTCCTTTTAAGAAAAGAGTCGCGAAATATCGTAAAATCGCGTATCATGGAAGTATATTTCGCACGCTTTGAAAGGAAAGCAGGCGATCACAGGAGGAAATGCATATGAAAACGACACTGGTGGTGCTCGCGGCAGGCATCGGCTCCCGCTTCGGCGGCGGCATCAAGCAGCTCACGCCGATGGGACCGAACGGCGAGATTATCATGGACTATGCGATCTATGATGCGAAGCGCGCGGGCTTTGACAAGGTTGTGTTCATCATCCGCAAGGACCTCGAGCAGGACTTTAAGAGCATCATCGGCGACCGTATTGCAAAGGTCATCGAGACCGACTATGCGTTCCAGGAAATCGACGATCTGCCGGCGGGCTTCTCCGTGCCGGAGGGCAGAAAGAAGCCCTGGGGCACCGGTCAGGCGTTATTATCGGTGCGCGGCAAGGTCAATGAGCCGTTCGTGGTTATCAACGCGGACGACTACTACGGGCCGGAGGGCTTCCGCGCGGTCCACAAGTACATGACCGAGGAGATGGATTTGATGGGCGAAAGGCTCGACATGTGCATGGCGGGCTTCATTCTGAAGAACACTCTCTCGGACAACGGTACGGTGACGCGCGGCGTCTGCGAAGTCGATGAGAGACATATGCTGAAGAGTGTCCGCGAAACCTTTGAGATTCGCATGACGGAGGAGGGTCTGCAGGCCAAGGACGGTGCGGGCAATCCGGTCTCTCTGACGCCCGAACAGTACGTCTCGATGAATATGTGGGGGTTGCCACCGCGGTTTCTCGACGTCCTCGCCGAGGGCTTCCCGGCCTTTTTGCAGGCGCACGGCACGGAGCAAAAGAGCGAATACCTCCTGCCGAGCATCGTGGACAGCTGCATTCAGAGCGGCAGGGGCAGTGTCAAAGTGCTGCCGACCCACGATAAGTGGTTTGGCGTGACCTATCGGGAGGACAAGCCGACGGTCGTTGCGGCGATTCGCGCGCTGATTGAGAGCGGCCGGTATCCGGAGAAGCTCTATGACTAAGAATTGCCTCACGCTGATCGGGATGCCGGCTTCCGGCAAGAGCTCCGTCGGCGTTGTGCTTGCAAAGAAGACAGGTCGCCGTTTTATAGACGGCGACCTTCTGATTCAGGAGCAGAGCGGGAAGCTCTTAAAGGACCTGATTGCCGAGCGCGGGGACGACGGGTTTCGCGCGCTGGAAGATGAGACCCTGGCGGCGCTCGAGACGGAAAATGCGGTGATTGCGCCGGGCGGCTCGGTGATATACGGCGAGAAGGCGATGGCCAGACTGAGGGCGCTCGGAAAAGTCATTTATCTGAAACTCTCCTATCCCGCGATTCAGCGGCGGCTCGGAGATCTGACCGCGCGCGGCGTCAGCATCAAAGAGGGACAGACACTCCGGGATCTCTACCGGGAGCGCACGGTGCTCTATGAGAAGTATGCCGATCTCGTGATCGATGAGAACGGACTCAGCACGCGGAAAGTGGTCGAGGCCATTGCGCGGGCAATCGGCGAGGGCGGTGAGTTGCCCGCGCCGCCGGAACCGAAAAAACAGTGGAGAAGAAAGAGGAGAAACGATGGCAAAGGAAGTGTGGCGCGGCGGAAACATGCTGTATCCGGTGCCGGCAGTCATGGTGAGCTGCCGCGGCAACGACGGAAGGAGCAATCTGATCACCGTCGCGTGGGCGGGGACCGTGTGCTCTGACCCGGCAATGGTTTCCATCTCGGTGCGTCCGGAACGCTTTTCGCATCAACTGATTGCGGAGAGCGGCGAGTTCGCCATTAACCTGACCACGGAGGCGCTGGTCCGAAAGGCCGATGAGGCGGGCGTGCGCTCGGGGCGCGACTGCAATAAGTGGGAGCTGCTCGGACTGACCGAGGAGAAGGCGTCTAAAATCAAGGCGCCGCTCGTCAAGGAGAGCCCCGTGAATCTCGAGTGCCGCGTGACAGAGCATATCCCGCTGGGGACCCACGACCTTTTTCTCGCGGAGGTGCTCGCGGTCGATGTGGACAAGAGCCTGATGGACGAGAAGGGGAAGTTCTGTCTCGAAAAGGCCAAGCTGGTCGCATATTCCCACGGGGAGTACTATTCCCTCGGCGCGCTGCTCGGCACGTACGGCTACTCCGTCCGGAAGAAGGGATGAGCATCGGAAGACAGCTGCGGCAGGTTGCCGCGGCTGTCTTTTTTTGGGATAATAAAAAGATAGCCAATGACAATCGCGCAGGAGGAGAGACATGAGAACACTCAGCGAACAGGATATACGTCCACTTACCCCCAATGACAGCGCTTTTCGAAACGGAAAGAAAATTTCGGACAGCGGAGCCTTTACGGAGCGGGTTTGTTCCAAGGACGAGAGTTACTACGCAGGCAGATGCAAGGGGTCCGGAAAGAGCCTCTATCAGGTTTCCGCCTGCTTTGAAGAGGGCAAGGCGCCTGTGATACGCTGCAGTTGCCCGAGCCGCCAGTTTCCCTGCAAGCACGGGATTGCCCTTCTGTTCGAGATTGCCGCGGGCAAGGACTTTGCCGAGACGGAGATTCCCGAGGATATCGTAAAGAAGCAGGAAAAGCTCAAAAAGCGGGACGAGAAAAAGAGCGAAGAAAAGGCCGAGCCTGCCGAGGGAAAGCCGCAGGCAAAGAAAAAGAGCGCGAGCGGACAGACGGCCTTCCGAAAGAAGACGGAAAAACAGCTTGAGGGTCTTGCGCTCCTTGACGAGGCGCTTTCGCGGCGCATGAAACTCGGCCTGCTCTCGGGTCTTACGAATACGAAGGAAGAGGATGCGCTCCTCGTAAAGCGACTCGGCGACAGCTATCTCTCCGGGCCGCAGCAGCTCTTTAAGCGCTTTACCTTTCTGCTTAGCGAAGCGGGGTATGCGCGGGAACAGGCGAAAAAAGAGCGCCTTTTAAGAGGCGCCGTGCGGGAACTTGAAAAGCTCCGCACGCTGGTGCGCCGCGGCAGCGCCTACTTAACGGAGAGACGGGAGGCGACTGAGCCCGATGCGAATCCGCTCTACGATGCGCTCGGCGGCGTGCGGAAAAAGGAGGAACTGGAGGCACTCGGTTTAACGCTCGCCGAGACAACACTGCTTCAGCTTGCCTTTGAAGTGCGCTACGACGAGGCAAAGCGGGAGTTTCTGGACCTGGGACATTGGATTTCCCTTTCGGACGGAACCCTTTACTGCGAGATGAACTTTAGACCTCTCAGCGCAAAGAACTACATTGCGGAGAAGGACAGCTCCGACCGGAGACTCCGCGCGGAGCACTTCCCCTATTACCCGGCCTTTCCGGGTGAGGCAGCGCGCATACGCCTCGAGGACGCAATTGCGGAGCAGCCGGAAGCGGCGGATTTTGCGCGTATGATCGGCTTTGCGGCGCCCATCGCGCAGGCGGCAAAACAGGCGGCCAAGGCGCTTCAGTCGGTGCTCGCGGAGGACAAAGCGCCGGCGCTTTTGCAGCTTTCGGATGTAGCGGTAAAAGAGGACGCAGTCTATCTGAGAGATGCGGCGGGAAGCCTGCTTCGGATCACGGATGCAAACGGCAGCGAGGCGGCACTTCGCCTGCTCTCGCAATTTGATACCGGGAAGAGCGCGGTCTTCGGGCTCTTCTTTGCGGATGAAGTGCGGCGGGAACTCTGCTTTTTGCCGCAGAGTCTGGTGACCGGGCGGGGCATCATCCGCCTCATGCTTTGAGCGGGGAGGGAAACGCATGAATGCGGAAATATTGACTTCGATGAGAGAGAGTCTTTTTCAGTGTGCCCTCACGGGGAGCGAGCGCATTGCGGAGGATCCCCGCTTTTCGCGCGCTCTCGCGGAACTCGGGAATCACCGCAGCGAGGCGAAGGTCTTAGAAGAACTCGCGCGCCGCGGAGAACAGCTTCTTTTGCCCGCGGAGGAAAGAGGTGCGCAGATTCTGGATCTTCTTGCGCTGCTCGATGCGGTCCTGCTCACGCAGAGCAAAGCAGCGGGCAGCGGGGATGAAGTCCCCTTAGAGGAAGCCGTGCAAAAGGAGACAATCCCGGAGCTCTATTACCGGCAGGAGAGCTACCGAAGCCTCGAGAGCCTGCGCCTCGCCCTGACCGAGAGCGGAAAAGGGCGCATGGAAGTGCTGAAGGCAGCAAGAGAGAGTAAGCGCCCCTATCTCGAGGATCTGAGACTCCGGCCGCTCTTCCTAAGGGCTCTCGGCGATCGCTATGCGGAGTTTGCGGATGCGGTTGAGGCGTGGATCCGGGAAGAGCGACCGCAGAGCATGCTGCCGCTGCTTCGGCACGCCTTTGCACCGGAGCAGAAAGAAAGATTGCAGTGCCGCTACTTTACGCTGATCGATGTGCTGAGCGGCGGGGAGAGCGAGTCCTTTTATACGGATGTCATTGCGAGATCGCAGGGAGAGCTGAAGGAGACAGCGATTGCGGCGCTCGGCAAGCATCCGGAATTTTACGGAACCCTCCTGTCTCTCGAGAAGACCGAAAAAAACAAGGCGCATGTCGCGGTGATTGCGGCGCTCGCAAAATATCCGGAAGCGGAGGAAGCGGTCAGAGAGAATTTCCTCAAAAAACCCGCGCGCTATCTCGATGCGATTGCGCACTGCCCCTTCCCGTACGCGGCGGATCTCATCGCGACAGAGATGGAGAAGATGTATCCGGATGCCGAGAAGGAGAGGGAAAACCGGACCTATCTGGAAAAGATGAAGGAACTCTGGTATGCGGCAATCGACATGGAGAGTCCGGCGCTTCTTCGGCAACTCACGCGGACAGGTGCGATTGTGTCGCATGTGCGCCGCATCTATCTCAATTCGAGACTCTGGAAGACACCGCTCAGTGCGGACTTCCGCGCGGCGCTTCATACCCTGCTCCCAAGTCTGCCGCCGCGGGAACAGACCAAACTTGACTTTTTGCTCGCCCTGGAAGAAAAGACGTCGGCAGAGGTCTATGAAATGTTCTCGGGGCTGTTTGCGGAGAGGCAGGGGCTCCTTGGCAAAGTGAAGGCGGCGCTCGGCTCGCAGGCGGAAAATCAGGAGAGGCAGGAAAGGCAGGACGGCATTTTTGAGGCGACGGAGAGTTTCTGCCTCCGTCCCGCATACGGCTGGGAACATATGGACCCGCGCTGGTATCCGCTTTTATTGCAACAGAAGCGCTACAGTGAGTACGAAAAGGGACTCCGCGCGCTCTACCGGGAGGATATTCTAAACGCCAGGGAACTCTGGGGAGGCTGGGAGTATCACAATCTCCACTACCGCCTCGCGGAGGAGGAAGACCTAAAGCGCCTGCAAGCTCTCGGCTGGACCGATTTCAGCGAAGTGTTTGACGGCAGCATCCTGGTCTGGCGAAAACGCGGTTTTTATGTTTATGATCTGGATCAGCTAAACCGGAAGGTATTGTCACTTGAACTTTCCAAGGAGAAACGGCTTGCATTGCTGGAGCGGGTTTACGCGGGTGTGCACCGGCGCCAAAATAATTACGGCAATGCAATTCCCTCGCTGTATGCAGATATTCAGGCGCTCAAAGACGGCACGAATCCCGAAGAACTGTGCCGATGAGAAAAGGAGACAGGATGGAACAGAAGGAAGTACAGCGCCGCGCGGCCGAGAGCCTGTTTGCGGATGAAATCGCAGCACTTAAGGCGGCGGAACAGAACGAAGTCCCCGAGGGGTGGAATATGTCGCCGCGCTCGGTGCTCACCTATATTCTCGGCGGCAAGGCAGGGGCCAAGGTTATCAGCCCGAAGTATATCGGCGACCGCCGCCTTGTCGAGATTGCGGTCGCAACGCTGCTCACCGACCGCTCGCTCCTCTTAATCGGCGAGCCCGGCACCGCAAAGTCCTGGCTCTCGGAGCATCTGGCTGCGGCGATCAACGGGGATTCGGGGCGCGTCGTGCAGGGCACGGCCGGCACGACCGAGGAGCAGATTCGTTACTCCTGGAACTATGCGCTTTTGATTGCCGAGGGCCCGAGTGAGCGGGCGCTTGTAAAGACGCCCATTTTCCGCGCGATGGAAGAGGGTAAGATTGCGCGCTTTGAGGAAATTTCCCGTTGCGCGCCGGAGGTGCAGGACGCTCTCATTTCCCTGCTCTCGGAGAAGCGGATTTCAATTCCGGAATTGAACCGCGAGCAGGCCGCCCTGCGCGGCTTCGCGCTGATTGCGACCGCAAATACGCGCGATAAGGGCGTGAACGAAATGTCCGCCGCGCTGAAGCGCCGCTTTAATATGGTGATTCTGCCGAGCCCGAAGAACCTCGAGGCGGAGGTCGAAATTGTGGAGACGCGCCTGCGTCAGCTCTCGGCGGAACTCCGCCTGCCGGCAGTCCTGCCGGCAGAGGCGGCCGTCCGCAAGGTCTGCACGGTATTCCGCGAGCTTCGTGCGGGGCAGACCATCGACGGCGCCCAGAAAGTCAAGACAACGCAAAATGTACTCTCGACCGCGGAGGCGATTTCACTTCTCGTGAACAGCATGGCGCTGGCCGGGAGCTTCGGCACCGGCGAAGTGCAAGACAGCGACCTCGCGGCAGCGCTGCAGGGTGCGATTGTCAAAGACGAGGAGAAGGATCGGAAAATCTGGGAAGAGTATCTCGAGCACATCATGAAGCGGCGCGGCAGCGAGTGGGCAAAGCTCTATGACGCCTGCCGCTCGCTGTGAGCGAAGAGAGGGGCAGCATGGAGAGCGGGGAAAGAGCGCCGGTCTTTGTCGGCATACGCCACCACTCGCCGACTGGCGCCCGCTTTATCCGGGAACTGCTCCGGGAGAGGCGGCCCGCCTGCGTTCTGATTGAGGCGCCTGCGGACTTTGAAAGCCTCATTGACCGGCTTGCGGACCCGGCGCTGAAGCCGCCGTTTGCCGTGATGGCCTATACGACGGAGGCGCCGGTGCGGAGTGTCCTCTACCCGTTTGCGGTCTATTCCCCCGAGTACCGGGCGCTGCTTGCCGCGCGGGAACTCGGGATTCCGGTCGCCTTTTGCGATCTGCCCTCTTCCTATATGCTGGGGCTGCAGGGTGCCGTGGAGCGCTATCTAGACCGGAAACGGGACGAGGCAGCGGAAAAAGAGACAGAGAGCGCCGCGGAACCCGACGACATGGAGGGCTTCTGGGAGCGCTATCTCGAGCAGAGCCCGACGCTCGGAGACTATCTCGAGCGCTCCCGGATTTTCGGCGAAGAAGTGCGGGCCGCCATGCCCGGTGAGCGTTTCGAACAGGCGCACAATGCGGTCCGGGAGGCCTATATGCGCCGCGTGATTGCGGAAAAAATCGCAGCGGGGATTCCGGCGGACCGCCTGGTCGTTCTGACCGGTGCCTTTCACACACCGGCACTTTCCGCGGGGGAGCTGCTCGACGATGCAGCGCTTCAAAAGCTGCCGCAGTGCAAGGCTAAGCTTACACTGATGCCCTACTCGTACCGGCGCTTATCAAGCCGCTCGGGCTATGCGGCCGGGAACCTAGCGCCCGCCTACTATGAGCTGCTCTGGGAAGCACTTGCGGCAGGGAAGCCCGAGAGCCACGCCGCGCGCTATCTGTCCGCGCTGGCCGTACACATCCGGGAGCGGGGCGGCCTGGTCTCTTCGGCGGAAGTGCTGGAGGCAACCTTGCTCGCCGAGAGCCTCACAAGGCTGCGAGAGGGTGTATATCCGACACACGAAGAACTGAAGGATGCCGCCGTGACCTGTCTGGGGCACGGGAGTTTCGGCGAGATTGCCGAGGGACTTGCGCTCACGGACATCGGCACGAAGATCGGTCATGTGCCGATGAGCGGGCTGCTCACCTCGATTCAGCGGGATTTTGCGGATCAGTGCGCGGACTTAAAGCTGAATTTCGGCCCGGTCGCGGAAAAGCTCCGCCTGGATCTCCGCGAAAATCGACGCGCAAAGAGCGAGAAGAGCGCCTTTTTACAGCTGCGCCGCTCCTTCTTTTTGCAGCGCTTGCGCCTTCTCGGCATCGGTTTTGCCGCTTTGCAAGGCAGCAGACAGCAGGATGCGAGCTGGGAGGAAAACTGGGTTTTAAGCAGGACGCCGGAGGCGGAGATGCAGCTCGCCGAGGCCGTTTTAAAAGGCGACACGATCGCGCACGCCGTGAGCTTTGATTTGCAGGAGAAACTGACGGCAACGGAACAGATTGCGGAGATCACGGAGCTCTTAGAGAGCGCCTTTCTCTGCGGCATGCCGGAGCTTTTGCAGGCGGCGGTCAGCCGTCTTGACAGCGCGAGTATCGATCAGATTTCGATTGAGGAGATTGCGCGGACAGCCAAAATTCTATCGTGCATGTTGCAGTTCGGGGATGTGCGGCAGTCGGATGTCTCGGTGCTTCGCCCCATTTTGGAGCGCCTTTTGCTCCGCGCGAGCCTTACCCTCACGGATGCCTGCTTCTGCGACGATGAAGCGGCGGGGCATCTCGCAAAGAGCATCGAGGACATCCAGAGTATCTTCAGTGTGGAAAAGGGCTTGCCGAGCGAAAAGTGGGAGCATGCCGTTCGGGAGCTTTCGCGCCGGGACGATCTGAATGCCAAACTCTCGGGACTTGCGACTGCCATACGTCTGGACAGCGGCGATTTAAGCGAGGAAGAACTCTCGCGGGAAATCAGCCGTCGCATGTCGATCGGACTTCGGGCAGAGCTCGGTGCGCTTTGGTTCGAGGGGCTCTCGCTTCGAAATCACTATGCGCTGATTGTGCGGCGTGTGGTGTGGGAGAGCCTGAGCCGGTATCTCGACGAGATACCGGAAGAGAGCTGGAAGCGCGCCATGGTCTTTTTGCGCCGGAGCTTCGCCCTCTACAGCGCGAGCGAGAAGGATATGGTCGCCGAAAATCTCGGTGAAATCTGGGGCTTAGAAAAGGAACAGCTCAGCGAAGTTCTGAACGCGGAGCTCAGCAAAGAGGAAAGTCAGGCGCTCGCATCGTTTGATTTCGACGATTTTTAGGGAGAGAGAACATGAACGAAAACGAAGCGCGAATTCGGAAGTGGAGGCTGCTGCTCGGCAGGGAGAGCGAGGAGCGCTGGAAGCAGTACGGGAGCGGCACGGACAAGCTTCTCTCCGATGAGGATAGGCTCATGGACATTGCGCTCGATGCGATTTACAATGCGGATGCCTATTTTTCCTACGGAGACGGCAATTCTTCCGGCGGTATGCGGGGCGGAAGAGAGACAAGCACCATAAGCCGTTGGCTCGGCGACATCAGAAGCCTGTTCCCGCCGGATTTGGTTAAGCTGGTGCAGGGAGACGCGGTGGAGCGCTGCGGCCTAAAGGAACTTCTCTTTGAGCCGGAGCTCCTGGACGCCGCCGAACCGAGCGTGGACCTCGGCAGCATGCTGCTCCTCTTAAAAGACCAGGTACCGCAGCAGAGCAAGGAGAGTGCGCGGCGCTTTATTCAGCGCATCGTCGAAGAGATTCAGCGCCGTCTCGCGGACGATTTGCGCCGCTCGGTGACGGCGGCCTGCAAGCGGACGGAACACACGCCGATTCCCTCGGCCTCGGGGCTTGACTTTAAAAAGACCATACGCCACGGGCTCAGGAACTAC
>ERZ773014.2416-NODE-2416-length-10844-cov-11.781629_pt1 | contig 10844 bp, 11 predicted proteins | sample MGYA00580841_ERZ773014 | MGnify/ENA primary metagenome ERZ773014 (study PRJEB29015, sample SAMEA2737989) | human oral metagenome | biome: human oral; feature: human-associated habitat; material: dental | place: China | collected 2067 ...
GATCGGCCACCGCCGGACAGCCGGCCTCGGACAGTACGCCCACGGGCTGCCCCTCGGCCAGCGGCGACAGCATGGCGGCCACGGCCTCGGGCGGCGTGTGCTTATTGAGTTCGCTGAAATGCAGCGCGTCGATGTCGATCGCCGGGTCGGCCCGCTTGAGGAAGCGGCGCGCCGTGCGCAGATTCTCGACAATGAAATGCCGAATGCCGCGCACCACCTCGCGGTTGTATTCCGGCAGCACCCGCTCATGCGGCGTATCGCCCAGCGTGACGGGGATCAGATAAAGTGCAGTTTCCATCCGTTCTGAAATCGTTAGGGGTAATCGGGTTGGAGTCGCGTGTTCACGCGCTCCGAGGGTGCAAAGAAAGGGCCCCTGCCGGTTCACTCCAATCTACGCAATGGCAAACAGGGCCCCTGCGGGGGCAGCGAAGTTGGCCGGGTACCAGGATAAACTTCCTCGGCCTCGGCAGAGGCCTGCGCAATGGTAAACAGGCGCCTGTTTGGTTCACTCCAGTCTGCGCGAGAGTAAACAGGCGCCTGTTTGGGGCTACGCAGTCTGCGCGGTGGTAAACAGGCGCCTGTTTGAGGCTATGCAATCTGCGCGAGGGTAAACAGGCGCCTGTTTGGGGCTATGCAATCTGCGCGAGGGTAAACAGGTGCCTGTTTGGGTCTATGCAATCTGCGCGACGGTAAACAGGCGCCTGTTTGGGGCTACGCAGTCTGCGCGAGGGTAAACAGGCGCCTGTTTGGGTCTACGCAGTCTGCGCGAGGGTAAACAGGCGCCTGTTTGGTTCACTCCAGTCTGCGCGACGATAAACAGGCGCCTGTTTGGGGCTGGAAAGTTGGCCGGATACCAGGATAGACTTCCTCGGCCTCGGCAGAGGCCTGCCGCAAGCCAAACGCATACTCGATGGGGTTGCCCAAAGCCTAACGTAAGGGCACAAAAAAAAACGTGGAGCCGGAGGCGCTTTTCGCCTTCCCGATCTCCACGTAAAAAATTTCTTTTCAGTGTTGCTGCAGCGGGATTATACCGCTGCCGGATGAATAGCCTCTGAGGGGCAAACTGCTGCGCACGAACCGCAGTCGGTGCAGAGTTGTGGATTGATGAGGTAGATCTTACCTTCTGAAATCGCCTCTACGGGGCACTCGTCAATGCATGAACCGCATGCAACACAATCGTCATTAATTACGTAAGCCATATTTCTTTCCTGTTTTTGTAAGTCGGGGGCAAAGATAGACGAATCCCCAATAATGGGGATATGGGTGGTGAAAAATTTTTGGGTGAACGGGTCCGATTTGGGGGTGTTTGAAGGGGAGAAACACCGTTAGATGTGGCTCTACATCTCACTTTTGGCCGATTTTTGCCTCCAATGAGTCGGAGGTGAGATTTATCCCCATTTTTTTCACCATATCCCCATTGCCCCCCTATTGTATCCCCATTGACTACCCCATCCTCCTCGATCCCCAACCCTCCGATCAGATCTTCTTTCGGGGCGTGGTGGCCACGAATTCCTTGAGGTAAAATGGCTCGAAGTAGGCCGTGTCTACGAAGCGACGCTCAGCGTATGCACGCTCGGCGATGGGCACCATCTCGGCCGCCACAGGGGTGATCTGCCCGAGGAACGAGGCGCGGGGTGAGCGAATCACGTCGCGACATTTCTCCGCCCCGTCGCCACAGAAGCAGACGTCCGCGTCGACCAGCTCCGTGGCGAAGCTCTCCGGCGTGATGATCTCCGGACGTGTCTCACAGAGCGGCTTGAGATTGCCGTCGAAGAGCGTCGCGTAGACCTCCATCCGGCGGGCGTCGATGAGGGCGCAATAGAGGCAGTCTGTGCGCCGGTGCACCTTCTGCGCCATGGCCGCGATCACTTCCGGCGTAGGGACGGCGATGAGTGGCACGCCCCAACCGACGCACAGTCCCTTGGCGAGCGAGACGCCAATGCGCAGACCCGTGTACGATCCCGGTCCGGCACTCACAGCCACGGCGTCCGGCGGTGTGCCGCCCATGTGCGTCAGCGTCTCCTCGGCGATGGCGCCGGCGTAGGCCGAGTGGCTCATCGGTTCAAAAATGGTTTTGGCAAACATCACTTCGCCGTCCGTCGACCAGGCGACGGAGCAGAGTTTGCCCGATGTTTCGATATGCAGCAAGTTCATTTCTCTTGAGGTTTGTTGATGTGGGCGGCAAAAATAGAGACGTTGGGGCTCGAGCGCCTACCTTTGCAGCCGTCGGAGGTGACACACTTCCCTCATAACCACTTTCCACTACGCATCACAACGTCTCCTCGATTTGTAACTCCCGGCCTCAGGCCGATAACTACCTATTATTATATGATTCAATCAATGACCGGCTTCGGTAAAGTCACCGCCGAACTGCCCGACAAGAAGGTGACCGTAGAAATCAAATCGCTCAACAGCAAACAGCTCGACCTCTCCGTGCGTATCCCCGCGGTCTATCGTGAACGCGAAATGCAGCTACGCAACGAGCTGCTGCAACGTCTGGAGCGTGGCAAAGTGGATCTGAACATCAACGTGGAATACATCGGCCGGGATACCTCCGCGCGGATCAATGCGGCGGCCGTCACGGGTTACTACGAGCAGATTCACGAGCTGGCGGGTCGCCTCGGCGTTCCCGAGCCTGCGGACTGGTTCGCTACGCTGCTCAGGCTGCCCGAGACGGTGCGCAGTGAGGCCGGCGAGGTGAGTGAGGCGGAATGGCAGGCGGTGCACGGCGCCGTCAGCGAAGCCGTCACGCGACTGATCGACTTCCGCACGCAGGAGGGCGCCATGCTCCGCCGTGTCTTTGAGCAGAAGATTGGCATCATCGGCGATCTGCTTCGTGAGGTGGATCCTTACGAACAGGAGCGCGTGGAGAAGATCCGCAGTCGCCTGACGGAGAACTTGAAAAAGATCAGTGAGGTGGAGTACGATCGCAACCGCCTGGAGCAGGAGCTGATCTATTACCTCGAGAAGCTGGACATCAACGAGGAGAAGGATCGGCTGGCGAACCACCTCACTTACTTCCTCCGCACGCTCGACAGCGAGCACGGACAGGGTAAGAAGCTCGGCTTCATCGCGCAGGAGATCGGCCGTGAGATCAATACGCTCGGGTCGAAGAGCAACCACGCCGAGATGCAGATCATCGTGGTGCGCATGAAGGACGTGCTGGAGCAGATCAAGGAGCAAATCCTCAACGTACTGTAAGCGATGAAACGAGGTAAGCTGATCATCTTCTCCGCGCCGTCGGGGTCGGGCAAGTCGACACTGATTCGGCACTTATTGCAGCAGGGATTGCCGCTGCGATTCTCCATCTCCGCCACCAGTCGGCCGCCGCGCGGTGAGGAGCAGGACGGACGGGAGTACTATTTCCTCTCGCCCGACGAGTTCCGCCGGCGCATTGCCGCGGGCGACTTTCTGGAATACGAGGAAGTCTACAGCGATCGGTTCTACGGCACGCTACGCTCCGAGGTGGAGCGCATTCGCGAGCGTGGGGATACGGTGGTCTTCGACGTGGACGTGGTGGGCGGATGCAACATCCGCGAGCAATACGCCGGCGAGGCGCTCTCGATCTTCGTCCGACCGCCGTCGGTGGAAGCGCTGCGGAAACGGCTCGTGACGCGTGCCACGGACGCGCCGGAGGTGATCGAGGATCGGCTGCGTAAGGCGGAGTACGAGCTGACGTTCGCTCCACGTTTCGACGTGGTCATCCTCAACGACGATCTCGAGACGGCGCAGCGCGAGGTGGTGCGCGTGGTGCGGGAGTTTATCGAAGGATAGGGGAGGAGCCGACGGATGATGCGTCACGTGGGGATCTTTTCCGGGTCGTTCAACCCGATTCATATGGGCCATTTGATGCTCGCCAACTGGATGTGCGAGTACGGCGGTGTGGACGAACTGTGGTTTGTGGTCACGCCGCGCAACCCGCTGAAGTCTGAGTATGTGTTGCTCGACGACGCTTTCCGGCTGGAGATGACGCGGGCTGCCGTGGGGGATTATCCGCGGTTTCGGGTCAGCGATGTGGAGTTCGGATTGCCGCGACCGTCGTACACGATCCACACCCTGCGCACACTGCGCGAGTCGCACACCGACTGCCGATTCTCGCTCATTATTGGCGCAGACAGTTGGGCGGACATGGGGCGATGGCGCGATGCGGAGGCACTTCGGCGTGAGTTCTCGCTCGTCGTCTACCCACGTCCCGGTTATCCTGCCCCAGAGATCGCTGCGGACGAGACGGCCGACGTGCGGGCCGTGGCGGCGCCGATGATGGACGTCTCGTCCACCTTCATCCGCGAGGCCATCCGTGCGGGGCGCGACGTGCGATTCTTCTTGCCCGAAGGCGTGCGGCGGTATGTGCCGGAGATCGCGCGACGGTTGGCGGCGATGCGATAGCTAACGTCTCGCAAGGCGTAGTTAAAAAAGAGAGCGGGGAGCGTGTTCCGACGGTTGGAACGCGCTCCCCGCTTGGTTTGTGTGGCGTACGGGTCTATCTGATATGATGGTTATGAAGCAACCATCTCGGCTTGCATCCGGAAGCCTTCGGGCACGGGTGTGTCTTCATCGAAGCGAAATTCAAATGCCAATTCGGGAAATGCTTTTCCCTCTTCGTGAAAGAGTTCCTTCATCTCTTCCTGAGCAATGTAGAGATCGTCAATGGCTTCTTGAACCGTGTCACCGTAGCCGGCAAGGCCAAAGCCCGGCATATCGTCCAGCATATAGCAGGCGAAGAAATCCTCGTCGCCCGGCTGCTTTTCTACTTGTATCGTCACTTTCTGTGCCATAATCATCATTGTCTATGGTGTAGTTGGGGGCGTTGCCCCCGAGCCCCACTTCCTTTTCTTCTCTTGATAGAAGAAAAGGAAGCAAAAGAAGATCAAGGCGTCAGGGACGCCAGCCAGATTGGGCGGGTACGGGATGCGTCTATGTAATGTACTGGGCCCATTTTCCCAGCCCCGGCAGGGGCCGTCAGGGACGCCGGACAAATAGGCGGGGTGCCAGGCCTGACTTCGCCGGCGGCCGCAGCCGCCCTCTTGATGGAAGAAAATCACCAATCTCCGCGGCACCAGAGCACTTCCCAATGCTTCTGGGTGGCGATGCCTTCGTTGCCGGCACTGGTGCGACCGGGGGGCAGGGCGTCCTCGTTGAGGATGAAGATGTGGCCCGGTTCCTCCTCGGTGGTGCGGTCGGGCAGGGAGCGATAGAGCTCTTCGGTGGCGGCGTAGCTGAAGTCGTTGTCGCAGCAGTAGGCGGTGCGCAGGGAGTTGCAGCCGGAGAAGTCGAGGTTGGGGAGGTAATTCTTCCCGCAGCTCAGCTCGGTGAGCCAGGCGCAGCCGCGCAGCTGTAGTTCAGTGAGCTTGTTACGGTAACAGTAGAGGACGGACAGCTTGCGGCACATGGTCACGTCGAGCTTCGTGAGACCGTTGTTAATGCAGGCAATCATCTCCAGTTTGGGGCATTTGGAGAGGTCGAGGGCTGTCAGAAGATTGTCGCTGCAATTGAGGCGCTCCAGGGCCGGGCAGCGCGAGACGTCGAGGGTGGTCAGGCGGTTGGAGTAGCACTCCAGGATGCGCAGCCCGGAACAGCCGCCGACGTTCAGCTCGGTCAGCGCGTTGTCGTGACACTCCAGGCTGCGGAGCAGCGTGTCGCGGCTACAGTCGATGGCTGTGATGCCGCCGCCGTTGGTGCTGCAATTGAAGGCCGTCACCTCGCCGTGGATCGTCATCTTCTCCGCCTCGGCGATGAAGTAGCGTGCCGGGGTGCGCTTCTTGCCGATGACGAAGGTGGTATCCAGTCGGCCGCACACGAGACGCACGGCGGTGGTGTCCGTCTTGCCGGCGAAGCTGAGGAAGATTTTGCGCCCGGGATCGACGGTGAGCGTGATGTTGGGCACTTCGTGAGCCGCTTTATGGCAGGCTGTGGTGAGGCTTAGGGCCGCGAGGGCGAGGAAAAGGAGCGTCTTAGTTTTCATAAAGAGAGAGGTTGTGAATGCGTGAATGATGAGGAAAGAGGGATGAATGGCGGCCGGACACCCCGTATGGCCGAGGCATCCGGCACGGGCCGTTCATCAATGAACAAATGATAGAAGTCTATAGGATTACTCTTCTGGCAGATGGATCTCCGGGCCGCCGCCTGAGCCTCCCGTACCGCCCGTGCCGCCGCCCTCGCCGGGTTTCTTGGGGTCGGGTTTCTTGGGGTCAGGCTGCTTCGGATCGGGCTTTTTGGGCTCCTCCTCGGGCAGTTTGATGTCCGGCTTCCCGTCGTCCTTACCCGGCTTTTTGGGTTTGGGCTCCTTCGGCGTTTTAGGCTCCTTGGGCGTGTCCTTTTTGCGTGGCACGACGAGGTTGCGCTGCATGGTTTTGAAGTCGTTCGAGGTGGCGTTCATGTGGTCGGCCAGGCGCTCGAGGAGGGCCTTGTCGTCGGCCGAGGTGGCGCTGTTGTAGGCCGCCTGGATGTATTGGCAGACGACCTCCAGGGCGGCGTCCGTTTGCGGGCGGATCGCGGAGGCCAGGGGCAGCTTCGTGTCCGTGTTTTCGACGCGGCGGCCGACGTGCAGCTTCTCGAACTCTTCGTTGAGCTTAAAGAGGTTGTCAAACTCGTCGTTCAGGCCCAGCGTGGTGACCTCGGCGGTGCGTTTGGTGAGGTCTTTTTTCATGCCTTCGAGGCGTCCACTTTCCATCTCGTAAGCCAGCGAGCGAATGTTTTCGTACGGGCTGAGCGTGTTGGAGAGGCGGATGGCGGCCTCGCGGATGTTGGTTTTGTGCGAATGGCGTTGCGCGCGAATGATTCCGAAGATGTTCATCAGCTGTTCGTCGCGCTCTGCATCCTTGACTTTGAGCAGGGCGGTATCGTCCGAGATGGTGGCCTCTTGGTCGATCATTGTCTCGTAGTCGATACCCTTGTTCCACGCCTCAGGCAGTCCGAGGGGGAGTTTGAGTTTCGTTTTGTCCACAGCCATAACCAGCTCATACTGTTTGCGATGATACTGCACGTGGAGGGTGTTGTTCAATCTTGTGCTACTCACTTTGGTGAAGATTAGCACGCGGGGGATGTCCAATTTGACTTGTTCCATAATGGGTCTTGTTTGATGATTTAGCTCGATCTCTGTTGAAAACCACGGCGAAACTACACGTTTTTTCCAATCCTCAAAGCGTCCGTTTTGGCCTCATTGCATGTTCCTATGGTCGATTGTATCGTACAATCGCATGAAAAAGTTTTTTTCGGCCGATTGTATCGTACAATCACGTGAAAAAGTTTTTTTCGGCCAATTGTATCGTACAATCGCATGAAAAAGTTTTTTTCAGCCGATTGTATCGTACAATTGCCTCCAGTCAATACCTCTCATTGTATCGTACAATTGCCTCCAGTCAATACCTCTCATTGTATCGTACAATCGCCTGCCCCCGAATGATCGTTTTCACTTTTCGCGGCCGGCCTATCTTTGCCCGCGGCAAGGCCATGGTGGCCTATACGTATTATATACAGCAACAAGATGAAGGAATCCATCCATATCCAGAACTTCGGCCCGCTCCGCGATGTGCGGATCGACGACATCAAGCCCCTGACCGTCCTTATCGGCGACTCGGCCAGTGGAAAAAGCATGCTGATGAAGGTGATTACAATGATGAGGCAGGCTTATCAAAGAGAGAATATTGAGTCTTACCTCAGGAACGCTAACATCATCAGTGAGTCTGACATTGATAAGATAAAACTTTGGACTTTGCTACCTGATTCGGGAAGTGTCGCTGATATTAAGCACATGTTTACGCTCTATCCGAATCTGGATGGGGAGAATATTGAGATTGATTACACTGTACGGATGCCGAGTGGGAAAGAGTATATTTCGAATCATAATTACAGATACCTCATCCCCTGCGATCACATAGACAAAGCTGACATATCTTTCAGCCAAGAGGCATTCGTTGCCGAAACGCGCAGTATGATACCTACATGGTCGTTATATGGTGCAAGGTCTTCAGGAATCGATTTGGGATATTGCTTTAATGAGACATTCAGCTATTTCTCTGAAGCCACTGATTCTATAAAAGAGCAGCCATTGGATTACATAGGAATGAAGATGGAAGTGACTACCGATTCTACACAGAAATATTTTTCGATTTATCCGAATGATGGAGACTACGGAGTCAGTTTAGGCTCAGGCATTGTCTCGTCCGGTATTCAAGCCTCAGCACCATTGATGACTATCGTGCGCTACTTTGCCCGCGAGTTCTCATTTACCAAACCCTTTCAACGTTCTGTGTTGGATTATCTTCTCAATGAAGATCTACTTACGGAATTCCGCCCTGAAGTCAACTTGAAAGACCTCAAGAAGTATGTCCATCTCTACATCGAAGAGCCGGAGCTGAGCTTGGATCCGAAGACGCAATGCCTCTTTATCAACGATCTGATCCGCGAAGCCTTCTATCGCGGGGACAACAAACGCCCGGACGACGGCCGTCAACTCGGTCTGATGTTCGCCACCCACAGCCCCTACATCCTCAACCACCTCAACGTGCTCCTCAAAGCGTCCTACTACGAAAAGGCCCGCGAGAGCTATCCCTATATCAACCCGGATGAGATCGCGGTGTATCGGTTACACAACGGAGTAGTGCATTCGCTGATGGCTACCGACAACCTGAGCGGGCACACGGTGATCGATACCATCGACCTCTCCGACACGATGGAGGACATCTTCAACGCCTACGACAACATCAAGAAATGACGAACATGGACAGCGCGCTGATGAAGTTTCTGCTGGAGGATTATCCGCGACACCGCGGCAAGGCACCCGATAAGGTCGTTCCGCCGCGGCGGGAAGAGCCGCACAGAGGGACATTCGAGATTCGCGATCAACAGGAGCGGATAATTCAAGAGCCGAACGCGGGCGTATCCGTGATCCGATGGCAGGGTGAGCCGGTCGAAGTGATCGACTTTGAAGGCTATATCAAGCAGTTCGGCGAAGAAGGCGTGCTGCGGTGCGACTTCGTTATTAGCCCTGTAGCCGGCGACGCGTTTATCGTCTTCAATGAGCTGACCGAGAGCGAAGGCCAATACATCGAGAAGAAACAGCAGCACGCGTGGGGGCAACTCGCCGCCTCCATCGAACGCTTCTATGAGATCGGCAACCTGCTGGATGATTACCAAAAGAAGGTCGCCCTCTTCTCTTATCGGCTTACGGACGAGCCGCAAGGCCACTTGGTGATGGAAACGAGAGGTAAATTCAGAAAGCCGCAGGCTGTGGTTCGGAACATTTTCCGCCACGAGCTTCTTCCTCACGGCTTCCTTTTTGAGCGACGCCTCTACCCCGAACCCTACCTCATCTCCTGATCCCCCATACCTTTATATATATGCACATAACCCCCAAACACATACACGCAATGCAAACGAAACGCTTTCCTCTTGCGGCGATACTCATCGCGCTTATCGCCCTTGTCGCCCCTCTGGCGCTCCATGCGCAACACGAGAAACCGGACAATTCGGCCCTCCTCGCCGTCGGTACAGAGGCGCCGGACTTCAGCCTGCCCACCGTCGACGGCGAAGCTACCATCGCGCTCTCAGACTATCAGGGCCGCTACCTCGTCATCGACTTCTGGGCCTCTTGGTGCCCCGACTGCCGCAAAGCCAACCCCCGCATGGTCGACCTCTACTGGCGTTATAAAGACGAACCCATCGGCATCGACTTCCTCGGCGTCTCGTTCGACACCGACCGCGAGGCCTGCCTCAAGGCGGTTGAGAAAGACGGCATCACGTGGCCTCAGGTGAGCGAGCTCAAGAAGTGGAAAGAGACCGAGATCTCCCGGCTGTACGGCATCCGCTGGATCCCCACCGTCTACGTCATCGACAACGCCGGCAAAGTGCTCTACGCCGGCAACAACCTCGACGAGCTGGAGGAACTCCTGCGCTACCTCGGTGGCGTCGGCAGCGGCGAAACGAATTAGAACGACTCCGCACCGTCATGTCCACAGCCATAGCAGACGACAGCCGTAAGGTCACCACCCACCGGCTCTACGAGATGAAGCAGCGCGGCGAGAAGATCGCCATGCTCACGGCTTACGATTACTCGATGGCGCAGATCATTGACCGCGCCGGTATGGACGTTATCCTGGTCGGCGACTCGGCCTCGAACGTCATGGCGGGCAACATCACCACGCTGCCCATCACGCTCGATCAAATGATCTACCACGGCAAGTCGGTCGTCAAGGCCGTCCGCCGCGCCCTCGTCGTCGTCGACCTCCCCTTCGGCTCCTATCAGGGCAACTCCAAAGAGGCGCTCGCCTCGGCCATCCGCGTGATGAAGGAGACGCACGCCGACTGTATCAAGATGGAGGGCGGCGCCGAGATCCGCGAGTCCATCCAGCGCGTCCTCTGCGCCGGCATACCCATCATGGGGCACCTCGGCCTCACGCCGCAATCCATCAACAAGTTCGGCACCTACACCGTCCGCGCCCGCGAGGAGGCAGAGGCCGCCAAGCTCGTTGAAGACGCCCGACTGCTCGAGGAGCTGGGCTGCTTCGCCTTGGTTCTGGAGAAGATCCCCGCCGATCTGGCCACACGCGTAGCCAGCGAGCTGCGCATCCCGGTGATCGGCATCGGCGCCGGCGGCGGAGTGGACGGACAAGTGCTCGTCATGCACGACATGCTGGGCATCAACCAAGACTTCTCGCCCCGTTTCCTGCGTCGCTACGCCGACCTCAACGCCGTCATCACCGACGCCGTCCAAGCCTACATCGGCGACATCAAAACGCGCGACTTCCCCAACGAAAAAGAACAGTATTAGGCACCCACGAAGTTTAGTCAGGTACCCGGCCAACTTCCCCGGCCTCGGCAGAGGCCTTGATTTTCTTTTGCTTCTT
>ERZ773014.2420-NODE-2420-length-10833-cov-7.758490_pt1 | contig 10833 bp, 9 predicted proteins | sample MGYA00580841_ERZ773014 | MGnify/ENA primary metagenome ERZ773014 (study PRJEB29015, sample SAMEA2737989) | human oral metagenome | biome: human oral; feature: human-associated habitat; material: dental | place: China | collected 2067 ...
CCCGCCTTTCCACGGTTAAACGCCGTAATTGACACTGTGTTGTTCAGTGGCATTGCGTGTGCCATATTTCATCCCGCCTTTCCTTTTTATCTTACTATATATACAAGAAGAATACAACGAATTTATCGACCTGTGCAAGTGCTTTTATACGTTGCCACCCCTCCTCTTTCCTGTTATAATACAGGAGAATGGGTGGGGAGGCTTTTTTGTGCTTAGCAATTTCTTTGTCGCGCTTGGTGGCGTCGTGCCCCTGTTCTGTCTGATGGCAGTCGGTGTGTTCGTCAAACGGTCGCGCCTGCTCACGGAAGAAGAGCTGCTGCACATGAACCGCATGGTGTTCCGTGTGTTCTTCTTCTTTATGATGTTCTACAACATCTACATCTCCGATCCGGGGACGGCGTTCCAACCCACGCTTATGCTCTTTGGTGCGGCGGGTGTGCTGCTCACGGCACTCGTATTTACTGGTATTGTCTGCCGCATTGAGCCGGACAATGCGCGGCGCGGTCCGATGATCCAGGCGGCCTTCCGCGGCAATTACGTCCTCATGGGCATTCCGCTCGTCAGCAACATCTTCGGTGATGCGGCGATTGCGATTCCGACCATGATGATTGCAGTCATCATTCCCATCTACAATATACTCGGTGTGCTCGTACTTGAGACCTTTCGCGGCGGACGATTTGACCTCCTGCCGATCCTGCGCAGCGTTCTCATGAATCCCATGATCTTGGGAGCAATTACGGGGGCTCTGTGCCGTCTTGTAGAGCTGCCGATTCCTGCACCTATGCAGAAGCCCGTCGCGCAGATCGCGGCGGCGACCACGCCCGTTGCACTCATCATTCTCGGTGCATCCTTTCATGGTGGAAGCTATCACGCACATCTGCGTCAGCTTATCTTTTCTGTCGCCTCGCGGCTCATCATTGTGCCCGCTATCGTGCTTTCGCTTGCGATCATCCTTGGCTTCCGCGACGTCGAGCTCGTGACACTCATTGCGATCTTTGCCACGCCCTGTGCCGTTGCCGGCTTTGCCATGGCGCAGCAGATGCAGGCGGACGCCGAGCTCGCGGGCAACTGCGTCGTCTACAGCAGTGCCCTTGCCTGCTTTACGATTTTTGGATGGGTGTTCCTCTTGAAGACGCTGGATTTTTTCTGATAGGTAAAGTCCTTGACATTCCCTAGGTATTTTGTATAATTAGAACCAAGTTCTAATTTGTAAAGGAGTCCGTCTGAAATGATATGGAAGAAATCATTTGCGGCGCTTAGCGCATTTGCGTTTGCCGGGTATCTCGGAGCCATGAATGCGACGGTTCATGCGGCGAGGGATACCGCCGTAAAAGCAGAGACGGCGAGTGATATGCCGCATCGCATCGTCGAGGGCGGCGACTTTAAGACCGCGACCCTTCAGCCGGATCGCCTGCTCGATACCTATCGCCTGACGAAGTATGATGTCATTGATATCCAGGTCATCGGACTCCCCGGGGGTGCCGGCATGAGCGACATCATGATCGGCCCCGACGGCTATGTCCAGCTCCCTTACGTTGGCTCTGTGAAGCTTGCGGGGATGACGCTGGACGAGGCAAAGGCTGTCCTTATGACGCGCTTGAGCGAATATCTGCGCTTCCCGGACATGTCACTTATCATGAAATCCTATGGTTCGCGTAAGGTTTACGTCATGGGTGAGGTCGGCGCACCGGGGATTCATGAACTCGGTGCGGATAATCTCAACGCATACGCAGCGCTCTCCTCGGCGGGCGGCATCAAACGCCGAGGACGCAGTACGCAGGTACAGGTACTTCGTGTGGTAGGCGATACCATGTACTATAAGACGCTGAATATCAAAAACTATATCAAGAAACATGATCTCACACAGAACGTCGTGCTTCAGGATGGAGACATTATCTATGTACCGCGCTCTAATGGGATTAAGCTAGATGAGGACGTTCTGCCATACGTCAGTGTGTGGGCGATGTATAAGGCTTTGACGAAGTAAGTCGGGAGGAGATTGAATGATGGACCGCAATGAAGATTCGATCGACCTTTCACGACTGTTTCGGGTAATGGGCGATCATAAGCCCGTTATCGTTGGCATTGTGGGAGCCTGTACCCTTGTCGCTCTTGTGATTTCGCTTATTCTGCCGAAGCAGTATGAGTCTACAGCATTGGTTCAGACGAGTAACGCAGCTGCCTCGTCGGCAGGTGCGGCAGCGGCACTGGCCGTACTCGGCGGATCCGGTGCATCCTCACCGACTATGAACTACATGGAACTGATGAAGTCACGGACGGTGCTTGAGCCGATTATTGACAGTCTGGACTTTGACGGAGAAGAAAAGAAGCCGGATGTAAAAAAATTTGCTAAGAAATATCTCGATATCAAAAACACAAAGGGAACGAATCTCATTGAAGTTTCTGCCCGATGGGAGACACCGGAGGAGGCACAGCGCATTTCACAGACAGTCGTGGACAACTTCCTTCTGATGCAGACCGATATGAGCAGGCAGACACAGTCGTTGCTTGTAACGTTCCTTGAAAAACGTATTGATGAGGCAAAAAAAGCTTCTGAGGCGGCTGAGGCAAAGCTTTTGGCATTCAGCAAGGCGCACAAGATTTATAGCCCTGACGATCAGGTGAAATACGTCCTAAACCAAATGCTGGCATTTGACAAGTCCATGGCGGATTTTGAGGTCTCCATCAAGTCGGGACAGGCATCTCTGGATGCGGCAAATGCGGCGCTCGAGGCGCAGAAAATGAGCAGTCGGGCATATAACGTCTCGGACAATGGGATTGTTCAGGGGCTTCGTTCCCAGATTGTCGCCAAGCAGGTCGAACTTGTTGGGCTGCGTCAAAATTATACCGAAAAACATCCCAGCGTTCAGCGCGCAGTGGAGGAACTCCACCAACTTGAAAACAGTCTTCAATCCGAGGTTATCGCATCTGTGGACTCCAATGCTGTTACCCTGAATCCGACCCAGTCCGAACTCCTGAAACAACAGGCACTTGCTGCCGTCGGACTTACCGTGTCGAAAGCGACGAAGAAGGCGGTTGAGGAAGAGTGGGGCAAGAAGGAAGAGGAGCTTGGCAAACTGCCCGATGATGCGCTTGAGTATGTTCGCCTGCAGCGCGATGTAACCATCCAAAATGAAGTCTATTTGAACCTTGTCAAGCAGAGTGAGCAGCACAAGATCCAGGCGGCGATGGACAGCATGGACATCCAGATTGTCGATCCGGCGAATCTGCCGGAAAAAGATAGACCTGTGTGGCCACGTAAGTTTTTGATTACAATTACTGGTTTTTTCATCGGCGTTCTTCTTAGCTTTGGCTATGGTTTGGTACTTTATCGGAAGATAGAATAGCGGGGTTTGGTATGTCATCTTTAGGGGATATGCGGAATAAAATAAAACTTATTATAATGGATGCCGTTATCCTCGGGGTCATGCCCCTTTTTGCATCTTTGCTTCGATTTGATGGTGTTCTTCCGGCACATGAAGCTGCCGTGCTTCGTGTATGGATGCTTCCCTGTATTGCTTTCGGGATTGCCATATTCTATTTTTTCGGCATGTATCATCGTATGTGGCGCTATGCTCGCATGCGTGATCTTTATGCCATTGTAGGGTCCGTTACCCTGGCAGAGACTGGTATGTTTTTGCTCCTTTTTTACACAGGTGAGAACCTATCCAAAAGCATCTTTCTGATCTCCTGGATGTTGGTGTTGGGGGGAGTCGGACTGAGCCGGCTCGCCTTTAAGATAAATCTGAATATAGGAAAAGAACGAGAGCAGACGTATAAGAACCTTTTGATTGTTGGTGCCGGGGATGCAGGCGCCATGATTGCGCGGGAAATCGAGCAAAACGACGCGGCGGCAGTTAAAATTATCGGCTTTGTCGATGATGATGCACAGAAAAAGAACAATCGCCTGGCGGGGGTTTCCATTCTGGGGGGAACGGCCGATATTCCTGAACTTGTTCAAACGCATCATATAGAAATGCTCATCGTCGCTATCCCCTCAGCGGGAGGCGATGAGATACGCAGAATCACCGATATATGCCGTCGAACTTCTTGCGCTGTACGCATCATGCCGGGATTGTATGAGATGACGGACACTGCAGGTATGCAGCCGGGGATGCGGCGGCTTCGTGACATCCGGCTTGAGGATCTCTTGCGGCGTGAACCGATTCACCTTGATTTTGATAAAATTACACACTACATAGCAGGAAAAACTGTTTTAATCACCGGGGCGGGCGGCTCGATCGGATCGGAACTAGCACGTCAGATCAGCCGTGTCGGTGCAAAAGAAATACTTTTATTGGGGCGTGGAGAGAATAGTATTTATGAAATTTATCAGGAACTAAAAGTAAAGTTTCCGACGCAATCATATCGCACAATTATTGCAAACGTCACGGAGAAAGCCCGCATGGAAGAAGTGTTTCAGCAATACAATCCTGAAGTTGTTTTTCATGCCGCTGCACACAAGCACGTTCCGTTGATGGAGATGCAGCCCGGAGAAGCCGTTCATAACAACGTATTTGGCACAAAAAACGTGGCAGAGTTGGCAGATACATATGGCAGTGAGATCTTTGTCTTGATTTCTACGGATAAAGCAGTCAATCCTACCAGTGTCATGGGAGCGACAAAGCGCGCCGCAGAGCTTGTCTTGCAGGAAATCAACCAAAACAGTGCGACGAAATTTGTCACCGTCCGATTTGGTAATGTTCTGGGAAGCCGGGGGAGTGTCGTGCCTCTCTTTGAACGTCAAATTGCAGCGGGCGGGCCTGTTACGGTCACCCATCCGGAGATGACCCGATTCTTTATGACCATCCCTGAGGCTGTGCAGCTTGTCTTGCAGGCGGGCAGTCAGGCGGAGGGCGGGGAGGTATTCCTGTTCGATATGGGAGAACCTGTGAAAATTAATGATATGGCGTGTGACCTGATTAGGCTGCACGGATTGACACCGAACAAGGATGTCAACATCATCTATACTGGGATGCGACCCGGAGAAAAATTATATGAGGAACTTCTCACAAGTGAGGAGGGGACGACAAGTACGAAGCATAAAAAAATCTATAAGGCTAGGATCTCACCTCTGAACACAGAGACTCTTAGGGAAAACCTAAAGATCTTGTCTCATACACAAGATCATATCATTATATTAAAAACATTACAGCAGATGATTCCGACATATCGAAGCAAGCAGCTTGAGGATGTCGAAAATAAAAGGAGTGCGACTTGAAATGAAAAAAAGAACAGTATCTTTTTCCCCACCGGATATTACGGAAGCAGAGATCGCAGAAGTGGCAGAGGCAATGCGCTCAGGTTGGATTACAACGGGTCCACGCACGAAGCAGTTGGAACGATATATTGCGGATTTTTGTCATACGCCCAAAGCTGTTTGTTTAAATTCCGCAACTGCTGCGTTGGAGCTTACCTTGCGTGTCCTTGGGATTGGTGAGGGCGATGAGGTAATTACGTCCGCATATACCTATACGGCTTCTGCAAGTGTTGTAGAGCATGTTGGTGCTCGTTTAGTGCTGGTGGATACGGCATCTGACTCTTATGAGATGGATTATGATGCACTGAGAGATGCGATTACATCTCGTACAAAGGCAATTATTCCAGTAGATTTGGGGGGGATCCCATGCGACTATCAACGTATCTTTTCAATCGTCAATGAAAAAACCGCCATATTTCATCCTAAGAATACAATTCAAGAAAAAATAGGGCATGTTGTTGTTGTTGCAGATGCTGCACATGCTTTTGGTGCAATGCGCCAAAATAAGATGGTGGGGGAGATTGCTGACTTCACCTCTTTTTCGTTTCACGCGGTCAAAAACTTTACAACGGCAGAGGGGGGAGCTGTTGTATGGCGGGAAGACCTTCAACTGGATGATGAGGAAATCTACCGTCAATATCAACTTCTATCGCTGCATGGTCAGTCTAAGGATGCCTTGGCGAAGACACAACTAGGGGCGTGGGAATACGATATTGAAGGAACTTATTATAAGTGTAATATGACGGATATTATGGCAGCAATAGGATTGGTTCAGATGCAGAGGTATCCTGCTTTGCTGAAACGTCGTCGACAGATCCTTGAATCCTATGCCAGAGGTCTTAAAGGTGAGCCTATAGAGATTGCGGAGCATTACGGGACACAGTACGCGAGCAGCGGACATCTTTGCTTGGTTCGGCTTCTGAATGCTGATATAGAACAGCGTAATCAATGTATTGTGAGAATGGCAGAACGAGGGATAGCTACAAACGTTCACTACAAACCTCTTCCCTTACATACTGCTTACAAAAAGCTGGACTTCTCTATCGAAGATTATCCCAATGCCTATCATATGTTTCAGAATGAAATTACCTTGCCTTTGCATACTAGGTTAACAGATGAGGATGTCGACTACGTTGTGCAGAATTTCCGTGAAGTTTTATCGGAGCTTTGAGTATGATTCTGCGAGATTGGTGTGATCTGCCACAGGATATGCAACATCCCTCGATAAGGTCATATTATGATGTTTTGTATGGGAAGAAATATCAACTTTTTTTAAAGTTCCTTTTGGATCGAATCATTGCGGGGATTTTACTCATTCTTCTTTTGCCGATATTGTTTGTTTTGGCTATCTGTATCAAAATAGATTCACCAGGCGAAATTTTTTTTCGGCAGAAGCGTATCACGCGCTACGGAAAAGAATTTTATATATATAAATTTCGCACAATGGTTCAAAATGCTGAAAGTGTTGGTGCGCAGGTTACAAGTGATAATGATGCACGCATTACAAAAGTCGGAAGGCAAATTCGTGATCTGAGGCTTGATGAGTTGCCACAGCTGATCAATATTTTGCAAGGCGATATGACTTTTGTAGGGACGCGCCCGGAAGTTCCAAAGTATGTTGCGCAGTATACGGAAGAAATGCGTGCAACACTTCTCATGCCAGCAGGGGTTACGAGTGAAGCCAGTATCAGTTACAAAGATGAGAGCCGCTTGCTGGAGGGTGCGGTTAATGTAGATGATGTATATGTCAATAAGGTCTTACCAGAAAAGATGAAAGTAAATCTTCTTTCACTGCAGAAATTTAATTTAGCGACGGATTTTTTTCTTATGCTGAAGACTGTACGGGCAGTTTTGTAATATATGCAGTGATAGAGTGTGGTGGGGGATATCGTCCATGCAAGTCGAAAAACTGGAAGAAGCAACTCCAGATGAGATAAGGGGCATTCAACGAAAATCGTATAAAATATTGTGTTATTTTCAAGACTTTTGCAATAAACATAATCTGCAATTTTATCTTGCAGGAGGTACGCTGATCGGAGCGATAAGACATCAAGGCTTTATTCCGTGGGATGATGATGTTGATATTTTTATGCTCCGCCAGGATTATGAACGCCTTCCTTTTCTATGGAATAAATATGCGGATACAGAACGCTATTCGTACTGTAGGACAAATGAAAAGGAAAATTATCACGATACGGGAGCGTCTATTCGTGATAATAATACGACATTTATCAACTACCATAGTGTGAATGATGATATTCATCATGGACTCCAAATAGACTTGCTCCCCATTGATACAAGACCGGATGGGTGGATTGCATCCAAAATTCAGATATTCTGGGCTATGCTTTACTCCCTGTTTAATGCACAGAGGTTGCCGGATCGTCAGGGGAAGATTCTTCGCGGACTATCCTTTGTTTTGCTGAAGCTATGTAGATCAAAAAGTCTTCGTTATAAAATATGGAGTTATGCAAAGAAAAAAATGACACGGTATGAACATGCTGAATCGGCCTACTGTGTTGAATTGTCATCGGGGCTAAGATCAATGTTGCGTGTTTTGCCAAAGGAATGGTTTAGTCATACGACAATGGTTCCTTTTGAGGATCGTATGATGCCGGTTATGCAGGGCTATGATCCCTATCTTCGTGCAGTATGGGGGGATTATATGCAGCTTCCGCCTGTGAAAGATAGAGTGGCAAAGCATAATACGGTTTTTATTGACTTGGATAATTCCTATCAAAAATACAAGGGGATATATTACTTGACGAATAATAGCTCGGAGTAGAGGTAGGTTTCTTCTATGAATATTGCAGTGATCTTTGCCGGCGGTGCGGGCAAGCGCATGAATACGAGGGCTCTACCAAAGCAGTTTTTAGAAATGCACGGGAAGCCTGTTTTGATCTATACGTTGGAGCACTTTCAGAATCACCCTCAGATCGATGCGATCGTACTTGTCTGTATTGCATCCTGGATTGATTATGCTGAGAAGTTGATTCGTGCGCATCACATGAATAAGGTCGTTGATATAGTCCCTGGCGGATCAACAGGCCAGGGGTCGATATTCGAAGGACTCAGTCGTGCGCGAGAGATCTCAAAGAGTGAAAAAGATATTGTTTTAGTACATGATGGCGTGCGCCCTCTCATTGATGAGGAAACGATTACTTCGTGTTTGGCATCGGTGGCGCTCCATGGAAATGCCGTAACAACCACTCCTGCGATTGAAACGATCTTCGTGCAGGATGAGAAGGATATGGTCGGTCAAATTTTCAACCGTTCCCGTTGTGCCATGGCGCGCGCGCCACAGTGCTTTTACCTTACAGAACTCTACCAAGCGCATCTGCAGGCACAGGCGGAGGGACGGGACGATTTTATAGACTCGGCAATGATGATGCAGTACTACGGCACACGCCTATACACGGTAACAGGACCTGTTGAGAATATCAAGATTACAACGCCGACCGACTTCTATCTCTTCCGTGCGCTCTTAGATGCACAGGAGAATATGCAGATTGTCGGACTCTAAGTTATCACCGTGGCTCTAAAAATGTTTTTCGCCAGAGAGGGGATTCCTATGTGGATAGAAAATGATGTATTTCGTGAGGATATGGAGTATATTGCGAATGCTTCTTTTCTGCCATGGGAAGACATGAGGGAGAAGACTGTACTTATTACAGGTGGTACCGGACTCCTCGGATTTAATCTCATCTCTGCGCTCTCCTATGCCGCTCTGTATCGAGAGATTCCCCTGCGTATTTTAGCCCTGATTCGCGATGAAGAACGTGCCAAAATACGTTTTCAGGAACTTTTAGAAGCAGGAGCACCCCTCTTCTTTCTGCATGGTGATCTTACGAAGATCCCCTCCATTCAGGAAAATGTTGACTATATCATCCATGGAGCAAGCCCGACAGCAAGCCGTTACTTTGCCGAGTATCCGGTAGAGACCATCCGTGAAAACCTTACGGGGGCGATTTCACTTCTCGAAATGGCGCATGAGAAACAAATCCAATCCTTTCTTTTTTTGTCCAGTATGGAGGTCTATGGTGCGCTTCACCGCAGAGAAAAAGTGGACGAAATGCACGAGAGTTTTGTCAATACCATGCAGCCGCGCAGCTCTTATCCCGAGGTAAAGCGTATGATCGAGTCTCTTTGCTGTTCCTATGCTGCGGAGTATGGTGTTCCGGCGAAGGTGATACGGCTTACACAGACGTTTGGTGCGGGCGTGCATCAGAATGAGAATCGCGTGTTTGCACAGTTCATGCGGTCTGCCTTACGGGGTGAAGATATTGTGCTCAAGACCAAAGGTGGTACGGAGCACTCGTATCTATATACTGCGGATGCAGTCACCGCTATCCTTTCTGTCCTCCTCTGCGGAAAAAACGGCGAGGCTTATAATGCGGCGAACGAAGCTGCATACTGTTCGATTCGTGAGATGGCGGAATGTGTCGCGCAACTTCCGATTGTTCGGGAAAAATATGGATCGCCTGTAGGTGTTGTTATTCGCGAGGATGAAAAGAGCGCTGCTGTTTATCCGCCGGAACTCTATATGAATCTTGATACCAGCAAACTTTATGGATTGGGCTGGAAATATTCGGTATCATTAGAAGCGATGTTTGAGCGGATGATTGCAACTTATTATGTATAACATACATCATTGTTGTTTTCAGATTGAGGATAATTGTTATGGTGAATCCAGCTGATGTGTTGGTTGTCATAGACGCAGGGGCATATTATCTGTTTAAAGATCTTTGTGAAGTACCGAATATAAATAAATATATTATTTCACCCCCTTCCAATAGGCTTTTATCTCTGGGCTATAAACTACATACAAATAAGCAAATTGGAAAATATCTGTGGCTTCCGTGTCGTGATTTATGGTTCGACTATCAAGAGATTGAACGCTTGCTACCAACTAATGGATATTTGCTGATAAATAGTATGGCTATGTCATTGCCTACCATGGAGTTTTGGAAAAGATTAAAACATAATAACCCAACAGTTAAATTTGCTTTGATATTGGTAGATTCTATGCATGGTCAGTCAAAACACATGGTGGAAGTAAAAAAGCGGATAAAGGACTTTTCATGGGATCTGATTTTGTCATATGATCAAAATGATTGTTTTGAGTATGGCTATCAATATATAGGGTTCTCTTATTATTCCCGTTATAACAATATCATTCCATCCGATAGAGAGTCAGACTTGTATTATATCTCCTCGTTAAAGGGTCGCGAAAAAACTTTAATGAAAATATACAAAGCTTGTAATGAGAAAGGAATAAAAAATATTTTTAAGCTATACAGCTTGTGGAAACATGCTGATTATGGAGAGATTCTAAGAAAGCCGCTACCATATACAATGGTTCTGGCGGATGTTCTCTCCACGAATTGTATTTTGGAAGTCTTACCGGAAGGGCAGCGCGCACAGACGCTTCGCTATATAGAAGCGATTTGTTACAACAAAAAGCTGCTCTCAAATAACCCTGAGTTAGAAAATGTTCCTTATTATGACAAGAGATATATGCGATACTTTGACCGGGTCGAAGATATTGATTGGGCGTGGGTCAAGAAAAGAGA
>ERZ773014.2421-NODE-2421-length-10832-cov-12.710123_pt1 | contig 10832 bp, 8 predicted proteins | sample MGYA00580841_ERZ773014 | MGnify/ENA primary metagenome ERZ773014 (study PRJEB29015, sample SAMEA2737989) | human oral metagenome | biome: human oral; feature: human-associated habitat; material: dental | place: China | collected 2067 ...
GTTTAGGTGTCGGGAGTTGAGTCGTTTGTTGGGGTGTTGGGAGTTTAGGTGTTGGGGGTTGAGGTGTTTGTGTGGGTGTTGGGTGTTTAGATGTTGGGAGTTGAGTCGTTTGTGGGAGTGTTGGTTGTTTAGATGTTGGGAGTTGAGGTGTTGATTGTTGTCGGTGGAGTATTTTTTATGGGGTAGGGGTATTGATGGTTGTCGGTGAAGCATTTTTTGATAGAGTAGGGGTATTGTTTTTAGTCGGTGATACTAACTTTTTGGGTGTGGGAGCATTGATGATTATCGGGAGAGCATTTTTTAGGGGAGGGTGGAGGTATTGTTTTTGGTCGGTAGTATTCGCTTTTTGGGGATAGGGGTGTTGATGGTTGTTGGGAAAGCATTTTTTAAGAGGGTAGGGGTATTGTTTTTGGTCGGTGATAGTTGCTTTTTGGGGATAGGGGTGTTGATGGTTATCGGTGGTTTACTTTTTTAGGTGGTAGGGGTATTGATGAGAGTTTTTAGTAGTATCTTTTTAGGTATTGAGATGTCGGGGATTGTTGAAGAGGTTCTTTTTTAGAGGGAAGGGGTGTCTGCGATTGTTGAAAAGGCTCTTTTTGGTCGGAAAGGGCGAGCGAAGGTTGGCGAGTAGCCTTTGATGTTAGGATTTAGGTTATCATTGCCCGTCGAAAGTGCACTATTTTTAGAGTATAGTTTTTAGCTTTTCATTTGTCCCTCTATTCCTGATTATAGAGATATGAATCGAATCATCGAAATCTGCGCCAACTCGGCGCAAAGCTGCGTGGAGGCCGAAGCCGGCGGAGCCGCACGCGTGGAACTCTGCGCCGGCATACCTGAAGGCGGCACAACGCCCAGCTATGGTGAGATCGTCATGGCGCGACAGTCCACTGAGCGGATCGCGATCCACGTACTCATCCGTCCGCGGGCCGGCGACTTTCTCTATACCGCGACCGAGGTCGGTGCCATGCTCCACGACATTCAGGTAGCCCATACGCTCGGCGTGCAAGGCGTCGTCATCGGCTGCCTAACGCCCGACGGCGACATCGACGAGCCCCTCCTCGACCGACTTATGGCCGCCGCCCGACCGCTCTCGGTCACCTTCCATCGCGCCTTCGACGTCTGCCGCGATCCGCGCGCCTCACTCGAGCTGCTGATCCGTCACGGCGTCGATCGCGTGCTCACCTCCGGCCAAGAAGCCACCGCCGTGCAGGGTATCCCCCTCCTCCGCGAGCTGGTGAGCCAAGCCGACGGACGTATCGTCGTCATGCCCGGCTGTGGCGTGCGGGCGGACAACATCGCGCGCATCGAGTCCGAAACCGGAGCCCGCGAGTTCCACACCTCCGCCCGACGCGTTGTGGAGAGTGGCATGATTTACCGCAACGAGCGCGTACCGATGGGTAGCTGTGCCGTGACGTCGGAGTTCGAAACCGTGCAGACTGACCGGCGAGAAGTGGCGCGCTACGTCTCGCAACTTGCATAAAATGAAAAAGGGCGTACATTTGGCATCGAAAAGAAATTTATTTGACGTTTTCCACTAAGAAACAGCAATGAAAACAGTCGAATCCGATCGAATTGATCATAGAGCGAGCCACCACGCCGGAGAGAGTATACACGAAGGACGACTCCGAGAGGCGATCCTCCATCAGAAAGAGAGGAAGGCTCCGCAAGAGACATTGTTTTTTGAGATTAAGAGCGGCGCATAGCCCATATGTCCGCTCTGGTGTAGTGTTTAAAATTCTTCTGAGGGGGCGAAGATGTGAATCTTCGCCTTTCCTTTTTTTAGAGGGCAGAGGATAGGGAGCATCCTATGGGCAGAATCAAGAAAAGACCCCCATACATATATTATAGGTACAAAGAGGAAGATGAAAATCGGAACAATTGAATTAGGCGATCGGCCCGTCATGCAGGCGCCGATGGAAGACGTCACGGATGCCGCCTTCCGACTGATGTGTAAACGTTTCGGCGCGGATATGGTGTACACCGAATTTGTGTCGAGCGACGCGCTCATTCGTGGCGTCAGCCGCACCGAAGAAAAGTTGCGGGTGCGCGACGAAGAACGACCCGTGGCGATACAGATCTATGGCCGCGATGTCCAGTCCATGGTCGAGGCCGCACAGATTTGCGAGGCCGCTCGGCCCGATGTGCTCGACATCAATTTCGGATGTCCGGTCAAGAAGGTGGCAGGTAAAGGTGCTGGGGCCGGCATGTTGCGCAACGTGCCGCTCATGCTCGAGATCACGCGGGCCGTCGTCCGTGCTGTCCGTATCCCTGTGACCGTCAAGACGCGCCTCGGTTGGGATGCCGATCATCGTATCATCGTCGAGCTGGCCGAACAGTTGCAAGACTGTGGCATCGCCGCCCTGACGATCCACGGTCGCACCCGCGCTCAGATGTACACCGGCGAAGCCGACTGGACGCTCATCGGCGCCGTCCGCTCCAATCCCCGGATGACGATTCCCATTATTGGCAATGGTGACGTGACCTCCGCCGAGCGTTGTCGCGAGGTCTTTGACTGTTACGGCGTCGATGGCGTGATGATCGGGCGTGGCTGCATCGGCCGGCCGTGGATCTTCCGCGAGGTGAAGCACTATCTACAGAAGGCTGAACCACTCTCGCCAGAGCCGTTCGCGTGGTATCTCGACGTACTTAAGCAGCAGGTTTTGCAGAGTGTAGAGCGTCTTGACGAGCGTCGTGGCATCCTCCATATCCGTCGCCACTTGGCCGCCACACCACTCTTTAAGGGCATTCCGGACTTCAAGCCGACGCGTGTAGCTATGCTGCGCGCTGAGACGGTTGGCGAGCTTTTCGCCATCATGGATGCCATCCCTGCACCGACGACCGAATAGCCCCCTTTCGCAAGGCCTCATTGGGGGTCTACTTCCCTGTATTGATGGGGCTTTTGCAAAGGTTCTCTTCCATGTAGTTGGAATAAAAAACGCGCTATATTTGCGCCCTGAAAAAAAAGAATAAGGTATAAATAACAATAAATCAGGAATTTCAAATGCAGAACAAAGGATTCGTGAGGGTCTTCTCCATACTGCTCGCTTTGGTTTGCTTGTACTATCTCTCCTTCTCGTTTGTGACGAGAAAATACTACAAGGAAGCCGCCGAGTATGCTAACGGGGACCCTGCTAAAGAGAGTTTTTATTTAGACTCATTGGCCAACAAGAAGGTCTGGTTCGGCGCCTATACGCTGAAGCAATGCCGCGAAATGGAGGTGACCTTGGGGCTTGACCTGAAGGGCGGTATGAACGTCGTATTGGAGCTTAACGTGCCCGATGTCGTTCGTTCGCTGGCTGACAATAATCCCGACGCCAACTTCAACAAGGCGCTCGATGCGGCTTATGCCCGTCAGGCAACCAGCCAGAAGAACTACATCGATTTGTTTGCCGAAGAATACAAGAAGCTGGATCCGGGCGCTCATCTTGCAGCCCTCTTCAGCACCTTTGAGTTAAAAGATAAAATCACTCCCCAAAGCTCCGACGCGCAAGTCATTGCCGTACTGAAAGAGGAGCTGCAGAGCGCTATCGACAATTCATTTAATGTATTGCGCACACGTATCGACCGCTTCGGCGTCGTGTCGCCCAACATCCAACGCCTCGAGACGGCTGGTCGTATCCTCGTCGAGCTGCCGGGTGTGAAGGAGCCGGCACGTGTCCGCAAACTCTTGCAGGGTAGCGCCAATCTGGAGTTCTGGGAGACATACAACCTGACCGAGATCGGACAGCAACTCACCGCCGCTGACCACGCTTTGGCGGAGGCGCTGAAGTCCACAAAGTCTTCGTCCAGCGCCACGACCGACACAACGGCTACCGCCGCCAAATCTAACCTCACAGCCAAGGCTGACTCAGCCACCTCAGAGACCGATTCGCTTATGGCGCAGATTAACGCCGAAAGCCAGCAGTCGCCTGCAGCCGGTCAGATGACCGCTGAGGAATACGCCAAGGAACACCCGCTCTTTGCCCTGTTGCAATTGAACGTCGACCGCACCGGTCGCTACCTCGTTCCCGGCCCCGTCGTAGGTTACGCCAAGAAGACGGACATGGACAAGATCACCGAATACCTCAACCGGCCTGAAGTGAAGGCAGTGTTGCCCAACAATGTCCTCTTCCGCTGGAGCGTGAAGGCGATGGACGATAACGATCAGTTCTATCAGCTCTTTGCCCTGAAGGTCACCAACCGTGACGGTACGCCCGCCCTGAGTGGTGACGTAGTCACGAATGCCGTGGCCGACTTCGCCCAGCAGCAGATCGGCCGCCCACAGTACCAAGTCAGCATGACGATGAACGCCGAAGGTGCCCGCGAATGGGCTCGCCTGACCAAGGAGAACATCAAGCGTAGCATCGCCATCGTACTCGACGGCATGGTCTATTCTGCCCCCACGGTACAGTCAGAAATCACCGGTGGCCAGTCGCAGATCACGGGTAACTTCACCCAAGATGAAGGCAAGGACTTGGCCAACGTGCTCAAGTCGGGTAAGATGGCCGCCTCGGTCAACATTGTGCAGGAAGACATCGTCGGGCCGTCGCTCGGGCAGGAAGCTATCAACGCCGGCATCATCTCGTTTGCCCTCGCGCTCATCCTCCTCATGGTCTACATGTGCGCCATGTACGGTCTGCTGCCCGGTATGATTGCTAACGGCGCCCTCGTCATCAACATCTTCTTTACGATGGGTATCCTCGCCTCCTTCCAGGCTGTGCTCACCCTGCCCGGTATCGCCGGTATGGTGCTAACGCTCGGTATGGCAGTCGACGCCAACGTGCTCATCTATGAGCGATCGAAGGAGGAACTCCGCGCCGGCAAACCTTTGGCCCGTGCCATTGCTGATGGTTACTCCAATGCCTTCTCCGCCATCTTCGACTCGAACCTCACGACGATCATCACCGGTGTCGTACTCTTTGTCTTTGGTACCGGCCCCATCCGCGGTTTTGCCACCACGCTGATCATCGGTCTTATCTCCTCCTTCCTGACCTCTGTCTTCATCACACGTCTCGTCTACGAAGCCCTCTTGGCTAAGGAGAAGATCAAGCACCTGACCTTCACCACATCGATCTCGAAGAACTTCCTCAACGATCCGAAGATCAACTTCCTCGGTAAGCGTAAAGTGGGCTACATCATCCCGCTCGCCATCATCCTTCTCGGTTGTGTTTCGATGGCTACGATTGGCCTCAACAACGGCATCGACTTTACCGGCGGTCGCAACTATGTGATCCGTTTCGATAAGGATGTTCGCACCGACGAGGTGCGTGCGGCCCTCGAACCGCAATTCAAAGGCGGATCCGTCAGCGTCATCACCATCGGCTCGCAGAACCAGGTGCGCGTCTCGACCAACTATAAGATCACGGACAACTCGGCCGGCATCGACGACGAAATCATCGGCAAGCTCTACACCGGCCTCAAGCCCTTCCTTGGCAACGCCACACAGGAGCAGTTCGCCTCGGACAACATCCAAAGCTCGCAGAAGGTCGGCCCCAGCATGGCGGACGACATCAAGAACAGCGCCGTCTTGGCAGTCCTTTTCGCTATGGTCTGCATGGCGCTCTACATCCTCGTTCGCTTCCGCGACGTAGCCTTCTCCGTCGGTGTGTTCGTCTCCGTGGCCGTCACCACGCTCTGCATCATTGCCTTCTACACGCTGCTGTGGAAGATCATGCCTTTCTCTATGGAGGTCGACCAGACCTTTATTGCGGCCATTCTGACCGTCATCGGTTACTCGATCAACGACACCGTGGTCGTCTTCGACCGTATCCGCGAAACGATCAAGCTCTATCCCAAGCGCGACCGTTACGAGGTGATCAACGACGCCCTGAACTCCACACTCTCGCGTACGTTCAGCACGTCTCTCTCCACCTTCATCGTCGTCTTCGTGATCTTCCTCCTCGGTGGATCCACGATCCAGAGCTTCACGTTCGCCATCCTTCTCGGCGTCATCGTCGGCACCTACTCCACGCTCTTCGTGGCCACGCCGATCGCTTACGAGATCCAACATCGCAAATCGCTCAAGGCGGCCGGTACAACGGCAGCCGCTGCGACGGCATAACGTATAGCTTCTAAGTTTCTCCTCTGACTGAAGGGGGCTGTCTCCACATAGGGTGGGGCAGCCCCCTCGTCTTTTTTGTGGGCTGGCGCCTCGTCTTTTTTGAGGGCCAGCACCTCTCGCCGTGGATATACCTGCGAGGCCTTCCCGCAGAGGCTTGGTTTCATCTCTCTATCGGTCGGTAGGGGCGAATGGCATTCGCCTCACGTGTACCGAGGGTGGGAGAGGCAGACCTACGTGTCCGCCCGCCTCCTTATTCTATCGGTCGCGGGAATGGCATTCGCCTCACGTGTACCGGGGGCGCAACGGCATACGGACGGCTACGGACGCCACCGAACGAGGCCCGCCCCACTGGACTCTTCTTCGGGATTATCCCCCTCGGCTCGAGGTTGCATTTTTTACCTCATGGAGAGTCTGAATCCTTTTTGGCGACGCCCATACCATTTGAATTGGAATCAGTCTCTTTAGAAGTGTTATCGGCCGACTCCCCGCATGTTTACTCGCTTTTAGGCCTACTGGTGAAATAAAAAACGGTATTTGTAGGCTTTTCTGTAAAATCTAATCTACATTTGCCCGCAGTTAGAAGAATAAACGGAGTAAAGAACATGGTAAGTGTAGATGTTTATACGACCGAGACATTACGCCCCGCCAATCTGAAAGACGGGATAAATGAGGCCCCCTTGTTGGGTTTCTTTAAGTCTGTATTACCCCCCCCATATATGTTAAAAACAGTACACTCTTCATATTTGCAACCCCACGCGAGCGGATCGCTTGCCGAGCCGCCTCGATGTGGACGTGCGTTGCGCGTGTTCAAGGGATGGCCCGCCCAGGCGAGCCGTCCCGCCGCACGCTCCGCGTACCGACCTGCCCCCGTCGACATACAGCCGAATCCATGGGGGCGATGAGACATCCATCCAGTCCCTTCCGCTCTTCCTCACATCCTATGATGGGAATGGACTCCGAGCCCTCCGGCCTCCATCCGAGCAAGACGGAATCGAGGGAATTGCCCTTCACTATGAAAGGCGATCCGGAGGGCTCCTTTTCGCCTCTCGCCGCCCCTCGTCCCTTTACGCGGGCATGCGGTAGAGCTACGGAGATCAAAACCACACGCGGTTGGGCATTCTGTAGGGGTACGGAGATCAAAACCACGCGTGGTTGGGCTTTCTGTAGGGGTACGGAGATCAAAACCACACGTGGGTGGGCTTTCCGTAGGGGTACAGAGATCAAAACCACACGTGGTTGGGCTTTCCGTAGGGGTACAGAGATCAAAACCACACGTGGTTGGGCTTTCTGTAGGGGTACGGAGATCAAAACCACGCGTGGGTGGGCTTTCTGTAGGGGTACGGAGATTAAAACCACACGTGGGTGGGATCTCCGTAGATGTACAGGGGAGTAAGACCCCGCGTCCGGATCCCTACGGAGACGCCCCCGCTTCTTTCTTATTCGAACGACAGGTAGGGCTCGAGGCGTGCACGGTCGGCGTCGGAGAACTCCTCCAGCAGCGACAGCTCGCTCCAACCGCTGATGGGGCCGTTCTTGCGACGTAGGCGGACGATGACCTTCGCTTGGTAATAGTTGATGTAGGGGTGGCGCCGAAGCGAATCTTCCGATAGCCGGTTGACGGCCAGACGACGGATGAGTCGCGGATTGACGGTGAACCAGGGCGCCAGTTCGGCGTATTTCTCTTCGTCGACGCCGTAGACCTCGCTCAGCTGCTCCACGCGGGCAAAGCCACCGAGCAGGGCGCGGAACTTTGCGATCCGCCGCGCGTAATACGGCCCGATGCCAGGCACCTTCTGTAAGGCTACGGTGTCGGCTGCGTTCAGCTCGAGCGTCTGCCCCGGCGACAGTTTTTCGCGGTGCGGATAGTGCGGCCGTCGGTCGGTCAGGCGCCGGACACGTTCCCCCAGACTCTCCCTGCGATACGGGCGACGGTAGGCCGTATGCCGCGGACGACTGTCGGACGGCGGCGAGGCGTACGCGGGCTGGTCTGCCGCACGGGTGTCGATCGGCGACTCCGTCCGTTCCGTGGCCACCGGCGCTGCGGCTTGCTGCCGATCATAGAGGATGTCGCCCCAAATCAAAAGGATCAACCCGATGGCGATCAGGATGAGCAGTAGGATCAGGGCACGCCGTTCGCCGATGGAGAGGTAGAAGAAGTCTTTCCAGTCGTTCATGGCTTTAGATGCTGGCTATGCTAAGGAGTGCTTGATGAGGCTGAACGCGATGCGGCACGACAGGCAGCGCTTCGGCTCGCAGTACTCGCGGCGGAGCTGCAGGAGGGCTTGCGAATCGGAGGCGTTGCGGGGACGGATACCGGCGTCGGTGAAGGGGCGGATGAGGGCGTTGCGCTCCGGGGGCAGGCTGTCGAGGAGGCGCTGGGCGCGTTCGCAGTATTCGGGCATATTCTTCTGGAGACCGTAGGCATAGAGGATCGGCACGACGGTGTTGATCAGCATCAGGCGAGCGGCGGCGGGGCCGAGGGAGGGCTTATGCGGCGGCGAGGGATAGTCGAAGTGGAAGTGCGTATTCCAATAGGCCGACAGCGGGACGTCGAAGCAGCGGCAGAGGCGGTCGGCCGAGGGATCCTCGAGTATCTCGGAGAAGAGCGTGTCGTTGTGTGCCCAGATGGAGGCGAGTTGCGCCACGCGGAGGTGGGGGAAGTTGAGGGGACGGGTGCGGAAGTTCTTGAAGAGGTGGGCGTCGATCGGACGAAGGCCGTACTTGGTGCGGAGGAAGTGGTATTCGCGTTGCAGGGTGCGGTAATAGGCGTCGTCGCGGGTCTCGCTGAGCATGCCGGCCTGGCCGAAGAGCAGGGCCTCGATTTGGACCGTGCTGTTGCGCTGCTTGCAGATGTACTTGAAGGGGAGCCCGGAGGCGAGCCACTCGAAGGCGTCGCTGTTGGTGCCAAAGCCGAAGTTGCGCGAGAGGGTGATGTAGAACGTCTCGTTCCAGTCGTTGTGTGTGCGCTCAAGGCGCCGGAAGATGTCGTTCGTTTTGCGTTTGAGGCGTTCGCCGACTAAGGCTGAGAGCCAGCCGTAGAGCAACCGGTCGTCGAGTCCGCTGAGGCGATCGATGCAGGGGACGGCCTGCTCGCGCGAGAGCAACCAGTCGATGCTTCGGACAACGCGTTCGGGCACCCGTACGACGACCTGCGGGATGAGCGAGCCGTCGGTGCGACGGATCGGTGTGTCGGCCTCACCGACGACGTGCAGGATGACCGAGTCGTAGGCCGGATTCGTATCGTGCCCGTGCCGTAGCCAGTCCGACGAGCGTCCGTGGATCTCCACATTGCCCACCCAGGTGATGTCGTCCAGTTGCACTTTGGCGTTGAAGAAGTCCGGGCCGGCGTCGGTGTTGTGTATGCCGGGCGTGATGACGCGGAGCTGTTCGCCGTCCGTGGTCGCCCATTCCGGCTCGGCGTAGAGCTGGTATTTCCACGCGTAGTGAAGGATTTGTTCTTGAGTTGCCATGATGAATAAGGTTGTAAGCGTGCGGAAGGAGCTCCACGTTTGGTAGCCGTAGAGCCTCTTAGAAGTCGTTTTGAAGTGAATGCTTGGGGAAAATGCCAGATCTGCTCTTGCCCTCGAACGCGAATAAGGGCGCACGCTCCAGTCTGGAGGTGGCTTGTGTGACGTCGTACAACCACTTGACTATCGACTGTGTCGGTACGAGTCGTTCTCTCGGCGGCTTGGTGACGCCTCTAATCTGAGTTTTGAATGGATAGACCATGATCTGTGTAATGGATAGGTGTTATTTCTATGGCCCCAAAAGTACGACACCGAAGAGGTTCCGAGGCACTTGCCCGAAAAAGATTTTCGTGTAAAGCCCCGTGTGCAGTAAGAAATGCCTACAGACGGATCGAGGCGCAGCACACAGACCCCGCGATCGTGTTATTCAAAAGAATCTATCTTTGCGCCCGTTGAAAGAGAAAGCCAGCCACGTCGAGGCGTCGACGGAGTGACAAGATCAAGGCTGCTTTTTCCAAGGTACAAACACATTTCGGGGCTGACCGGTTTTGACAGCGGGTAGAAGTGGTTTGTAAGCATGCAGTGCCTCGTTGGCCAGCACTCAAATCTCGGCTGATGAACAATTAACTGGCGAAGAATCTTACGCTCTCGCTGCCTGATTGAAGAACAGTAGGTCAAGGCTTAATCCTTACACAAGGTGTTTGGACGAGACATCACCCGGAAGCCGTGGCTTCGAGGCCGTCCGAATCGGTGGTGCAGCAATTTCGGAGATAGCCTGATGGACGTCCCGGACGTCAGGTGAAACTTTAGGGAATAAGGTTGCGGTTGGTGGCTCTGGTCTTGCCGCAGCACGAAAATGAAGGCAGAGATAAGCATGTAGAAAGCGGATCAATTCCTCGTTTGGACGAGAGTTCGACTCTCTCCAGCTCCACAAACAACGCTAATAATCAATGTGTTGCACAGATTACACCCGGCTTTACACCCAAAAAGGTAAAGCCGGGTGTTTTGTTTCTATACGCTCGGAATAAGCCGTCTAATGAGTTGGAATATCATCGCCTCACACCTCGGCATTGCTTGCGAGGGAGGCCCATATCCTCACGCAACCGATCCATGCGTTGCCTGAACCATCGGACGAAATCCACGCCGTCAAGAAGCAGCGTGAAGTGTTCGTCGGTTTCCTTTTCATGGCCGAAGGCGACGGATGTGTTCTCTGCCGGGAACTTGCGGTCGAACTCATCTGAATAACGCGAGTTCGACCTAAGCAACCGGCAGGAAAGAGGTGTGTACAATCTCCTCAGCGGTGTTGATGGAAGGTTTTTTGTCGA
>ERZ773014.2423-NODE-2423-length-10819-cov-25.452155_pt1 | contig 10819 bp, 10 predicted proteins | sample MGYA00580841_ERZ773014 | MGnify/ENA primary metagenome ERZ773014 (study PRJEB29015, sample SAMEA2737989) | human oral metagenome | biome: human oral; feature: human-associated habitat; material: dental | place: China | collected 2067 ...
AAATACAGCAAAAACATTTTTCGTAGCTGGTTAATTTACGGTTAACCGTAGGGACGCCTTTCCATATATTAGGCTTATACGAATTTATTAAAATTATCTATAAACATAATACACTATTTATTTACTTTTGTAAATAGCTTATTAAAATTTATTACTTTTCTTATTAATTCCTTCTCTTTGTTTTTAAAGTTTTAAAAGCCTTATCTTATTTTCTTGCATAAAAATTAAATAACTTTAGTATTTTATTATAGAGAAAACTTTTATCTCTTGTTATAAATTATATATCTTAGAAGAGGTATATCTTATTTTCAGAATAATATTTAAAAAACACATTACTTTTTAATAGTTTTATATTAAAATATTTTTCATTTTCAAATGTATATCAAAAGATTTATTTCCATAATTTCTAATTTTTTAATAAGAATAGAAATTTCATTAGATATTCTAACATATTTAGTTTTACCAAGGAGAATTATAATGATTTTAAGAGAAAGGTATTTTATATCTAAAATATTTATTATTAAGTGAATACTATAATTTTTTTACTCTCATAATTAGGACTTGTTAAAAATATTATTTTTAATAAGAGGCTTTTTTAATTTTTAGGGATTTTAATAGAAGTATAGAAAATTCTTTTTTATATTAAAATTTATTAAAATAAGTTTATTGAAAGATAAAATATTGCTTTTATATATTCTTCTATTGTAATTAGAAATAAAATATGATAAGATAATAAACAGGTTGAATAAATTACCTAAACTAATATCTATATTTGAAATAAAAGAAATAGTATATATAACACAAAATTTATAAATAAATTTAGGGAGGGAATTTTTTATGAAAAAATTTATAGGTGCTTTATTATTATGGGTAAATGTAATAAGTTTTGCAGATTATTATGTAGTTCATACAGGATATGATAGGTTATCTAATGTTGACTCTGGACATCCTGAAATAGCTGTATTATTTGATACTACTGATAAAAAATATGATATCTATAGAGTTTCTGAGACACATGGTTATTGGTTATATAAAGGTGAGACACTAACTCAAAAAGACTTAAAAAGGAAGGACCATAATGGATGGCCTTTTTACAAAATTTTTACTCTCAATGGGAAAAAATATATTAACTTAACTGAACAACAAATGTATGATATATTACAAAATATTGCATTTGAAAATATAGATGATCCATATAGTGAATAAAAAATTAACCTGTGGATAAGTTATTCTTAATACTAGCACAATTACAACATAAAATATATGATAAGTTCCAAATAGAAAATAATGCTATTTGGAACTTAAAATTAATATAGAAGGTTGACTCCTTTTTTTACAGAAGTCAATCTTTTTAATTTTTCTTTTATTCTTCCATCATTCTATAATATTTATCTAGATATTACTTATTTTAATTTTAAATTTTTTTATCTATTTAAAATAATAAAAGTTATTCTATAATATTAAAAAAAGTGCTATAATTATGGAGATTATTTTATTCAAAAAAAGTGAGGTAAGAAAAATGGTTAAAAAGAAGTATATTGCTCCTAATCTTATTACAGCAGGAAATATGTTTTTAGGTTATTTAAGTATAACTGAATCAATAAAGGGAAATTATAAAATGGCAATACTATTTATTTTACTTGCTATGGTTTGTGATGGCTTAGATGGAAAAACAGCGAGAAAATTAGATGCATTTAGTGAATTTGGAAAAGAATTTGACTCATTTTGTGATGCCATTTCATTCGGATTAGCTCCATCAATGTTAATTTATTCAATATTAACAAAAAATGTTCCAGGAAGTCCATTCGTGGTTCCAGTTTCATTTTTATATGCACTTTGTGGTGTAATGAGATTAGTTAAATTTAATATCATAAATGTTGCTTCAAGTGAAAAAGGTGATTTTAGTGGAATGCCTATTCCTAATGCTGCAGCAATGGTTGTATCTTATCTTATGATTTGTAATGTTTTAGATGAAAAATTTAGTTTACACATCTTTGATATAAAAATTTTTATTGCAATATCTGTTATATCAGCGAGTTTAATGGTTAGTACAATACCATTTAAAACTCCTGATAAGACTTTCTCATTTATTCCAAAAAAATTAGCTTTACTTATTATTTTAGGGCTTTTAGTAACTATGTATTGGACATTAGATTACAGTGTATTCATTATTTCTTATACTTATGTTTTACTAAATATACTTACATATTTTTATAAAAGATTTGGAAACGAAGATGAAAAAGTTGAAAATGAAGATGAGCTAATAGAAGAGTTTGTAGAAGTAGATGAAAATGAAGAAAAAGGTGAGTAATTGTGTTTAGTCAAAATGACAATATAAATATCTTAGTTATAAGATTTAAAAGAATAGGAGATGCTATTTTAAGTTTGCCATTATGCCATTCTTTAAAATTAACTTTTCCCAATTCAAAAGTTGATTTTGTCTTGTATGAAGAGGCTAGCCCACTTTTTGAGGGACACCCTTATATAGATAATGTTATTACCATAACCAAAAAAGAGCAAAAAAATCCTTTAAAATATATAAAGAAAGTTTTTAATGTTACTAGAAAAAAATATGATATTATTATTGATATTATGTCTACTCCTAAGAGTGAGTTATTTTGTATGTTTTCAAGAAAATCTCCTTTTAGAATAGGTAGGTATAAGAAAAAAAGAGGTTTTTTCTATAACTATAAAATGAAAGAAAAGGAATCTTTAAATAAGGTAGACAAATTTTTAAATCAGCTTCTTCCTCCATTTGAAGAAGCAGGGTTTGATGTAAAAAAAGACTATGATTTTAAATTTTTTGCAGAAGAAAAAGAAAAAGAGAAATACAGACAAAAAATGCTAGAAGTAGGAGTTGATTTTTCTAAACCTGTTATTGCTTTTTCAATTTATTCAAGAGTTGCTCATAAAATTTATCCTATTGATAAAATGAAAGAAGTTGTAAAATATTTAATTGATAAGTATGATGCTCAAATAATATTTTTCTATTCTGCAGACCAAAAAGATGAGATACAAAAAATTCATAGAGAAATAGGGAATACTAAAAATATTTTTTCTTCAATTGAAACTCCTACAATAAAGGATTTAGTACCATTTTTAGAAAATTGTGACTACTACATAGGGAATGAAGGAGGAGCAAGACATTTAGCACAAGGTATTGGAATACCTACATTTGCTATTTTTAATCCAAGTGCTGAACTAAAAGAATGGTTACCTTTCCCAAGTGAAAAAAATATGGGAATATCACCTATTGATATGGTAGAAAAAAAATCTATTCCACTTGAAGAATTTTATAAAATGAGTCCAGAAGAACAATTCTCTTTAATAGACATTGAAACAATTAAAGAAATGGCTGATGAATTAATTGAAAAAAATAAAAGGAAGTAAAAATGAATACCAGAATTATATCTTATGTAATATCAAATTTATTTAAATTAATGATGGCTTTGTTCCTTTTTCCACTTGTAGTAAGTATTTATTATAGAGAAGGATTAAAGCTTTCAATGGCTTATATTATACCAATAATTATTTTATGTGTATTAAGTTATTTTTTATCAGGTAAAAGTCCTGAAAATCAATCTTTTTTTTCAAAAGAAGGATTAGTTATTGTTGCTTTGTCTTGGTTACTTATATCATTTTTTGGAGCTTTACCTTTTGTAATAAGTCGAGAAATTCCAAATATGATAGATGCTTTTTTTGAAAGTGTCAGTGGTTTTACTACAACAGGTGCTAGTATACTACCAGAAGTTGAAAGTTTAAGTAAATCAATATTATTTTGGAGAAGTTTCACCCATGTTGTTGGTGGTATGGGAGTTCTCGTTTTAGTTTTAGCAATACTTCCAAAAGGAAATAATCAGGCATTACATATAATGAGGGCAGAAGTTCCAGGTCCAACAGTTGGAAAACTTGTTGCTAAAATGAGTTATAACTCAAGAATTTTATATATAATTTATATTTCTATGATTATTATAATGATAATTTTTTTACTATTGGGTGGAATGCCATTTTTTGATGCTTGTATTCATGCATTTGGTACAGCAGGTACTGGTGGTTTTAGTTCTAAAAATACAAGTATAGGTTTTTACAATAGTGCTTATATAGATTATGTAACTTCTATTGGAATGCTAGTTTTTGGACTTAACTTTAACTTGTTTTATCTTTTAATTTTAGGAAATATTAAACAAATTTTTAAAAGTGAAGAGGCAAAATATTACTTAAGTATTGTCTTTATAGCAACTGCTTTTATTTGTATAAATATTTATCCTATCTATTCTTCTATTACAAGAATGATAAGAGATGTATTCTTTACTGTATCTTCTATTATTACAACTACTGGATATTCAACAGTAGATTTTGATAAATGGCCAACATTTTCAAAAATTATTCTTATGTTTTTAATGTTTTGTGGAGGTTGTGCTGGTTCAACAGCTGGAGGTTTTAAAGTTTCTAGGCTTGCTATACTTATAAAAAGATTTGTAAGAGAATTTAAAAAAATAGGTCACCCTAATAAAGTTTTAAATATTAAACTTGAAGGGAAAACTTTAGATAAGGAGATGCTTGAAGGAGTTGATAGTTACTTTATACTTTATTCAGTTATTCTTTTCATACTCTTGTTGATTACTGCTTGGGAATCTGACACTTTTATAACAGCTTTAAGTGCTGTACTTGCTACATTTAATAACATAGGTCCTGGACTTGGTGCAGTTGGTCCAACTTCAAATTTTGGATTATTTTCTCCATTTTTAAAATTTATTTTATCTTTGGGAATGTTATTAGGACGTTTGGAAATAATTCCACTTTTAATTCTAGTTTCACCTAGAATTTATAAAAAAAGAGATTAAAAATTTATAAAATTTAAGTTTTGTAATGTAAATTTTTTAAAGTTAATAAGAAAACTTGAAAAGATGAATTTAATAAAAAAGGAGCTTCAAGCTCCTTTTTATATATCTTAATAACTTTTCCAACTTCCATATTTTGATTTTTTATTTTTTCTAAATGGTAAGTACATAAAGAAAGAAATTGCTATATCTATTCCAGCAAGTGAGAATATATAATATGGCCATGGTCCCATAAAATCCATTAAACTCTTTGTTACTGGTGGATGATTAACATACAGAAAATTTGTTCCTAATTTATTGTTTACGAAATACATAATAAATGCAAGTGTTACTAACAATAAAAATGAACAAAGAAAACCAGCTTTTGTAGGTCTAAATCTAAAATGCACAAAAGCATAAGCTGTACTAAATAAAATGAAGAAATGAGTTATAAAAAAACTTTGAGAAGCAAAATTACTCATTCCATCTCTTATATCTGGCATAAGTATTGCAAAAAATGCTCCTATTGACCAAAAATAAACTGGCTGAAATAATACTTCGCTATGAAAAAACATCATAAAAATAGAAAGTATTATTACTATTGGACATAAGTGAAGTGGTAAAAGCTCAGCCACTGTTTCTCCATAATAATGATGTCTAAATAGTAATTCTGCTATTTTTACTCCTAAGACAGCAATAGCTACAATTTTAGCAAAAGTTGCCTTTTTCTCTGTAAAAAAACCTAAAAATACTAATAAAATACAGGAAATAAAACCAATCCCTACTGTTATTAAATGTTCATTACTAAATAATATAAACTTATCCTCCAATTTAAAACCTCCTATTTATGAAAACCTAAATCTGCTGGATTAACATCTCCAGAGATATGTCTTACTATTCCTTTGTTTTTTTCAAACTCCTTTCTTAATTGTATAACTTTATTTATGTAATTTATAGTTTCTAATTCTAAATTATTTTCATGAAATCGTCCCAAAGACCAATAATCTATAACTAAACGACTGTCTCCTAAAATAAGATTACATTTTAATAATTTTGCACAATTTAGTGCAAAATAAAATCCTATAAGCTCTCCAAAATTATTTGTTTTTTTTGTTTCAAACTGAATATTCCCAAATTCATTTTTTATCCAAGTAGTATCCTTTAATAATTCTTTTAATGCACTTGGAGATATTTTATTTAAAATATTTTCCTTGTTCTCATCTGTAACTCTAACTTCTACTCCAATTCCTCTACCTGTACCAGAATCAAAATATATACCTTTTTCTAGTGTTGTGTTCACAGGAGTTTTTAAACTAATATTTCTTTCATAATTTGCACCACTATCTAGCCAATCTTGAGCAACAGATTTATCTATAAATGATTTATACCTGGCTTTTGTTCCATGAACTATCTTTTCACATTCATTCCAAGTATCTACTATTCCATTATTTTTTTCATCAAAAAAATAAGCATAATATTTTTGTTTAGCCATTTGCCCTCCTGTACCTTTCTTATGTAAATTATAATAGCTTGTCTTTATAATAACATATTTCTTAATTTTTTCAAAATATTCTTAACTTTATTCATTAACAATGATAACCGAAAATACTTAATATTTCAAGTTTTTTTAAAAAAATTAATTTTTTAAATAAATAAAAATCATTTTAATATAAATTATATATATTTTTATTATTTTAAAAATAGGAGTACACTGTTAAACAATATATTATTATCATAATTTTAAGGAGATGAGAAAAATGAAAAAAATTTTTTATTTGTTACTTTTACTTTCATTATTTTTAGTTGCCTGTGGAGAAAAAAAATCTGATACAACATCAACTGAAAATAAAATTGTTACTGTTGCACAAGGTGCAAAACCGAAATCATTAGATCCTTATATGTATAATTCAATTCCTGATTTAATGGTTTCAAGACAATTTTATAATACTCTATTTAGTAGAGAAAAAGATGGAACTATTGTACCAGAACTTGCTGAAAGTTATGAATATAAAAATGATAAAGAATTAGATATCGTTCTTAAAAAAGGAGTAAAATTCCATGACGGTTCTGAACTTACTGCTGATGATGTTGTTTTCAGCTTTGAACGAATGAAAGATAAACCTGGTTCTTCTATAATGATTGAAGAAATAGATAAAGTTGAAAAAGTAAATGATTATGAAATAAAGATATTATTAAAAAATTCTTCTTCACCTTTGTTATTTAACTTGGCACATCCATTAACTTCAATAGTTAATAAAAAATATGTTGAAGCTGGAAATGACTTAAATATTGCTCCAATGGGAACAGGTGCATTTAAGTTAGTAGCATACAATGATGGAGAAAAAATTGAAATGGAAGCATTTCAAGATTATTTTGAAGGTGCTCCTAAAATTCAAAAATTAATTATAAGATCTATACCAGAAGATACAAGTAGACTAGCAGCATTAGAAACTGGTGAAATTGATATAGCAACTGGTTTAGCTCCAATAAATGCTCAAACTGTTGAAGCAAATGATAAATTAGAATTAATTTCTGAACCAACTACTGCTACTGAATACATTTGTTTAAATGTTGAAAAAGCTCCATTTACGAATAAAGAATTTAGACAAGCTCTTAACTATGCTATTGATAAAAAAAGTATTGTTGATTCTATTTTCTCAGGAAAAGGGAAAGTTGCAAAATCAATAGTAAATCCAAATGTTTTTGGTTATTATGATGGACTTGAAGAATATCCTTTTAATCCAGAAAAAGCTAAGGAATTAATTGAGAAATCAGGTGTAAAAGACAAATCATTTTCTCTTTATGTAAATGATAGTCCAGTGAGATTACAAGTCGCACAAATAATTCAAGCTAACTTAAAAGATGTTGGAATTGATATGAAGATTGAAACCCTTGAATGGGGAACATATTTACAAAAAACAGGAGAAGGAGACTTTACTGCTTATTTAGGAGGTTGGATATCTGGAACTTCTGATGCTGATATAGTTCTATATCCTCTATTAGATAGTAAATCAATAGGTTTCCCTGGAAATAGAGCTCGTTATTCTAACCCAGAATTTGATAAAGAAGTTGAAATGGCAAGAATTGTTTTAACACCAGAAGAAAGAAAAGAACACTATAAAAATGCTCAAATAATTGCTCATGAAGATTCTCCACTTATTGTTCTATTTAATAAAAATGAAAATATTGGAATTAATAAAAGAATTCTTGGTTTTGAATATGATCCAACTACTATGCATAAATTTAAAAATTTAGATGTAAAATAAAGGAATGATACTAATGAATATAGATTTAAAATATATACTTAACAAAACTGTTGAGCTTTTAAATATACCAAGTCCTGTTGGTTACACTCATAATGCTATTGAATATGTAAAAAATGAATTAAAAAAACTAGGTATAAAAAATTACAATATTACAAAAAAAGGTGCTTTAATTGCATTCATTAAAGGAGAAGATTCTAACTATAAAAAAATGATTTCTGCTCATGTTGATACTTTAGGAGCTGTTGTAAAGAAAATTAAAAAAAATGGTAGATTGGAAGTAACTAATGTTGGGGGTTTTGCTTGGGGTTCTGTGGAAGGAGAAAATGTAACTATTCATACTATCTCTGGAAAAACATATTCTGGAACTTTACTTCCTATTAAAGCTTCTGTCCATGTTTATGGAGATGTTGCAAGAGAAATGCCAAGAACAGAAGAAACAATGGAAATAAGAATAGATGAAGAAGTTAAAAGTGATGGAGATGTTCTAAAATTAGGTATTTTACAAGGTGATTTTGTTTCTTTTGAAACTCGTACAAGAATTTTAGATAATGGTTATATAAAATCAAGATATCTAGATGATAAATTATGTGTTGCTCAAATTTTATCTTATATAAAATATTTAAAAGATAATAAGTTAAAACCCAAAACTGACTTATATGTATATTTTTCTAATTATGAAGAAATTGGACATGGTGTATCAGTTTTCCCAGAAGATTTAGATGAATTTATTGCAGTTGATATTGGTCTTGTTGCAGGTGAAGATGCACATGGAGATGAGAAAAAGATGCAAATTATTGCTAAGGATAGTAGAAGTCCTTATGACTTTACTCTTAGAAAAAAACTTCAAGAAACTGCTAATAAAAATAATATAAAGTATACTGTTGGTGTATATAATAGATATGGTTCAGATGCAACAACTGCAATCTTACAAGGATTTGATTTTAAATATGCTTGTATAGGACCAAATGTTGATGCAACTCATCACTATGAAAGATGTCATAATGATGGAATTGTTGAAACAGTAAAATTATTAATAGCTTACTTATAAATTTTAAGAATAGAAAACACTTAGAGAAATTTCTAGGTGTTTTTTATTTTAAAATAAAAATAATATTTATAATTTTAAAATTTTATGGCTTTCAAATATGGAATATTTTTTTAATTTATGCTATCATATACGAAGTGATACAATTTTTTAAGTGCAAGGAAAGGAAGGAGATACATGTTAAAAGAAAAAAATTCAGCTGGAGGGGGAAAATTTAGCTTTTTCAATTTTTTAAAAGAAAAAGAAAATAATCAGGCTGAACCAATCAATGTTAAGGAGTTTATATTATATTTAAAAAATAAAATTATCAATGAAAAATATGAAATAACTCGTGAAGAGGCAATATTCTTATCACAGATTCCTAACAATGATATGGAAACTTTGAATATACTCTTTGATGCAGCAGATCAAATTAGAGAAGCATTTTGTGGGAAATATTTTGATTTATGCACCATTATTAATGCAAAATCTGGTAAATGTTCTGAGAACTGCAAGTACTGTGCACAGTCAGCTCATTTCAAGACAGGAGCAGATGTCTATGGGCTTGTTTCTAAGGAATTAGCACTCTGCGAAGCTAAAAGAAATGAAAATGAAGGTGCTCATAGGTTCTCACTTGTAACAAGTGGTAGAGGGCTTAATGGAAATGAAAAAGAATTAGATAAATTAGTTGAAATTTATAAATATATAGGTGAACATACAGGAAAATTAGAACTTTGTGCTTCTCATGGAATATGTACAAAAGAAGCTTTACAAAAATTAGCTGATGCTGGTGTTTTAACTTATCATCATAACTTAGAATCTTCAAGAAGATTCTATCCTAATGTTTGTACTTCTCATACTTATGATGATAGAATTAATACCATTAAAAATGCAAAAGCAGTTGGACTAGATGTTTGTAGTGGAGGAATATTTGGACTAGGAGAAACTATTGAGGATAGAATAGATATGGCATTAGATTTAAGAGCCTTAGAAATATGTTCAGTACCTATAAATGTTTTAACTCCAATCCCAGGAACTCCATTTGAAAATAATGTACCAGTAGAGCCATTAGAAATTTTAAAAACTATATCTATTTATCGTTTTATAATGCCTGAAACTTATTTAAGATATGGTGGTGGAAGAATAAAATTAGGAGAACATGTAAAAACTGGTTTAAGATGTGGAATTAACTCTGCACTTACTGGAAACTTTTTAACAACTACTGGAACAACAATAGAAACTGATAAAAAAATGATAGAGGAGCTAGGTTATGAAATTTAAAGATTTCTTTGTTATAGGTACAGACACTGATGTTGGAAAAACTTATGTTAGTACTCTATTATATAAAGCTTTAAAGAAACATAATTTTCAATATTATAAACCTATACAAAGTGGTTGCTTTTTAAAAGATGGAAAATTGACTGCACCTGATGTAGATTTTTTAACAAAATTTATAGGTGTTGATTATGATGATTCTATGGTAACTTACACTTTAAAAGAAGAAGTTTCTCCACATTTAGCTTCTGAAATGGAAAGTACAACAATAGAAATAGAAAACATAAAAAAACATTATGATGATTTAAAGAAAAAATATTCTAATATTTTAGTTGAAGGAGCTGGAGGACTTTATGTTCCTTTAATTAGAGATAAATTCTATATCTATGATTTAATAAAATTATTTAATCTTCCTGTTGTTTTAGTCTGTGGAA
>ERZ773014.2427-NODE-2427-length-10802-cov-18.321578_pt1 | contig 10802 bp, 9 predicted proteins | sample MGYA00580841_ERZ773014 | MGnify/ENA primary metagenome ERZ773014 (study PRJEB29015, sample SAMEA2737989) | human oral metagenome | biome: human oral; feature: human-associated habitat; material: dental | place: China | collected 2067 ...
GCGGCTTGAACACCTACATTATACTTAAGCAAGGTGATTTTTTTGTATAACTTTCCTTGCCGCACCCGCATAGCGGGTGGTTTAATGATTCGCGACTACGTCGCGAACCAGTCTAAAGACAATAACAAAAAAGGCAGCGATTAAATCGCTGCCTTTTATTTTTATTTACGCGCCACGCGCATGGCTGCCATCATACCTGGAGATTTCCAGAGGGATTGTCCATTGTCTGTTGCGAGTTTATTGTTGTCATAAAATACGTCTGCATTATAATAGTTGTCATCGCTAGATGTTACTTTATAGCTAAGACCTGCTGTTGTGTACACCATAAAATTGAGTACGTCCCCCACTCGCTTTACTGAGTCTTGGTCTACATACCAGCTATTACCGTGATACGTTGTAGCATACACATCTTGACGAGCATCTACGTCCTGAGTATTAATGCCGATCAATACAAGTAGGGCCGCTAACATATATAAGAATTTACGCATTATAATAACCTCCCATTTATCGAAATAATACCTATATATTATATCAAAAAACGGGGAAAATTGCATTAACATGGCAGTCTTTTCTCTATGCCTGACTGAATCCGCTCAAGGCTTAGTATAATAACTTTCATCACAGGTTTTTCTATGAAAGCTAACCGCACATAGTCTACGGTCATACCGATGACAAAAATAAGTGCTACTATAAGGATTGCATACAGCGGCAATACTATTGAATCATAATACTGATATGTTGCCAATATATTATCCCACATATAATGAAGGAATAACCTATTGTCATGCAATAGGTAAATGCCAAAGGTAGTAGATGCTACCGTATTGATCCAAGGACGATAAACGATTTTTGCTTTCAAGAAAAGAATAAATAAACCAATACCTAATAGTAGTTGGAATAGTCCATAATCATTTTTCGTGAAGTAGAAAATCTGTTTCATGTACTCTGGATTTGTCATGGCTAGTACGTCGACGAGGATATCACCTAGAAAAGCCCCAACAAAGCCTATGGCGCTAACAATAACACCCACTGTTCTTGTTATATGTGAGCCGTACAGCTTAATGTATGCCCCCATCAAATAGAACACGATAAAGGAAAAGATATGCTTAAAGCCAAAGGTGGCATGCGGTAAATTAGGCCACAAATTCAATGCCGTTGGTATTAAGAACCAAATTACCGTAGACCCCACTAGGAGCATAACGTAATATTTATGCTGCAGCCAATGAAGTACTCGATTGATAATAGGCGTTAGTAAATAGAGGACTAAAAAGTTCTGACCAAACCGACTCATGGCGCCAATGGGCAATAGCGCAAGCATCATGTTTTTTGATGTCACCGTATCGAGTCCTAAACCCATAGCCACGCCCAGCATGGCAATGCTGTAAAACCATATTTGCCCTACTAACTTGGCAAACTTGTGCAGCTTGAAGCTACTAGAAATCATGAAATAGCCTGTTATCATAACAAAGGCGACTACACCAGCCTTGCCTCCAAGTGCAAATACTTGGAGAAACACCTTATTAAACGTTAAATCTGGCGTAAAGGGGAAACAACCGTGCACGCTAAAATGGTGCATAATAATCAGTATCATCGAAATGATACGCAATAATTCAATATTGCTCTGTCTCATTCTCTATACCTCATATTCTTCCGCTCAAACTATATGAATACTACACCAACTGGTACCTACCAGGATGACTTGTATACATCATAAAATACATGAAATATATGAGAATATTGTGACAATTTTTACACATAAAAATATCTAATTCAAGCATTAGTCTTATTATTTAGTTGATTTAGACCTATAGATTATGAAATTTAATCTTTATATTTTATAAAATTTATGACTTATATATCTATAAGATTACGCCTTATATTTATATAGCAATTTTATCAGAATAAACTGTAGCACTACTACGTAAATGATTTGTGTACCAAAGAAGTCTATGAAGATGCGATCATCTACGTAGAATAAATATAAAGGATACACAAAGGTGGCATACGCCATTATCATAAGTATACTATTTCGCTGTCTACATACGTAATACAAAATTGTGTAAATCAAGATGATAAGCAACGCAAATAAATACATTCCTACCAAAGAGAAATCATGGTAGTACCTCATCAGCGATGTATATACGTTCGTATCAATATTGTAGAAATAGGTAAAAAACAAGAAAATACTTGGTTTCGGAAGTTCAAAACCTAGCGTATTCAAATTACCATAGGGTCCTACAAAGATTGTTTGACCAATCAAGGTAGAGTCTGCCAATTGATACTGTAAAATCACGTCAAAAGCCGATAGAGAGATGCCCGCATAGTGCGCCAATATCTCAAAGGCTGATTTATTGGCACTGATGCCCTTCCCAAACAATGCGCCAAGCACGACGAATAGCAAAAAGAAGGAAAGAAAGGATACCCCTGCTGTAGTAAGCAGTTTCTTCGCATATGCAAAGCCTTCGTACTTACGATACATAGCATGACCGACAACGGTAAAGATAAAAATTACGAGTGTAATAATCAAGATGCGCCCTGTCGTTAAATAGACAAAGGGGAAGAAAAATAATAAAGGTATTAAATAACATAGATTGCTCCAGCGCCATACTTTAAAGACGGTACACTGAATAAAAGCAAATACCGATATATATGTTATTTGTTGTACTAAAATTTGATAATACGCCATCCATCGAGACAATTTGATAGTTGAACTTTCAGCCATAATGTAAGGCCTAATAGAGCTAGCAATGCCTAGAATGCCATTTTTATTGCCCGCTTTCTCCGCTAAGGTATACATCTCTTGACCGGCTAACCCTACGATAATAGTTAGCACCACCCATAATATACCTTGAAGATACATCGGTATATACACATCGCTCATGCTCTGTGAGGATAAGTTAGTTTTCACCATGGGCCTATCGTTAAGGCAATGGGCCACATAGAGAGAACCTAAGGTCATGACGATTTGGGCACTAATGAGGATTAACACCGTGCTGCCATGCATGGGCAATTGCCAGGTCTTCACCATAATGGTGCACAGGATACTGGCAATTGTTAGAGATGATTGAGTGGCGATAACAGGCGATAGTAAATCAAAATCTAGTGCATATAGCGTCACTAGCAACAGTAAAACTGACGATAATGACAGCGATATAAACCAAAATTGGCTATCTACCATGACGATACTTCCTTACAGCTGTTACAGAAACAAACAAGGTCATAACCATGCCACCTAAGACAAAGCCTATAATCCCATACTTCACAGGCAAGAAACCTTCGTTTTGGAACTGCGCATCCCCTTCTGTGATTTGTTTATCCACGAGACGCACAGAGTAGTTTGGATCGATAGCTTGTACCTTGCTATTGGCATAGTTGATATATTGGCTAATCAACGTATCTAGGTAAGCTTTAGTATAATCTGGATCTTGAACATCATTTGGATTAAACATGATGTACAACTCATAGATTTTAGGATCTTCCGTATTTATAAAGATATGTTGTTGATACCATTTGAATTGATTTACGGCGTCCATTATATCCCAATTAGAATTTAGTTTAGACCAATCAACATCGTTGGACGATTGTTTTACAAAGCCCATAATAAAGCCTTGAGATTGAAGCATACCTCTCAACTGAAGATCTTCCTTCACCATTACATTTGGTGTCTTATTATCTACCGTAAAGATGACAGATGCATTGATTAGACCATGCACCATAGTTGGTTTTACCAATACAATGCGAGATACCATGATAACGATGGCACAAATGATACCTACAAGGGCTATTTGCCACCATTTTCGTTTAAGGTCGTTTAAAATATACGTATTCATATGCTTTCACTTCTTTATTTAATTATAAAAATCTAAAATCACTAGCATTTACGAATTTAATACATCTATACAGTACATAGATTTCTGTTAAAAGCATGGTTACAGCTGCACCATCGGCCCCCATGTAATAGAGCAACGGGAACACAATACATAAATCTAGAATTGCCGAATGAACTAAAATCGTAACAAATTCCTTTTGATGACCAAAGGATATCATACCGAAGAGACCATAAATATTACTCGTAATGACCACCAGTGGCAAGAACACCAATATTTGCAATACCGACACGGACTCTTCATAGCTCGGTCCAAGAATATAATGTACTAACCATTTAGCAGTTAAGAAAATACCAATACAGAGCAAGGACGTACCAGAGCATAAGATAATCGTTGCTTTGCGCAACACCGATTGAGCGCGCTCCTTAGATTCCTTAGCGATTTTATTAACAAATGGATATAATGCGTCTACTACTGGACTTAGGCCACCTCTGAAAGCATCGATAATACGGTTTGCTGCCGTATAGATACCTACTACGTAATTGGAGGTTACTAAACCGAGAAATACAATAGTGGAACTAGTATAGAGATTGATAGCCACCATGGATCCAAAGTAAGGAACACTATCCTCGATGGCATCTTTAATATGGCGCCATTTAATTCTCATCAAAATATCTGGATATTCCTTGTAGATGATAATCCACGAGAAAACCGCAGCGATCACATTTGTAATAGATTGGAAAAAGGCAGCCCATACAATATCGTCTAAAGTATTTACGAAGATAAATATACCTGCTACCGATACGATACGACCTAAGATACTTACAAAGGTGATGTAGCGCATCTTCTGTACCCCTTGGAAGAACCAAATAGGAAAGAAAGCCGTACCAATCACATTTAAGTACACCGCCCCATAGAGGAGTGCATTATAGTTAAACCATTTAGACAAGATAAACATCAATATCCCAAAGACAACGGTTATGATGGCGAGAATAAAAAGCTTAGCACCCATAATCGAGCTAAAATAGAAACCTCGTTTCGGTCCCCTATCGTGGCGAGCAATACTTTTCGGCCCACTTAGGTCAAAACCAAAATTAGAGAACAACAAAAAATACTGCACTACGCCCGTTGCAAAGGCAAGTTGACCAAAGCCATCAACGTGTAAAACACGCACGAGGTATGGAAAGGTAATAAAGCTCAGAATATATTGGAGTCCTTTTACAGTCAGCAAAGAGCCAATATTTTCCAATAAAGACCAATTTATTTTCATCGCTTCACCAACTTATCTTTCAAAGACAATCGCAGTTGATTACTATGATTTAATATACTTAACAATAGATTGGAACCGCCCAAAGCGTATAAAAAACCTGCAGGCCAAATACTATCCTTGAAGTCCGTAGTTAGTTGTTCAAGATTACCTAAATAAGAGAACAAGGATTTATTCTTAACCATCGGCTCAAAGGAGTCTATGTACACTGGATAAGGTCCCCAATACGCTACATCTTCATCATCAGGATGCAAAACGAATTGATTAAAGTTCGTCATTACCATGCCTACATCAACAGAACCATATTGCATCATATCTAGCGGATAGGACTGATAGAAATCCTTTGCCCCTTGATGAAGCTCAGCTAAACGATTTTTATATTCCTCAGGCATAGAGCTATATTCGTATTCCTCTAATAGAGGCACAGCCTCACATTTTTCATTGTACTCATAGCCCAAAGTCGTGCCGTGCGGCGCCGTGAAGAATACCTCCAAGAACATATAACCTAAGCGCAAAGCCGTTTGCAATTCATAGTTTTGGGAAACATCAATGTACGAATCCTTTGGTTCATGACTACTTTGTAAGTACAAAGGAATCCAATCAATGTTATAGTTTTTGATCGTACTATATTGCTGGAGTGCAGATACGATAGTACCAGCACCGAGATCTACAACACCAACTCTATCGTAATCCCTGTACTGTTTGAGGTAATCAGACAATAACTGACCTTGCTCTTGTGAATTGTAATATACCTTTGGTCGCACTTGGCTGTATAGAGCTTGAATACGCTCATCTTGCGACAATTCAGCGCGCGTGAAGGTAGAACTTTCACCTAAGCCAACGGAACGAACAGCATCCGCATCATAAGGAATCCCCAAACGATTAAACAAGGTATTAAGCGTTATATTCGGCTGCCAAGATTTATATAGACGCAAGATATCCTCTAAGGACTGTCGATATTGAATCATAGGAATTACCACAGATCGACGGGATAAATAAGAGTAGAAACTAGTCAACTCTCCCTCTTGGTCGCTAATTTCTTGTAACACATAACCATCGCGAGCCAAGAACAGAATAACGTCAAGATTATAACTATCCTTATGTAGCTTAATCCATTCCATAAAGCCCTTAACGATAGGTCCAAACACATCAAAACCTAAGCAGTACGCCAAAGACTCAGACGTTAAAGAAGAATGATGTTTTTTGATAAAACCATATAACAGAGAATAATCTAAATTTCTCTTCGCCTTACTTTCATTGACGTAGGATTTACGGCTAGGAGGCTTGATTAAATACGCATCTAAACCAACTGCTTTTGACTGCTGAATATCCGCCTTGACATCGTTCCCGATATGCAGCACATCTTTAGCATCTGCTTGAATTTCCTCTAAGACAGCACTAAACAAGGCACCCTGTTCATGTTTAGTTTTGCGATATATACAAGACACATATAGTTTATCGTATCCTGTAATCTTATTATGTTCTAAAACCTGTCCAATGATGGTATCCGTCAAATACATATCAGAGATGATATATACCTTTTTCCCCTGCTGCAATGCGTATTGATAGGCCTCTATGACTTCATCATTAGGAAAAGTTAAATTAATTTCTAATTCAATTTCAAGGGCCTTACATGCATCCGCTAATTCTTGACCATATAAATTAGCGAAAACTTCGTAAATTTCATCCAGCGTTACCTCTCGGTACGGATAGGTCTTGCGAGCCTTATGGTCTGCGATTTCTCGTTTCTTGTAAAAATTAATCGGCTTTACATGATTTCTCTTTTGGTATTCCCGATCTACTAAATGCCATAGATCTCTATCTTTATAGATAACACGACATACTAGCGTATCATATACATCAAATGTAATGACCGGATGTACATCGATGGCTTGTTGTAATGCTAACTCCATTCCTTCTCCCCAATTATTATGCTAGCTCATGATAAGCTTCTAGTAATATCTTCTCTACACGTTCTGTTTCGTTTGTAATATCATAGCCTGCTGCTTTTAATTCTTCATAACGGCTTTGTCTGCTATGTTGTTTACTATTTTCAATTATCTCAGCCCACGCCTTGGCACCTGATTCTAATGAAATGAATTGAGTAAATGGTAAAAGTCCCAATTCCCTAGTCACAGTGGCAGATAAAAGCAGTGGCAAATCCGATGCTTGTGACTCGATGCCCACAACGGTAAGGCCTTCAAAGAAAGATGGCATCACCAGTACATCTGCAGCTTGCATGAGTTTATTTACATCATCTCGTCTGCCTAGTAAACGAATGGAATCCTCTAAACCGTATTCTTTGATTTTTCGCTTAACTTCCGTTAAGAATTCACTCTCTTCGCTGGTGTCCCCTACGAGTAACAATACAGAATCAGGCTGATTTTGATGCACTTCCTTAAATATATCTAGCAAAAAACTGTGGTTCTTTTGATACGAAAAACGCCCTACATGTAACAAGGTTAATTCCGAATGTAATCCTAAGGATTGACGAGTTTCATTGCGAACCACTGGATTTGCATCATATTTTCTAATATCGATAGCATTGTAAATAACGTGATATGGATTGTCTTTAAACATCCATTGACCTGCAAATTTACTACATGCAAAGCGCAAATTAGCACTCCAAGCGAGTAATTTCTTGTTCATTCCTACCAAGAGACGACGGGCCAAGCCTTGCTTGTTTTCAAAGCCTGAATTATGGCTATGAATAACCCGAACAGGTATACCAAAAACCTTCCCCAATACGAGAGGGAACACGTATTCCAAGCTATTCGTATTCAAGACAATTACATCATAAATGCCTTTATTTTGTAATAGTATAATAAACCACTGCCAATAATGAAGCAGTGGATTTTTATGCCTAGAAATAACCTTAAAAATTTTACTACCAGAGGCTAAGATTTCATCTTCATAACAAATGGAGTTCTCCCCTGTGATGTTCACAAAATCATAATCGATTTTACTTTTATCAAGATGTCTAAATTGTTCTATCAAATATGTTTCTATGCCACCTAGATTACGTGTCATACCCACTTGTAACACACGCAATCCACGGGGTTCTCGGTTTGTCATAATCGTACTTCTTTCTTAATTAGATTTGATTTTTGCAAATAAACCTTTTAAACGATGGCGCACAAAGGAGATACACGCTGTACAAGCAATAATGCCTAGATTCCATTTATATTTTAGCAGTCCAGATAAGACGCCAATGAGAGAGGCTCCGCCCTTCATATGAGGCTGCATGGCCTTATATACATCGTCATGCCACAGCTCTTGTAGCCATTTATATTTGCCATATAGCGAAGAAACAGCGCCCATGCGCTCCAACGCAGAATACATGTACTTAACATATAGTACGCTCAGCAATTGGTAACAGTACACATCATCAATGCGCACATCAAGCATATATTGATATATAGTTTGCACCTTCAATCGATACATTTCGTAGTACTTTGGCTCCCATTTCTTAGAAAGACTAGTCTTATCTAAGTCGAGCATGTAATGATAATACACATGAGGAATGAGCCCCATGGACTTTGCATAGGTCAAGTATTTAAAGGAGAACATAAAGTCCTCCATAATATATTCCGACGAGAATTGAATATAATGCTCTTCGATAATGGACCGTTTATAGAAGCCATTACATACATAACCAAAAAGCGGAATATACTCCATTTCAAGAGCCCTCTGCAAGATATCTATAGCATCATCAGATACGAAATCTGCAACGTCGTTTACCTTGTCTCGAAGACTTTCACCATGCTCAATATGATGCTCTACAACACCGTATTTCCAAAAGTCTACATTCGGATGCTGGTTATATTTCTCGAAAAAGGAGGAAAGAATATTTTCACCATAATAATCATCAGAATCCATAAAGGTAATGTATTCACCGCGTGCAATAGACATGCCATAATTGCGAGCATTACATACGCCACCATTAAGAATGTGACGAATGATGAGGCACATATCAGGATAGGCGCTAGCCAAGTTGTCTAGTAGTTCCCCCGTCTTATCCTTAGAACCATCATTTACAACAATCAATTCATATAAAGATCTATCCATATCCTGCGAATATACACTGTCTATAACTTGTTTAATTGTCATTTCCGCATTATACGCTGCAACAATAATAGATAATACTGGATTCACAACGATACCTAGCCTTTACTTTGTAAACCAAATTTACGCAACACAAAGGAACTACCTTTTTTTAACCAGTTTTGAGGTTCCATGAAAGATACATTTTGCTCTTTATAGTTAATATTATTGGCTTCAAGCCATACATCAAGCAAGATTTCACTGACAAAGCCAAAAATACGCGCTTCATATGTATCATAATCGGAAATATCGACCCGTTTTTCGATTTCTTCTAAGATAGAGAACATCCATTCACAGTATTGATTAAATAGGTCGCGGCACATGACGAACATATTGAACATGTGCGCCCAGGTCCGATTACAAACCTTTGTGAAAGCTGCGCCATATTCTGGATATTTTTCACCGATAATTTGTTCCGCCACATCAAGGCCTGTACTATGATGGGCATTATTATAATGAGAGCGATTAGACTCGATATAATACTTACGCTTATCAGCTACTACCACAGGATATTGTGAAAGCAGTTTCTCCCATTCTGCACCCGTTAGGATTTGATTCTTTTTGTCCTCTACGGAGCGCACCTCTTTGCGCGTAAAATAACGTCTGTAATGAACGAGACCAATATAATCCGCATCAAGGTTTTTCCAAGCCCAATACAGACCTGTCAACTCACAATAGTTCGCATTTTTTGAAGATATGTTATCTCCCGTATGATCACCAGTATAACCAATATTAGCCTTACCTTCTCGGCCTACATGGATTGGCATGTACACGGAGTCTTCTGGCATCCAATATTGCTTATGTGTGGCAACTAAAATCTTAATATTCACTAGTACTCTCCTACTTGAGTATTGACTCTCCAGTCGATTCACCTACCATATGAAAATTCGTTCAGGCAAGCTCTTTTTCTACTAATAATAACGCACTAGCAATGACCTTATCCATATCGTAATATTTATATTCCCCTAAACGACCACCAAAGATAACATTGGAAATCGTTTCAGCCTTTTTAACATATTTAGCATATAGATCCAAGTTCTTTACATCATTTACTGGATAATACGCTTCTTCACCGATTTCCCAGTCCTTTGGATATTCTTTTGTTACATACGTAACGGGCTGTGTGCCAAACTCAAAATGCTTATGTTCAATGATACGAGTATACGGGATTTCTCCTTCCGTATAGTTCACAACAGCCACACCTTGATGATTTTCCTCTTCGAGGCGGTCAGTTTCAAAGTGAAGACCACGATACTCTAAAACCCCTTCAGAATAACCAAAATATTCATCTATAGGACCAGTGTAGACAATTCTATCTGCCAAGGCTTCGTATTCATCGCGATATTTGAGAAAGTCTACGCCTAAGCGCACTTCGATGCCTTCTAACATTCGTTCAATCATCTTAGTATAACCGCCCATAGGGATTCCTTGGAAACGGTCATTAAAGTAATTGTTATCGTATGTATAACGCACTGGTAAGCGTTTAATGATAAAAGCTGGTAACTCTGTACATTTACGCCCCCATTGTTTTTCTGTATATCCTTTAATAAGCTTTTCGTAAATATCAGTACCTACGAGGCTGATAGCTTGCTCCTCCAAGTTCT
>ERZ773014.2431-NODE-2431-length-10793-cov-37.164742_pt1 | contig 10793 bp, 9 predicted proteins | sample MGYA00580841_ERZ773014 | MGnify/ENA primary metagenome ERZ773014 (study PRJEB29015, sample SAMEA2737989) | human oral metagenome | biome: human oral; feature: human-associated habitat; material: dental | place: China | collected 2067 ...
CCGGACTGATCCTGGTCGAGTCTCACCCCGCTAAATACAGCGCCGTTTACCGACGCCTATTCCGGATCATGCACAGCTATTCGCCCGACTGCGACATGAAGTCGATCGACGAGGGGTATATCGACCTAAGATCGACCGGCTACGACACGCCGACCAAACTGATCCGGCTCGGGCAAGAGCTAAAAGATCGGGTCAAGCGAGAAATCGGTGAGTACTTGACTATCAATGTTGGGCTGGGTAGTAATCGCTTCCTGGCCAAGCTGGCCGCCGGTCTACATAAGCCCGACGGACTAGATATGATCACCGCCGACAATCTAGTCCAAGTATATAGCCAGCTCCAACTAGAAGACCTGACCGGCATCGCCGAGCACCTAGGGCGTCGCTTGCGCCGAGCCGGTATCAACACGCCGGTGCAATTCCTGGGGGCAAACGAGATAACTCTACGCCAGCAGGTTTTTCATGGTATCACCGGCACTTACTGGTATCAGCGACTGAGAGGATACGAAGTTGACGATCAGCCAACCAAGCTAAGTATGATCGGACGACAGTGGGTAGTTGACCATGGTGGCGACGACGAAGATTACCTGAGCTCTTGTCTACATTGTCTAGCCGAAAATGTCGGACTAAAGCTCCGCTACCGCCGAATCAAAGCTCGTGGCATTTGCGTCCGGTTGCGCCTGCAAGCAGGCGGGCGTTATCAGCGCAAGGTTCTATCATCCAGTCCTTTTGACTCCGATCAAGCTATCTGGCAGCTAGCCGAGCCGCTATTCCGAGCTCGTCCCGCCGGTCGCATTTGCCAGCTGGGGATATATGTTTATCATTTTCAGTCGACTAACCAAGACCAACTTAGCCTACTCAGTCAGACCACTCGCTCCACTAGTCTGGTTAAGGCGATCGACCAAATCAATCAGACCTACGGACTAGCTACGATTCACTCAGCCCACTCCAGCCTCGGCATCAAGCACGTCCGCCAGAAAGTACCTTTCGGTAGCACGAAATACTTTGATCTGCTTATTGACTAAATAACCTATAGGCTTTACCATTTTGTATAAGGGAATGGTAGAAAAGAGATGTTAGCTAAGTTACGAAAAATCGCCAGGAGTCTGTGGCTATTAGTAGCCACCAGTGGACTGGTCAGCATAGTGGTTGGTCTAGTAGCGATGATTAGACCTCAGCTCGTCTTGTCGGTCTTTATTTATCTCTTCGGAGTCTTAGTTCTGCTGATATCGGCTATCATATTAGGCAAGTCTCTGCTCAGTGTTAAGAAAGACAATCTATGGTGGACGTCGATGATCTTTGCCGTCTGTGGTATCAGCATCGGCACTATGGTACTGGCTAATCCGATCGTCGCCCAAGCTTTCATCGCAGCTATCCTAGCCATCTATATCTTCATCCAGTCATTACTGGGCTTAATCGCCACCTCCTACTCCGAGGACAATGAATCCAAGCCACTCGTCACCACCATCGGTATCATCGGTGTCATTCTCGGTTTCTTGGTGCTATTCCAGCCCCGACTAGCCACCACAGGGATGATGTGGATCGTCGGTATTTATATCTTTGCCTATGGTCTAGTAGCGGAGTATTATGCCATCCGAACCTACCGCAAGACCAAAACGCTCCGTCAGGCTATCCGTAAGGCGGAACGAGGGGCTAATCAATCCACCAAGACTAAGCATGACCCCGATGATATCGTCGAGGCAGAGGTAGTCCGGACTAAGGCTAAATCAGCCGATCAAACACAGAAAGACTAGCATGCACTTGGTACATCTGCTAATACTGCCGCCCATCATCATGGGAATCATCCAGGGGGCGACGGAGTTCATCCCCGTCTCCTCCTCAGGACACCTGATCATAGCCAGCCATCTACTGAGGCTACATCACGGCGGTCATCTATTTATCCAGGCGCTTGATTTCGGCACAACCCTAGCTCTGATCATTTATTTCCGGCGCCAGCTAAAAGAGTTAGCCCGACAAGTGTTTGTCGAGCACGACTATCGTCTGCTCCGCAATATCGCCATCACCTGTCTGCCCGTCGGGATAATTGGCTTCGCTGCATCAAGGTTTGTCGAGCACTCAGCCTTCTTTGCCAGCAGCCTGGTCATCGCCATGTCGTTAATCATCTTCGGTATTATCATGGTCGTGCTAGAGAGACTGCCTCGATTATCAGATGTCACCGATGGACGGGAGTTATCGCCGAGTCGAGCCCTGGTCATCGGGATGGCTCAGTGTCTGGCTCTAGTGCCAGGAGTGTCTCGCTCCGGCTCTACCATCATCGCCTCTCGCCTCTGTGGACTCAAGCCCAAGCAGGCGACCGAGTATTCTTTCCTCGCCAGCATCCCCATCATGCTGGCTCTACTAGCTAAGTTAGTCGTCAAGAATACCGGTTTCATCGTTCATCATTGGCAACCACTCTTGCTCGGCAATATCTTCGCTTTCATCGTCGGTATCGTCGCCGTCAGGCTTTTTTTAACCTATCTAGAGAAGCACGACCTCAGAGCTTTTGGCGCTTACCGAATCAGCATTGCTGTCATCATTATCTATCTACTATCAACGGGGGCACTACCGCACTAAATAAGGTATAATGAAGATATATGCATAGCAGAGTAAGCGTTGGTGGGGTTCGACTCTGGCAAAAGAGGTTGATCTTTTCGATCATCCTGTGTCTACCGGCAACCGGTTTCTTGGCCCTGGACTGGCTAATACCTAATTCAGCTATTAACCGCACCCTTCAGCCATGGGCGCCTCTGGCGACCTGCCTGATGTCCACCCTAGCGATTATCTATCTGGGGCTGGTCTTCTGGCGCAGTACCATCCGGGGTCTAAAGCATCAGCTATTTAATGTAGATAGCCTCATTACCATCGGCACTTCGGTTGCCTACGCTTATAGCTGTATTAGCTTCGTCCTACTTGCTCTCCAGAATAACTCGCTCGTCGTCCCCGCTAGTCGGCGAGTGCCACTTTACTTCAGTACGGTCACCTTTCTGTTCGTCTTCGTCGTTCTTGGTAAATGGCTGGAGATGCGGGCGATTAGCCGAGCGCAACAATCAGTCAAGCAGTTAATCCGGCTCAAGCCCAGCCTAGCTCACGTCGTCAGCGGTGGTAACGTCATCAATATCCCCGTCGATCGAATCGAGGTCGGCGATAGAGTGATCATTAATCCTCACGAACGCATCCCTATCGATGGTTACGTCGTTGATGGCGTTTCTTCGGTTAATGAAGCGATTATTACCGGCGAGAGCGCACCAGTCAGCAAGCAGCTAGACAGTCGGGTGATCGGTGGCACCACCAATGGCTCAGGTGAGCTGGTCATCGTGGCTGACCACTTATATGAAGAGACACTGCTAGCCCAGATCATCCAGCTAATCCGGAGTACTCGTTCTGATCGAACGATCAACGAAGACATCGCTGATCGTATGTCCAATGTCTTCGTCCCGCTAGTCATTCTCTTTGCCCTGATCTGTTTCGCCGTCAGATATTTCTTCCTTGGTTCCGACTTGTCGTCAGCCATGACTATGTTTATCTCCATTATCATGGTGGCTTGCCCCTACGCTTTCGGTCTGGCTAGCCCCAGTGTGACTACCGCCAGTGTCGACCTGGGCACTCGGAACGGCATCTTAATCAAAGGCAGCAGGAGCTTGGAGTCGCTGAGCCAAGTTGACACTATCGTCTTTGATAAGACCGGCACTCTGACCAAAGGTCAGCTAGCCGTGACCGATGTCATCACGATCTCTGCCACCGCTAAGGAGACTATGTCCATCGCCAGTAGCCTAGCCAAGCACAGTCTCCACCCCCTAGCTCAGGCTATCTACCAACGATCCAGCAAGCGCCAGATTGAAACTAGGGCGGTCAAACGACTGGAAGTGGTGACTAACCGGGGCATCAGCGGGTTAATCGGAGGCAAGAAATACTACCTGGGTAGCGAAGAGTATGCTCGCAAGTTGCATAAGTCCGGCCTGCCCGACACTTCAAAGCTACGCCGAATGGGCAAGGTGATTTGCTATGTCTTCACCAGGCAGCAAATCTTGGGCGTGATCGGCATCTCCGACCAGCCGAAAGAGGGGGCTGTCGGGCTGATCAAACAGCTCCATCAGCTAGGTATCAAGACCTATCTGCTCTCCGGCGACAGCGAGACAGCCACCAAGGCAATCGCTCGCCGACTCGGGATCAAGCAGATCATTGCTAACACCAAGCCGGACGACAAGGCTAAAGAAGTGATCAGCTTGCGCCAGAAAGGTCACGTCGTAGCCATGGTCGGTGACGGCATCAATGATGCACCGGCCTTGGCTAGTGCCAGCGTCGGTATCGCCATCGGCACCGGTACCGAGGCAGCCATTGAGACGGGAGATATCGTCATTGTCAATGGCAGCCCTCAGCTCATCTATAGCGCCCTCCGGTTAGCCAAACTGACCACTCACAAGATCAGACAAAATATCTTTTTCTCACTCTTCTACAATGTCGTCAGTTTGCCGATTGCCGCTGGCACACTAGCCGGTATCGGGGTCGAACTAAGCCCCGAGCTAGCCAGTTTGATCATGGCGATGTCGATCACCACCATTACCGTCAATTCCCTAACTCTGCGTATTTCCGACCTTAACGACGAGCGTGACCTGACCAGCAGCGTCGCCCCGATCATTCTCTTCATGCTCTTCACCGTCATTTACGTTATTTTCCTGATGGCGGGTACCAGATAACTAGAAGGGGTGCAACCGGGAGGTTGCCAGGGCGTATATCGCTCTTAAGCGTCTAATCGACTCGGGTAATCACTGCCTCATATGGGGCAAGCGGCTTGGCTAGATCACCTCGCCCAATATAGCTACTGCAGACTAGCTCTCCCCTAGCTATCTCAGTCGCCGGGGCGGCATATCTAGAAGATAAATTGCTGGTAACCTGCAGCTGGTAGCCATCAAGTAACCGTCGATAGCAAAGGATGTTGCCACGGTCACCGATGAACTTGATGGCGCCGTCTTGCAAGATCAAGCTGCTCTTGCGCAGAGCGATCAGCTGACGATAGTAGCTCAGCACCGAAGCCGGATCGTTGTCTTGTGCTTCGACATTAACTACCTGAAAAATCCGGTCAAGCGTCAGCTGCGGTGCCACTTCGCTAAAGCCGGCATACTCGTCATCACTCCAATACATCGGGGTACCGGCATTTAGTTCTGCCCGACCGAACCGTTGCCTCGGGCTGGGTGTGCCGATCTCCTGTCCCTGGTAGACACAAGGTACGCCCGGCATAGTTAACATGATTGTCGCCAGCATCTTGGCAACCTCCTCCCGGTACCGGTCACCGGCACAGAGCGTCACCGAGCGAAGAGTGGTCTCACTCTCCAGCTCAATCATAGTCGCATCATGCCTAACCCTAGCCGCCAGATCACGCTTGAGCTTCTTTAAGTTCAAACCGCCGCCGGGTCGATAATCGCTTAGAAGAGGGTCTTGGTATAACACGAACCCCGCCACGCCTTTCTTGAGCCAATAGTCACAGACCTCCGCCTCAGCCAGACTGGCAGGGATAGATAAGATGATCTTTAGCCGTCGCTCCCGAGCTCGGCTAATTAAGTCGATCAATTGCAGCATCGTGCCGAGACGAGTACTGAGTGACATCAAGTCGTCCGACTTTGCCTGATCTCCTTGGTGAGTCAGCTCATATAGTGACAGGACGACAACATCCACTCCCAGCTCGGCAATATAGTCAAGCCTACTAGTGAGACCGGCTAGGTCGCCCAGGCCATCGCCATCTGAGTCTTGGTAGCTCCGGATTAGCACTCGGTAAGCCACAGAGTGCTCAAGTAGTCTAGCGTTCCGACCGCCATTGATATATTCGTTATACTTTGCCCGCCCCTGCATAGCAACATTATACCATTAGCGTAAGCATTTCATTGTAATATATACAAACCTCTTGCGCTAAGCCGATTAAACGTGCTAGTATATACGTAAGCAAAAGTTCAAACAAAAACTTAACAAACGTTATGCTTTCGAGCGAATTTTTGCTTTTGTCTCCACCACACACCTCTTGGGTCGGCCACTGCCGACCCTTTTTGTTTATCCAAGAGACTATACCGATTACCGTTTGAAATTGTTCAACATCATTGTCATTATGAATCAGCCGAGAGATCGATCTGATGCTCCCGACGCCACTTCTCAATCAGGGCATGGTTACCTGAGAGGAGCACTTCCGGCACTCGTTTCCCCTCATACTCCTCTGGTCTAGTATACTGAGGGTACTCCAGCGCATCTAACTGCGAATAGCTTTCGATCGCCGTCGCTTCGTCGCCACCACCGAGTACACCCGGTAGCAAACGAACGATCGAGTCGATCACGATCATGGCCGGTAGCTCGCCACCAGTTAGCACATAGCGACCCACCGAGATTTTCTCATCCACCAGCCCCTCAACCCTGGCGTCGAAGCCTTCATAGCGCCCGCAGACGATGATGTAATTATCATCGTTCTTCGCATGTAGTTGCGCTCGCTTTTGATCCCAGACTGTCTTAGCCGGTGTCATCAATAGCACCTTTGCCCGAGGCAAGATCTGTCTAGCCTGCTCTATCGCCTTAGTCAGTGGCTCGATCATCAGCAACATGCCCGCCCCTCCACCGAAGGGCTTATCGTCAACCTGACGCCGAGGCCCCAGCCCATAGTCACGCAGATTGATTAGCTGAAACTCCGCCTTCTGGTCTTTCTGCGCCTTCCACATCATAGACGAACCCAGCACCGGCTCGAACATCTCAGGGAATAGCGTTATCACGACAAACCTTTTCATCATGGCTGATTATAGCATGTGCCGGATAGTTCACACTGAAAAACCGCCCTAATAAATAGGACGGCTTTACAGCACAAATAAATCTCACATTTTAGTTCGCGCACATTTCGAACTGAGGATATTATATATCAAGATCATCGAGGTCTGCAAGGTTCTGGCGAAGCTTATCGGCACGGCTAAGTGTCTTTTCCACATCTTCAGTGGCTTTATTTTCCACAGTATCGACAGTCTCGTCGTTTTCTGTTGTAGATGCCGCCTCGCCAGCTTCGCCCTGATTATCTGTGTCAACAATCTTGAGATTATAGCGAGCATCATTCTTCGCCCCAAGAGCTCGCAAGATATTGCGCAGGCTCTGAGCCGTCGCTCCTCGACGACCGATTACTCTGCCCAGGTCATCAGGTGCGACACTCAGCTCGAGAAGAACGCCTCGGTCATCTTCAGTTCGCTTGACAGACACCTGATCCGGATGATCTACCAGCTTACCAACCACAAACTCAACAAACTGCTGTTCTATCATATCCGCCTCCTATTTAGCTAGGCTAATTCTAACAAAAACCCCGCTACCATGCAATGAGCGGGGTGGCCATCCTTTGCCAACGTGTGCTTACTCGGCAGGTTGATCCTGCTCGTCTGTCTCAGTCGGCTCTGATGGCTCAGCTGTATCGCCACCATTACCACTGCTATCACTAGCTGTAGTCTCCTCGGCCTGCGTCTCGACCGGCTCTTCTTTAGGCTGATTGCGACGTAGCTTCTCGGGGTTGCGAATATCTCGCTGCTTGCCCCTGACTGTCTTGACCCACTTCGGCATCGTCATTCCTTCGCCGGTCAAGATGCGTACTACTCGATCGGTTGGCTGGGCCCCATGACTCAGATAGTTCTCGATAGCCTCTTTATCTAGCTGAACCTGCTTGGTGTGTGGATTATATGAGCCAACATAAGCCGCTACCTTACCGCTCGACGGATGGCGCAAGACATCTTGCACGATCACCCGGTAAGTAGCGTAGTGGGTTTTACCTTGGCGTTGTAAACGGATTGCGAGCATTTATCTCCTTAACTTAACTGATTACTCTATGACGGATTAGCCATATTCTACTAGAAGTCGCCCCTGTCTTCAATAGCCCGGCAGGACTCACAGCCTACTTACTTAGCGCACGTAGGATGAATACATGACTACAGCAAGCTGCCCGGGTTACTTGGCTGCCTTCCAGCGCTCTAGCTGATCAAATGGATCAGACTTAGGGTCGCTCGGTTCAACCGTAGAATCCGCATCAGTCTCGTCTGAACCCTCCTCCGACTCTGACGTCGACGATTCCTCCTCTGAAGTATCAAGGTCAGCCTCAGTCTCGTCAGCAGTAGTTTGATCGTCATCTTTTTCAGCTTCGGTCTCGTCTTTATCCCCGCTAGTATCATCGGAGTCGAGATCCGGCTCACCATCATCCACCTCAGGCTCAGGCTCGTTCTTATCCTCATCCACCTGCTCTTGCTTAGCCTGCTGCTCATCGCCCGACTCGTCACCCGTACCCACGTTAGCACCATAGCCGACTCGATTAATCCGAGCCAGCTCCGCCATCAGAGCGACATCCTCGCCGGTTGGCAGCTTAGCCCCTTCCGCCTTTAGCTCTTTGATCATAGCCGTTACTTCCTTATCTCGACCGGCCTTATCCAGACTCACGATCGGGTTGTCCGACGTAGTTGGCTTATTGCCGCTCTCTACCATCGCTCCTTCGACGACGACAGCTTGCAGCGACTTCCGAATGTCTACCTTTTCCACGTCAGTTCGCACACCATCTTGATCGGCTGATTTGACTGTCTCATCAGCCACGAAGACTAAGGCATCGTCCGTCGCCGCCGTCAGCTCTGCTCCACTGGCACTGGTAGTATGCCCGACGAACTGCTCAGTTTCTTTGATATCCCGCATCGCCTCCGTCACCATCACCCGACCTTTCTCGCTAGACTGCTCTACCTTAGGCTTTGGCTTTAGCAGCTCGGGTGACTGTGGGAGGCCGTTTGTCTCGTCACTATCCTGCATCTTTTAATCTTCTCCTGCTTGATTAATTACTACTGGGGTAGATTATATCACACTAGTGAACAATGCCGCTAAATGACATCCATCAAAATAATACCTGGTACGCACAAAAGGACTTGAACCTTCACGAGCATAAGCTCACTAGCACCTGAAGCTAGCGCGTCTACCAATTCCGCCATGTGCGCAAATGCGGGTGTCTCCATCCCGCTCTATAAGGTGCGACCTTTCGGCATTACGTGCTTGATTATATCACACTAACCACGCAGATTATACTGGGTCAGCCGACCCAGTGAGTAAGACTTGCGTAGCACCGACAAGACTTCCTTCCGAGTTATGCCATCGTCCCGCACACCCGGATTCAAGATACCGTAAGGATCAAATGCTTTTTTGACCTGATGATGCAGGTCGGCAACCGCCTTACTCTCCTGATCCTTTACCCATAGTGACAGTAGCCGCCCCGTCCCGGCGCAACCGGCCAATGAGCCCTCGTAGCTACCGGCGATCTTGCTCAGCTTGTCCATCAGGCGTACGATCACCTGCCTCTGACCCAGATTCGCTAAGTTGACCAGCGGATAAACAGATATCAACCCCGACCCGAAGTTACACCACATACCGGCCTGCAGATGATTGCTATCCAGAGCGCCTCGCACTTCTCGCATAACATCAGCCAGATCGTTGACCGGGATAGACAGCTCGGTCACCAGCGGGATGGCCGTCGTGCCACCGTCACTGTAATTAGTGATCGCCGAGACACAGTTGTAGACAGCCATCATCTTATCTACGTCGTCCGGCTCGATGGCGATGTTGGCGTCGACCACCCCCGCTTGCTCCATTATCTTGGCGATCTTGCGCAGCTTGCGACTACTATGCTTGTCATCAAACTCGATGAACATCAGCGAAGCGGGTAGCCCCTTAGTGATGTTGCTCCATGGCTGATAGCCAGTGATCTCGTGTACCAACGACAAGGTGTCGCCATCTACCACCTCAACCATCGCCGGCTCCAGCTCAAGGATCAGGTTGGCTAAGTCGGTCGTATTAACATCATCACCTAGCGCCGCCACCACCAAGGTGTCGTCCATCGGCGTGTCGATCAAGCGCAAAATCGCCTGTGTCACTATCCCCAGCGTCCCCTGTGAGCCCACTAGGAGTGGTGTCAGATCGAAGCTACCGTCTTTGCCTCGCACCTGATCTAGAGCATAGCCACCATCAAGCACTCGACGATCAGCAATCTCTTGCACCACCTCCGGATTGTCTTCTATCAGGCTGTCTACCGAACGATAGATATCTCCCTCCAGTGTCTGTAGCCCCTTCTTCTCGCTCAGCTCACGTCTAGTCAGCCGCCCGGTCTGAATGATCTCACCATTAGCTAGGACAACCTCCAGCTTATCCACCCAGTCTCGCATCGAACCATACTTAGCGAACTGCCGCCCCGGGGCATTGGTGGCAATCATCCCGCCGATAGTTGATACTCGGCTATAACCACTGGATATCGGCAAAGTCAGCCCCTGAGTAGCAACAGCTTGATTAAGCGCATCTAACTCCAGTCCCGGCTGAACTCGGATCATCCGATATTTGAGGTCAAACTCCATGATCTGCGACATGTGAGCCGGGAAAGATATTGCCACTCCCCGACCAATCGCCGCCCCCGTCACGTCCGTACCGTTACCCCGTGGCGTAATCGGCAGCACCTGGCCCCGCTCGGCAAGACGCCAGGCAAAACGAGCGACCTTGCGCACGTCATCAGCTATCCTCGGATACGCCACTAGATTAGGCGTCAGCGACAAGATACTCCCATCAGTCGCAAATTGCTTCCTTACGTTATCCGTCGCCACCACATCACCGGTAATGTGCTCATTCAGATAATCAGTAATCTTGCTCATGCTAAGAGTATAGCACACAAATCATCCCTCTATTCCGAAGCCGACTCGGTAACAGGTGTAACCAAAAATAATATCTTTGGTGCGGATGAAAGGACTTGAACCTTCACGCCGTGAGGCACATGCTCCTAAGGC
>ERZ773014.2434-NODE-2434-length-10765-cov-11.206723_pt1 | contig 10765 bp, 12 predicted proteins | sample MGYA00580841_ERZ773014 | MGnify/ENA primary metagenome ERZ773014 (study PRJEB29015, sample SAMEA2737989) | human oral metagenome | biome: human oral; feature: human-associated habitat; material: dental | place: China | collected 2067 ...
CTCGTGCCCTTCTTCAAGTAGACCCAGACTTCCGCGATTCATTGAAACGCGCAGGACTTCTTACACGTGACTCACGTAAAGTTGAACGTAAGAAACCAGGTCTTAAGAAAGCTCGTAAAGCATCACAATTCTCAAAACGTTAATCAATACGATTATATCAACGTTTCAAACATCTCTTGGTTCCCACCAAGGGGTGTTTTTTAAATATTTTTTTAGAAAAACTTCCACCACATATCCCACTATTCTCCCACCATCATTTCTTTAAGTTACGGTAAGCAATCTCTCCAACAGCTATTGGAACAATGTTTGAAGTATTGATGTAAGTTTTTGTGGTAGCAATATCAGAATGAGTAAGCGCCTCTGAAATTTCTTTAATGGGTGTTCCTGCTAATTTAGCAAGTGTAGCACCAGTGTGCCGTAATTTATGGGGTGTGGCATGGGCGAGCTTTGGGTGTCTCCGCTTGACTGATTTCATCTTATTATTCAAGTAATCAGCATGTAATTTACTATTGATATTTCCTTTTGTATCAATATAGGTAAAGACAAACTGATCCCTTGATTGAATGATATTGAATCTAGCCAACTCATTTTTTTGTTGACTCTTCCAATTTGAAAGAATTTCGATCAACTCTTGTGGAATAGAAAAGGTTGTTTTCTTATTCCCTTTTGTTGATTTTTCAACTTTATACTTATCAAGTGCTTGAATGACTTGAATTTTTCCTTTGACTAAATCAATGTGTTTCCATTGTAATGCGTAACTTTCAGATTTTCGATCACCAAGAAAGAAGGTAGTAAAAAATAGAGCATAGTCCTTAAGGCTAAGTTTGTTATTCTCTAAATCTTCTTGAAATGCTCGAAACCATGCTTGTAATTCGTCTTGGGAAAGATAGAGGTCTTCTTCTTTTTTTGACTCTTTCAATTTGATTTTTTTAGTGGCTTTGATACGTCTGATGGTTTTTGAAAGTCGATTTGTTTCGATGTATTCAAGTTCTTCAGCCCAATCAAAGATAGAATTGACATAACTCCTGATAACCTTGAAGTTGGCATATTCTTCTGCTTTAGCAGTTAGTAAATTGATTACCACTTGCTTATTTTGATTAAGAAAATTGATTGAATAGCTCCCGAGAATTGGTAAGATATGCTTTCTAAAAACTATTTCTGTTCCATCAATGGTTGCTCTTGAAGGGGGCTTGGTGGTAGAAGTGGTTTGTCCTGCTTTATAGGATTCCCACCACACATTTTTGTAGAAATCTGAAAAAAGAATATCTCCTTTGGTATCATGAAAAACACCATCTTCCACTTTTTTGATTTTTGTTAGTAGATCAAGTTCGTGTTTTTTGGCTTCCTTTCTAGTCTTAAAATTCTTTTCGTACATTTTGGTTGAAATTCCTAGGTAAGGCTTCACATCTTCTGGAATATAAACACGTAAACGATATGTGTCGTTTTTAGTTTTTGTAATTGACATTAGTATTCTCCTTTTGTTGAGCCAAAGAATACCATGGCTATATTATATCAGACCATGGCATTTTTTGTTATTTTGAATTCATCCATTTTATTATTTCATCTCGATTAAATCTGACTGTTTTACCAATTTTAATAGAGGGTAAACCTTGTCTGATCCACGAATCCAAAGTATTGTTTGAGATTCCGAGAAAAATACAGGTTTGTTTTTTATTCATAAAAGGACTATTTATACCTTTTGAATTGAGTTGTTTCTGTATTTCTTTTTGAATGAGATTGGATAAAAGAAGCTGTATTCTCTGTACTTGCTTCTCTTGAAGAGTAACTTCCATATCAAATACCTACTTGTTTATTCTATTGTCCATCTGTTATTGAGGCTTACCATAGTTAACAGGAAATCCATCAATTCTTCTTTTGGGATACTTTGGTTTTTATCAAAATCGAAATTTAGATAGAGTTCAATATCAGAATGTGGGAGTTTTCTGCGAATATTCTGATATCGCTTAGGAGTAGAATAGAAAAAATCATTTTCATCTAAAGTTATTAGTGAATCGAAACGCCTGATAAATTGTGAGAGGTCTTCTCTTTCATTCCCCTTCGTTTTGTAAAAAAATTCTAATGGGTGTTTTGTGCTTGTGATAATAATGATTCGTGCAGAACCCAGTCTATTGCTGTACCTAGCTGATATAGGTGATATTGTGTAAGGATCAAGTAATTTTAACCAGTCCGATGCTGTTAGGCTATCCCCTCGTACATCATCTAAAAGAAGTATTTCTTCGCCATTAAATTCATCTAGTGCATTCGTGCCTGCTGTTAGAAGATGATTCCATTTTTTATAATGTCTTCTCGCAAAGCTTTCAATTGCTGTTACGAACTGCTTAGCAAGTTGAGTTTTTCCAATGCCCGATTTTCCGTGGAAGAAGAAGATACTTTTTTTGAAGTCACCATTTTCTAGTTCAATTTTAGTTCGATTGCTTTTTATCTCTCCGAGTGTTGCAAAAGCCTCATTTATTTTGGTTTTGTGAGCTAGATAAACTTTTTGAAGTCTAACGTCCAAAAGGATTTCGGACTTTGTAATTTGTTCAGTAATAATTTTCTCGAGCAGAAGGTCGATTTCTTCATTTGTTGCCTTTGCTTCTTTAAGTGCCCGTCCTCTTTCCCAAGCTTCTGCACGTTCCTTAAAAATCTGCATATAGTCGGTGCCGAGTAAGGTCACGACCTTTTGGGGATCGTATTGAAATTTCGAAGGGTCTTTTTTATGGATTAAATAGGCTAGGAAGGAGTCAAAAGAAAATCTTCCAGAACGCCCTTTTTCAAGATATTGCTCTTTTAGATGAACAGCAAGTGCCAACTCTTCAAGAGTAGCCCCTTTGAATTTTAGTAAAAAATGACCGTGTAGAGTTTTTTTCTTTGCTAAATATTGCTTGTTTTCGTTGTCAAAGACAGTTTCTTCATCCTTATCATGAATGATTGCATAAGCTGAACTTACTTCGGTAATGGTGTTTACTCTATCTACAATTTCAGTTAAGAGAGGGTTGATATCACCTTTAATAGCTGAATTGATCAAGTTCTCATCATAGGTCTCCCAATGATCGGGATGGAATTGATTTGCAATCATTATAGTAGTTAGTTTAGGTTTTCGTTTTTGTTTCATAAGAAAGTTTAATCCTCCAAATTTTAATTATTCGGGTGTATTCAGATAAGAGAATACGGATAGACTAATATCGACAAGCCCAGTCTAACCGCACGTAGAATAGTTAAAGTTAAATATATGGCAATATTTTGCCTACAGCAGGTTTGCAACTCAGAAGGTTAGGGTTGGTAAAATGAACAAGCACTTCGGCTTGCCAACCCTAACCTTCTGAGTCGCTTTCATTTGGTGGCTGATACTGCTCAAGCATCTTCTTAAGTACTTTGTTCATTTTAGTAAAATCACGAACGTTCCGAACTTGAACTTTTATTGGTTGACTGCCGTTCATTTCTTGATACCAACCATAACGGTTTGGAAGAGCTTCTAGCTTTTGTCCAGGTTCTAGGGAAAAAATATTATTTACGATGGCTGAACGTGAAGCCATATTACCTAAACCGAGAACAGCTCCAAATTGATTTCGAAGATTTGTATCGATTCCGTCTTGGGCTAGTAAATCTTGGGAAACAAAACAACAGAAAATAGAGCGACTTCTCGCACTGAGGATGATAGACTTAAGCATTTTTTGAATTTTACTTTTCTGTTTTCCTTCGAGTGAACTCATCAAAACAGTCACTTCCTCAACTAATAAAATCAACGGTATTCTTTCTATAGATCTATCTTCTTGACGGCGAATCATCTCATTATAAGCGACTTCGATAGCTTTGTGAGCCCTCCAACCGAGAAAAACATTAGGACTATCTTCAAATTCTAGCCAGTCTTCCTGTTTGATTTCAGAAACGACAAGCATTGGTAACGCTCTTTTTTTTCTGTGAGCAGTAATAAAAACGTCAGTAACAACCATTTTAGCGATCACTGATTTTCCTGAACCTACATTACCAAGAATCAAGTAGTTAATGATGGAACTAGGAACCTCCCAACCTAGTTTTCCACCACCTACTTTTAATAATGGTCTAGTATCTACCATATATCTAAATCCTCATCAAATTCCTCTTCTTGAACGACTTCGGAAGCTCGAGCCATACGGTTATAGTCCGCTTCAGCGATAGGTTTAACATCAAACTTAGCTATCCAACCAGATCCAGCAACCTGCTCAACAACTAAAATATCTAAAGAAAATTCAGCTGTATATTTTGATAAAACACCTGAAAAATAATCTTCTAACCTCGATTCTTCAGAATCATTCAAGCTGTTTACTAAATACACCCATAGTTCAACACCATTTGTTGTTGCAGGTTTAGTGGTTTTCAATCCAGTATCTTTCTCAAGATTCTTACTAATATGATTTTTCGTATTATCTAAAGCTACCATTTTCCTATGTTGAAGTTCTTTATTTTCAGAGTACTCTAGCCATTTATTAAATAAAATTTTGATAACTTTCCAAAGCACATTAATCTGATCCAAAAAAACTTGAAAACTATATGCCCATAAATTGGACGTTTGGACTACTTTACCGTTATAGAAATCAGCTCTTATTTTGAAATAATTCCAAAATAAAATTAAGGCGTACCACAAAATAAGTAATAATAAAAAATTAAATAAAAAGTAAAACATTTTTTCCTCCTCAAAATGAAGAGAAGCTAGAATGTGTGCTAGCTTCTCAAAAAAGTTACAGAGTCTCAGTAATATAGTAGTAAACAACTAATTCACTATCATTGAGTTCTACATCAATTTGCAAATTTTTTTCAGACGCAAATCGGTCAAAATCATGATAAATAATTTTTTGAAACTCTGCTACACCAAATGCAGAAGTTGGAAAATCGTCAAGCAACGAATCTTTTGAAATGATAATTTTGCCATGATACAAATGCAAAAGACCATTTTTTGCTGAATCAATACCTTTTTCATGACGAACATCAAGAACAGGTTTGACACCGCTTGCATAGAGATTATATAGGCTGGTCGCTAACATGAAATTATGGATATCCATTTAAATTACCTTCAAATTTTCTGAATCAATGCTAAGAGCAAGACTTTTGAGTTGATTATTGCTGATAACTGGAACTACTGTTGCAGAAGTGGTAGAGATTATTTTTTCCACCATAGCTTCCCAATTTCTACTATCGGGATTTTTGACTTTAACTGTAATCGTAGGTAGTTCGTCAAGATCAATTCCCAATGTTGATGCGTTAGTAAATACTAACTCATCAACACAATTAAGATTTACCCAAGGTTGTTGAATACCTTCTTTATCTGCATATGTGCCTTGACGTACAAAGACTGGCACAAGATTTTCAGGAAATTCTGCCTCTTGGAGGAGGTCATCAAATTTAGTGATTTTAGCCATTTTAGTTTCCTTTTCTTCCAAATAACTCATTGCCCTAGTTATTTGGGATACTGATTAAGTGATAGAGGCAATCTATTTTGTTATACTTGAAGTACTGTTGGACTTTTATTGCGCACCATTTTATGTGCCTCCTTTAACTTGGTAAGACCATTATAAACAAACATCACTCGAGTGAATTGTTCTTTGTTTTCCAAAAAAATTAGAGAAATGTGATAAAATAAAGCTTGTTATATATATACGATCAGAAGAAAATAGAGGTGAATTGCGGAAAATGATGGCGAAAAAAATTTCTGAATACTGTGATGATTTGAGGGAGTATCTAAATATGAATATTTTAGATGATTCGACAGCATATACAGTAAAAATGATAATTAACGATTTATCTCTTCTTTGTCAGTATTTTGAGACATATGAAGAGTATCTCTTTTTGTCAGAAATTTATAGCTCATTTTTTTCAAAAGCATTTTTTAGTGGGGGTAAGCAATATATTGAAGAATGTGGTGATTTATCTGAAGCTTCATCTATTGGTCTGAAGGGAACAACTAAGTTTGTTCTAACAATGCTATATCAGCACTTAAAAATAACTGATGGAATAAAATATAGTGCAAGTATTTTTTTTAAAGATTTAAATGATATTTTTGAACATGATGACACTGATGATCTTTCGAAAAATGATCAGGAAAAACTCAAAGATTATAATTATTATTTGCAATTGTATATAGACCACCATTACCAAAAAAAAGATTATGTTGATTATGGTAAGGTTTTATACGATTCAAGAAAAGTTCTGCTGGAAAAAGCTTTGAAGTTCTTTGATTACCTCGAATATAAAACAGGTCAGAAAAAATTTTTGTGTGATATTGACGATTTATGTGAAATATATTTAAGTAGAGAAAATGTAGTTGAACCATTGAGGGATTTCTTCTCTCTTTCACTAGAGAGAGACGAGAGCCTGAATGCACTTGAATTAGAAGGTATGCATTTTTTTATTGCAAATATAAGGATGCACTTGTTTTCTCCAACAATCAATGAAAAAAATGTCTTTAGTGTTGGTGAGATTTCGGAGTACAAAAGGAGAAAAAGTCCGTTAGTGTCCGTTAGTGTTGATAAGTCTTATAATGAATTGGTTTCTGAAATTAACAAACTTAAAGTCTTTTTGCGTGAGGAAATAGAACCAATTCTAGAAATAAATTGGATAAAATCACGTCTGTTTGAGTATCATTTTAATAAGGCACTGGTAATGCCTTATAGAGAATTCGGAAAGAAAATTTTAAGTGATATAAAAGAAGATTATGATAAAGCGTTGGCGGGGAAAAAGGAGAAGGCTTGCTCAGTTTCTTATGATGAATACATTGATTTATGTTTTCCTGGAAAAAATGCGATTCGCAAAGACAAAGAAGGCAAGACACGTTATACTTATGATTGCGTTGTGCGATACAATAAAAGTGAAGTGTCATTCTATGAAATATGTGATGAACTAGCAGCATTTTCGTCAGACCTCTACTTTAAAGAAGAGGTAGGGAAGCTGGTTCGTTATACTGCTCGGAATCCTATTCACGATGTTAAATTACAAACAGAATATGATTTTGCAGGAGTTAGCGACTTTATAAAATTACATCAACTAAAATACTCTGTACAAGAGTTGGTAAATTTAATGAGTTTTATAGGACTTATTGAGGAATTTAATTTTCCAAAATATCCAAATGTAGACAAGTATAGAGGAAGGAAAGACTGCTTTGGTAGATTTATTGAATCCCTGTATGGTGGAGAAGAAGAGTTAAACAAAATAAAAGGTAAGTTATCAAAGAAAGGGGAAATTTTCAAAGAACAGAATAAGTATAGGGATTTCTATTGTTCTGGTGACATTGATAAAGATCGTTGGCACTTAGAAGATTTTGATTCTCTGTAACAAATAGGTGTTTATCCATAATAATGGTATAATAGTAGTTGCATAAAAAATGTACTAATGGAGTGGAAATATAGTATGAAGCCTTTTACAAAATGGGTCGGTGGGAAACGTCAGTTGTTGCCACAAATACTTGGAATTTTACCCGATAAGTTTAATAAGTACTATGAGCCTTTTGTAGGCGGAGGTGCGTTGCTTTTTGAATTGGCACCGTCTAATGCAACGATCAACGATAATAACGAAGAACTTATTTTAGCTTATAAGGTAATCAAGGAAAATGTTGAAGAACTGATTCAGTTACTTAAGATACATAAAGAGAACAATTCAAAGGAATATTATTTGGATATTCGCTCAGCGGATAGAGATGGTAGGAAAGAAACTATGTCTGATGTAGAACGTGCTGCACGTATTCTATATATGCTAAGAGTTGATTTCAATGGTCTTTACAGGGTGAACTCTAAAAATCAATTTAACGTTCCTTATGGTCGATATAAACGTCCTAAAATTGTTGATGAGAAAAATCTTCGGGAAATCAGCGATTATTTAAGAGAGAATGATATTAAAATTCTAAATACTGATTTTGAACAAGCCACAAAAGAGGTAAAAAAGGGTGATCTGGTTTATTTTGATCCACCGTATATTCCTTTATCAAGAACAGAGAATTTTACAGGATATACTTCAGATGGTTTTGCTTACGATGAACAAGTTCGCCTGCGCGATTTGTTTATTGAATTAGATAGGAGAGGTGCATTTGTAATACTTTCTAATTCCTCAGCTGAACTGGTATATGAACTGTATCAACCCTTTGCAGAAGAAATTATAGAGGTAGATGCTACGAGGATGATCAATTCTAAAGCTGAAAAACGTGGTAAAATCAAGGAAGTCTTGATTGTGAATTTTAAAACGGAGGTATAAAAATGACTGAGTTAAAACATGATGTGTTTGATTATTTAAATATGACAGATGAAAAAAAATTAACCTTTTTTATGGAGACTCGTTCTTCTCTCAGTTTTCTTGCTTCTTATTGGTTTAACTTTGATAATGTAAGAAAAAATATTGAGGAGTATGATACCCCAGATCTTTACACCCTTGACTATTTAATTGGAAAGACAGAACTAGAGTTGGAAAAATTCTTTAAAGAGAGACCAAATTTATTATTGTTAGTTCCCAAGTTGCTAGGTATCAGAGATAGTAAATTTGAAAAACCGATTAAGGATAAAATTTTAAAGGTGCAGGATGTTGATAAGGTTTATACTCTATGTTTTAAAGAGATTGAGCAAGATAAAATTGACCTATATCTGCAATTTGTAAGGGATAGTGGCTTATCGTGGGCGTTAAGATCTGGTTTGAAAAAATCAGTTCATGATTATGCTTTCGGTGTTGAAGCTGGGATGGATTCAAATGGTCGTAAAAATCGAAGTGGCGAAATGGGGGAATCCTATTTAGAAACTGTATTAAATCAGATTGCAAAACAAACAGGCTGGATTGCACATGGTCAAACAACTGTAAGCACATGCAAGGAATGGTACGGAATTAAGCTGGATGCTACTTTCGATAATAGAAGGTTTGACGGATCCCTGTTTAATCCAACACGTAAGCAGTTGTATCTGTTTGAGGTTAATAACTTCAATTCAGGCGGTTCAAAATCAAAGGCATCTGCAACAGAATTTAAGGATTTGCATGACCGCTTTAGTCGTACGAACCATGAATTTATTTACATCACAGATGGAAAAGGTTGGGACAGCGATAAATCTCATTTGAAAGAAGCTATGAAATATATCGGTAAGGTATTTAATTATAAAATGATTGAGTCTGGCTATCTTACTGATTATCTTGGATTATAAAAAAGACTATCTTTTGATAGTCTTTGGAAGTGGTGGGAACTTTTGGAATTCTTTGGCTCATTTTTTTGATTTTTTTGAAAAGTTTCCACCATGTTGTTATAATTGGTTAAAATTAAATAAAAGAATAATAAGCGAAGGCGTTGAAGTTAAAGTGTTTTGAGATTGTTTAAAACATAAATCGTTCAAACCAGGTCTTAAGAAAGCTCGTAAAGCATCTCAATTTAGTAAACGTTAAAACTTATTTACACTTATTGAAAGCATTTCGTATCAAAAATACGGGATGCTTTTTCTGTTCACCCCAAATTTTTGTAACTAGGTGATACTTGAAATTAATACAAATTTGGTTGTTTTTGATAAATCTAAGCAACACTAAATGATGAAGTGAAAGGGGATGAATCTTTGATAGTATTCATTTATTGTGAAATATGATATATTTATTAATTAGATGGATGAATACTTCTAGAGTTAAATATAGCATAATAGGGACAGACTTTTTGGTTTATTTTTGTTTGTAGTCGGATTATGAAAGAATATCCAATATTATGCGATAAGATAGAATGTTACAAAAAAGAAAGGGGATGCAATCCGATGAAGAAAGACAGATTAATTGTATTGACAGATGCTGTTCTAGCAATTATTATGACCATCTTGATTTTAGAGTTAGAAAAACCAACAACACCAAGTCTTGAAGCTTTTTGGGATTTACGGCAAAATTTCTTTGCTTGTTTTCTTTCCTTTTTCTGGTTGGGATCGTTATGGATGGCACTAAACACATTATGGGAAAAGGTTGAGAAAATTTCCTCAGAAATTATTTGGTGGAATTTGTTTCTACTCTTGGAGCGGCAGGAGTTCTCTTTGGAGAATTTCATGCCATCCAAGATACCAGTCTGAATGATGTGGTGGACCGGATCTATATAAATGTCAAGGATTTACCGTTTCAGTCCTTGGGAGCTTTAGCTAATATCCTGTCTGATGTTAAGAAGGGACTGATTCAAGACAGTCATATCTGGTCTTTCTTCCAGTCATTTTTCAAACAATATCAGTTGATAATCAGCTTAAATCAGATCTATCAGTTTGTCTATCTTTCTCTGATGGAGATCATGTCCTATCTTCACTTTGATTATTGGAAAAAACGGCTCGGTCAGGAGCTAGTATGAATAAGGAGAACAAATGAGACGTTTAAAAATGTTATGGCATATTATACAGGTTACGGGTTTTACTCGGTTTGCTCTGAGTTTTGTGACCTTTGTTTTTGGGTCAGGAGGCGTGCTTTTCCTAGTTGAACCTGCTATCACAAATTACGGAGACGGTCTTTGGTATGCTTTTGTGACTTCGACGACTGTCGGCTACGGGGATCTCCTAGCTGTGACCTTGATTGGAAGGATTACCAGTGTCTTCTTGACGATTTATGGGCTCATATTTTTTGGCTGTTTATCAGCTGTTATTATTAATTATTATACCGATTTAAATAAGGAAAGAGGAGAGGACAAATGACTGCCAATTATTCAACACGGGAATACCGTGAGAAATTATACGATGACCTTCATGTTCGATTGAGAGATACAGCGATTTTGATGTGTGCAATTTTTATTGCCTCTATCGGACTAAATATGAATTCA
>ERZ773014.2437-NODE-2437-length-10761-cov-18.557258_pt1 | contig 10761 bp, 15 predicted proteins | sample MGYA00580841_ERZ773014 | MGnify/ENA primary metagenome ERZ773014 (study PRJEB29015, sample SAMEA2737989) | human oral metagenome | biome: human oral; feature: human-associated habitat; material: dental | place: China | collected 2067 ...
CGGGAGCCTCCGGCGATTGATCGCCTGCTGGCCGAGCTGGACGGCGGCGCTTCAGGTTTGGCGACGCCGGGCTCGGCGGAGCCTGACGGAAGCGTCGACTCGCGCTTGCGGGCTTCGGACGGAGGCGACAGTTCGTATTCCGCCGAGCCGGACTGAGGGGGCTTGGGCCCGGCCACATCGGACCAGGCCGCTTGTTCGAGCCTGTGGCCGGTTCGGACGGGAGCGTCGGTTGGAACTCGGCGGACTCACGAATCGGCGAGCGACAACAAGGGCAGCGCCCGGCGGCGATGGAACAGCCGAGGACGGAGGCGAGGATGTTAACCGCGCTGAGTAGAATCGCTGGCTGAGCGGTTGAGTATGACGCGGCGGCCGCAGGGGACAATCCCCGCGGCCGCCGACTGGAATGTTTGTATTTTCGCGGAGCGCCTCAGAGGCATTTCATCCTCTGCGCGCCGTTGATTTCGATGAGCTCAACGAAATATACCGCGTGATCGCCGCTAAGTGCGCTGCGGATACCACTTCTTTTCGCCTTTAAGCATGGAAGACAATGGCTGGTCGATCTGATCGTCGGTGTGATAGCTCAGATAAGGTTCGCCATTTTCAACCTTGGTGACGATCATCGTGTGGGTCATCTCGGTAGCGCCTTTGGCTTTGTATTGCAAGATGTCTCCCGGCTGCAATTCATAGAAATTGTTTAGCAAGGTCGTTCTTTTCAGCCCACCACTGCCGTTCGCCATGCGGAAGAAGTTTTCGGCACCGGACCAAGTCCAGCTGTTGCGGGGATAGCTGAAAGGCAGTCCTCCGCCGTACCACCAGGCGTTGTCGTCTTTATAGTCGAAGCGTGAATGGTAGACCTGCTCCCATCCGCCTGCTTCCATGGCTTGCGACACAAAGTTGGTGCAATCCCCGCCTTCGTTTTCCTTATAGTAGTGATACTTACGGTTCGGGAATTTGGCGTACTTGCGAGCGTACTCCACCGCTTTCTTCTTTTGTTTTTGCGTCAAAGTGAGTGGTACGACGGCCGGCGCCTTCCGCTGCTGACCTTGCGCCAACTTTTCTCCCGTGTACTGCGATTTGTCATCTCGCCTGCCCTCTGGAGAATTTGACGCGTCTTTTTGGGGTTTGGGAAGGTAGCTGACGAGGTGCTTGTCGTAATAGTCGCGATCTTTGACTACGAGGCCATAGATGCATCCGCGGGCGTCTATTTTGATTTCGTGGGGAATAATTCCTTCCCAGTTGACGTCGTCCTTCGCGATATGTCGAGAAATTTCGATCTGTGCGGTGACGACGAGACTTCCGTTGCTTTGCTTTTTTACAGCAACATCATTGACCTTGACGCGGACCTTGTCGACAAAGCGTGCCCCTTTGGGGCCGTTTGCCATGGATTGAGCCATTTCCTGGGCGGATGCTGCAACACCGTCCGCGCTTTTCTGGGCCGCGGGCTTCACGGGAAGTCCCTTTAGCCGCGAATCGGGTTTGTCCTTTTTGGCGATGAAAGCGTCGATGTTGACCTGCTTTTCCATCGCCGCCACTGAATTGGCTGCTTTATGCGGAAGATCGTCCATATTCGCGGAGCCTGCCTTGACGGCGGACGGGCTTGTTCCGATCGGAGACGGGCCCGCGTTTGCCGGGCTGCCGGGGAACAGCATCGCTGCTGTGCATATTGACGCGGCCAATGTAAGGCGTCGTTTTCTCATTCTTCTATCTCCTTGTTTATTTTGTTTTATTGGATACGTGCGGCGTCGACAAATCAACTCTGAATTTTTCTAGGATTTTCCATTTGTGCGCCGATGGTTCAATCGTCTCTCTAAGACCGTCACATTAAAAGGGCTGTTCGTCCCCTGATTTTTCGGATACGGGTTATTACAATTTTAAGGGGGCGTGTGGGCTTCGACGGCCAGTGAGCCTCCCGCTCAGGCCACGGCTGCGAAGGTTCCGTCGTCGGCCGGTAAACTGGTAGGCGTGACTAAAGTTGCACGCACTAAAGCGGATCTCGCGGAGGCCCTCGGCGCCCTCAACGGCACGAGTGCGCTTGTCATGACGATGGGCGCGCTTCACGAAGGGCACCTTGCGCTCGTTCGGGCCGCGAAGAAGGCGGCGGACAATGTGGTCGTCTCGATCTTCGTCAACCCCCTGCAATTCGGGCCGGGCGAAGACTACGAAGCCTACCCACGCGACCTTGAGGCCGATCTGGCCTTTCTCGAGGCGGTCGGCGTCCAGGCCGTTTACGCTCCCGAGGCCGAGGACGTCTATCCGCGCGACCCCCTTGTCCGTATCGATCCCGGGCCGATGGCCGCAGTCCTCGAGGGAAAGACTCGCCCCACGCATTTCGCGGGCGTGCTCCAGGTCGTCCACAAGGTGCTCAACCTCGTTCGCCCGGACATCGCCTTCTTCGGGCAGAAGGACGCGCAGCAGCTCGCTCTGATCCGCACGATGGCCGCCGATCTGGACATGCCGGTCGAAATACGGGCGGTCCCGATCGAGCGCGACGTCGACGGCCTCGCCCTGTCCTCGCGCAACTCCTATCTTTCGCCCACCGAACGCATTGAGGCTTTGGCTCTCAACCAGGCTCTCGCGGTGGGGGCCGACGCCGCCCAACGCGGACTGTCCCCGAAGGAGGTGCGCGACGTCGCCGAACGGCACCTGCGCGAAGCGCCGGGAGTCAAAATCGACTACCTTGCTCTCGTCGACCCAGAGACTTTTGCGGCCATCGACGGCGAGGCCTTCTTTGCGGGCGGAGCCGCTGGGACCTCGCCTTCCGAAGGCGCCGCGGCTATACCGGCCAGCGGCGGTAAGAGTTTCCCGGCGAGCGGTGCGACCATGCCTGCGGGCGACGCAGAGACCATGTCCGCGGGCGACGCAGAGACCGTGCCTGCAACGGGTGCAGCGCCCGTGCACGGGCGAGGTTTGTTGGCCGTCGCGGCCTGGGTTGGGCCCACGCGCCTCATCGACAATATGGAGGTTGAACTTCGTGGCTGAATTGCGTATGCGCCGAATGATGACCGGCAAGATCCATCGCGTCACCGTCACGGGTGCGGATTTGCATTACGTCGGATCGATAACGATCGACGCCGATCTGCTTGACGCCGCCGATATTCTTCCCGGCCAAGAGGTTGACGTGGTCGACGTGACGAACGGCAGCCGCCTCACGACCTATGTGATTCCCGGTGCGCGGGGGAGCCGAGTGTGCCAGATCAACGGCGCCGCCGCGCACCTGGTGAAGACAGGCCACGTCGTCATCGTCATCTCGTATTCGCTGCTCGACGACGCGTCCGCGCGCAGCTACGAGCCGCGCGTCGTCTTCGTCGACGTGGACAACGCTATCGTCGAGACGGGGGGCGAGCCCGGCCAAGCGCCGCCGGGCCACGGGCTGCGCAGCTCGGGCGAACCTATTGCCTCGTTCCGGAAGTAACCGCCTGGCGCATCGAGAGCAGCCGTCGGGCCTGCCGAACCGGGGTTCCGTTACGGTTATGCTGCGCTCGCGTCGTGCCCGCCTCGTGAGGCCACGGTTACATTGCGGTTGCGGCTGTTAGATCGCGGTCACGACCACGGCGCGATCGCCGCGGCCACGGCACGCCACACTTCGAGCGACGTCACGGCCACGGGAACCGCGGTGTCGCCATCGACCGTGATCCCGACCATGCCGGCCGACGTGTCGAGGACGCACACCGTGGTGCGCGCCTGAGGCTCGCCGACGGCGACGTCGAAGGACTGAATGAGCCACAGCCGCCAGTCGTCCTTTTTGATCGCCTCGCTGGCGGCCGGCCACACCCCTCTGAGCGTCTCGGCGAGGTCGTCGCGGGCTTTGGCGTTGCGGTCGCTGTCGCTCGGGCGCAGGAGGTCGCGGATGATTCTCGCGGAAAATCCGGGAAGGGCGCCCTCCGGGAGGCGGGGCCGAGGGCCGATGCCGAGCATCTCCAACAGCGTGAGCGGAAACTGGCCCGGCTCCTGCCGCCGCAAAACCGTCACTTCGCCGTCGGTGATGTCGAGCAGCACGCTGCGGTCCTTGGCCACCCACGTGCGGGCTTCGCGCACCACTCCGGCGTCGCACACATATAGACGCACCGCTCCCGCGGCCTGCTGGTAGGCCTGCAGAAGCTTTGCAGCCGACTGCGAGAGCGCGCCGTTTTCAAGGAAGCCGCGCTGCTCAAGGTCGCCCATCAGGTTGAGGGGCGCGCCCTCGCCGTCGAGAAGGTCTTTCAAGGCCTCCCATTCGTCGGTGGGGAAGACGACGCTGATCGTGTCGCTGCTCATTGTTCGCCTCCTGAGGGCTCGAAGCTGGTGGCCATGTCGATCAGAGAGTCGCCAATCGTGGGAAGGTCGGCGGAGGCGCACGTGACCGTCACGACGTAGCCGGGCCTCCTGGCCGAGCGCCTGCCTCCCGTCAGCAGCGCGAACTGCATCTGGGTCACGTTGACGGTTTCAACGGTCATCGACAGGGCGTGGACGATCGCCGGGTGGCCCGCTATCTCCAATCCGCCGACGTCGATCACGTGCAAACCTGGAATCGTCTGGGACGATTCTTCGATCATGGCGGCGGCCCAATCGTCGAGCGTGCCGCTGACTCCCTCCTCGTACGTGACGACGGCGGAGGGCGAGTAGCCCAGGTAGCCCCGGGGGCCCATGGCGATGTACTTGGCAGCCTGATATTCGTCCGGCACATCGCGGACCTGCCAGGAATCAGGTAGCGTGAGATGCATATGTCCATCCTAAGCGGGGCGGGTCGATCCCCTTGGGGGTAAAGAGACCCACGTGTTTCTAAGGGTGCGTTTCGCGGCGAAACCGGCGTGAAGACGACGCGAAACGAGCATGGAGCGTGTGTGACAGCGGCGCGAGACGGGCGTGAAATTTGAGGCCTTCTTTTGGGCTTCGTCAATGCAGACGACGTCGCTTCACTTTATCTGCACCGGTTTCGAGGTCAAAACGTAGCCGTTTATTATCCACTTCGCCTTATTATCCCCTTCGTCGTCAAAGGAAAGCGTCGGACGCCGAACGGCGTCGCGGATGGCGACTAGAAGCAGAATCAGAGAGAAACTGAAGAGGCAAATGACGGTCGCCCATTGAAGAGGCAGCGAAAGCTGCTCGAAGCGAGCGGTCCGCGCGCAGCCTTGGGCGTCTACGTGTGGAGATTTGCCGAGGTTCATTGCTGAAATGACAGTTGTAGTCATTCCCCAAAGCACCCAATGCGCCGAGCAGCACCCCGATCGTATCTGTCGGCGCCAGGTGGTTCGGCTGGTTGAGAATCTTCTGGATCTCCTCCGGCGTTCTTCTGCCTGCCATGGCTGTCCTTGTCTCTTTGCGTGAAAGTAGGTCAAATAACTATACAGGAGACCGCGGGGAGGCGGGTCGGCCGTCTCATCGACGTCGGAGCGCCGCGCACACTTCGGGGTATAGATAGAACTCAGAAAAGTGGGCTATGATGAGGCTATAGAATGACATGGTCAATCCTTAGGGGGTTTGTTCGATGACTGTGCCTATCACGAAAATGACCCGCAAAGACATTGCCGAGCGGCGTCGTGAAATCCAACAGATCGTTGACGAATCGGAGTTCCAGGAGCGCCGGGATGAAGGGGATCTGACGTTCCGAGACCGTAAGCTGCTCGAAGAGCTCCAAGATCTTGAGTTTCTTGCAGGCGTCTTCGGTGACTAAAGCTCTCGAAACGGTCGCCCGTGAATTTGCCGAAGAAATCAAGTCGACGATAGTAAAAGCCCTCCCCGTCAAAACCACTAATCTTGATGTGAGACTAAGTGAAAAAGACGGGACGGGGTGCGTTGTTCAGTTTTAACCGTTAGAGAGCCGTCGCGAGTGAGTAAAAGGAGTTGATCTTGCTTTGAGCGGCGCTCTGGAGGCGTCTCAACGATTGCGTAGCGTCATTGCAGTTTGGTTGTCCAGCGGCCTGCGGAATCGATTTGCGACATTCGTTCCGCCGATTTTGGATGCGGCACGCAAAGAGAAAGAGGGAAATGGCTGGTATGTGTGCGCATGCAGAATCTCAGTGAACTCGTTGTCTTGATGGCCCAGCCTGTTCGCGTCGGCTCGGCCTCGGCGTTCGACCGGTGCTTTGAATGTAGGCCGTGACGCCCTTCCCTCCGATTTCCACAAAGGCGACGTGTCCGACGACTCCGAGATAGAGGTTTTGGCCCACGGTGCCCTGTCCTCGCCAGGAGCCTGTCCCGCCTCGAAGGGGCCTGAGGCGGGCATGGCCGAGATGCTCCTCGAGGATCCGACGCACCGCATAATCGACGTCGGGGAGACTGTACGGGCGGGATGTCCCGCGGCCGCCGCTGTGCTCACTTACTGCATCGAGCAGAAAAGTCTTACGCTAATTCTCTACGTCACCGCCCCGAGGAACTGCCTTCGGCGTATGTTCTGGCGCCTATCGCGGCGACTCCGGATTTCGTCCCGATGGCGGGTGTGTTCGCGGACATCATCGCGAGTTTTCGACCGGAGGGAGTCTAATGCAGGCCAGTGCCAACGTCATCGCCCCCAAACGTGGGACGATCTGCGGATCTTCCTCGTCGGCGACGACTTTCCCGAAGGCGTCATGGCCGAGTTCACGCGCCTCGGTTTTGTCGGGCACGGCGGACTGACCGACGTCGGCCGCAAACTTGTGGCCCCTTTCCGCGAGCCTATCGGGCACGTCGAGCTTCTCATGAACAACGGCGGCAACCGTCGCCACGCTGTGGCGTGGGTCAATGAGAACAGGGAATCGTGCGTTGCTCAGATGATTGACGACAGCGTCCGCGACAAACTCGCCGAGGAAATGAGCGCGTTCTGGCCGGAGGCATGCGAATCCCTGCGCGACGGCGATTGGAAGCTGTGGGCCGTCTATTCGAAGCCGGCGACGAAGACCGTTGAAACCCGAGGGGCGATCTGCGTGCTCGACACATCCAAAGGTTATTTCAGAGTCGTTTTCGACGGCGACTCTGCGGTCATTCGCCCCACGGAGTCCTTGCAAGTGTGGTGCGCGCTAGCGTACGTGATCGCTCGGACCGCTGCCCGACAGTGCCTTTCGGGAGCTCCTCGCCGAGTGTCCAGACGCGGCCGTCTAGGCACGCCGCTTGGTCGCCCGAGCTGTGTCGGGCGATGAAACCGCGCTCGGCAGAAAGAAACGGCCTTGGGGATTCAGCCCAGTATGCTCAAGCCATTTTCAGTATCCCATTTTTATGATAGTTTGAATGCGAGTTAAGCAACAGCATGATTCGAACTGAAAACGCGGTTCGAGTGCGAGTAGGGCTCATGGACCGCTGAATGTTTGAAAGTTGGATAAAATCACGTGCGGATATACTTATTACTCCATTTTCAGATGTGGGAAACATGGGGACACATCTCCTGTGTACACATATAGGACCTGGGGTAAACTATTAGAGATTCGTGTTCGGCGACGATCGCGCATTGCAGAACATGCGTCGCATTCACGTACGAACCTTGAATCCACATTAGAGATACATTGATATGGAGTGAAATATGACATACGAAATGGCAGGTCCAGCCCTTGTGCGAATGGACATTCCAGCGATGTGGGACGTCAATGCTAGGTACCGCGAATTAGCGGAAGACCTCAATGGCATGGAACTCTCCGCGCCCTTTGGCTACGGGCAGTCGCAAAGTGTCGCCATTCAGAGGACGGACAAAATCAGAAACGAGATCAAGGAGTGCGCCACGTTGATCGATGAAATGAACGTCGACATTGTAGCCTCCGTCTTAGAATCTGAAGCGATCGACTTGGACAACGGAAGTCGATTCGGCTCTCTCGAGGGGCGGATTAAGAAAGGCGGTGACAAGGCGCGATGCTACAGGGAATACTTGGTTTCGAGACCTCGGTGAAAGCGAAGTCGGCTGAAATTGCGAAACAAAAGCAGGAGCTCGAAAAACTTCTCGAACAGGCTGAAGAGCGTTATCGGGATGCGTTGAGCATTCATGCTAAGGTTCGAGACAGTTGGGAGGGCGACGCCTTTCGGGCGTACAGTTTACGCGCGGAGGGTTTGGAGGGAAAGCTCGCCGCTACCGTAGGTGAGATTAGAGAGTATTTAACTGCGGTCTCTCAGTTCTGTGAGAAGATCGAAAGCGTTGAAAAAGGGTTCAAAGATTTGCTCGCCGAGGCCAAGGCCGAAGGTTTCCCAACGATCGGTAGTTACGTGCTGCCCATGGTTCCCGGCTATTCAACTTATACAATGAATGCCGCTAAAATGATGCAGTTCAAAATTTTGGCTGACAAGCATGACGAGCTGCGCGCCAGAGAGCTGCAGGCTCACGTCGAGTTCGGTTTGGCATGCGGAGTCGACCCGAAATCTCTCTTGGGTTCTCTTCGCCATCAGCTGAAGTCTCTTGGCGTCCCGTTCTTCGGCGGTGGTTCTCCGCTGGGACCTGCTTGGGATCGTTTCAAGGACTTCAAATGGGTCTTTGACAGAATAAAGGACGTTCGCGACGTCAGGGACATACTAAAGATCAGCAAGAATGCGGAGTTTATGCTGCCCAAAGGCTTGGCATGGGGACCTAATGAGGGGCTGCTGGAGAACCTACTGGGTCGAAGGGGCAAGCACGCCAGATTTCCGGTAACGCCCCAAGCGATTAAACAGTCTTTCTTTTCATCGACGACCAATCCTCTTGAACAGCTTAGAGGCGCAACGAATTCAAAATACTGGAAGCCTTTGGAGGGAGCGTCTTGGGATGTGGTGCATAAAGGCAAGAAGGCCCTCGACTTCGGTGGAAAGGTGGGTAAAGGCCTTACGATGGCCAAGTACGGCATCGCGGTTACCGATGCGTGGAACTCTGGCAAGGGGCAATGGGAGGCCGACTCCCACAATCCTTCACTGGGCGCGACGGCAAAAGTGACCCGCACCGTCGCCAAAGCCGGATGGGACGTCGTGCCCGGGCTAGCCGGAGGCAGCGCCGGAACGGCGGCTGGGGCGGCCATCGGAACGGCCATATGCCCGGGCGTCGGCACCGTCATTGGCGGAGTTATCGGCGGCTTCGCGGGCGGAGCGGCCGCTGACGCCGGCAAGGGCGTTTTGGATGACGATGCAACTAGCTTCATAAACAAGATAGGCATGTGACCGTGATTGCGTTGCCGCCGGAATGGAGGAAAATGGACGCCTCCGACGCGGACGGAGTCGATTACATCGCGTGCGGGCCGGTGACTTCGCAGGGGTATGCGCCCACCCTTTTAATCACACGCGTTCGCGACGCAGAACCGGCGTCCATCGAGAAAGGGATGGAACGGATTCTAGGGAATGCCCACGTCGATCCCACATGCCGAGTGCTCGACGTCGGCGACGCGACAGTGGGCGGAAATCCTGCGCTCGTCGCGGCGTTGACCATGAGCGCCGAGGGGCGCAACGTCACGGAACTGATGTACTGCGTCGGTACGGAGGAAGGGAGAGAGGCCTACATTTTGGTATTCATGGCGGTCTCTTCGGATTTTGCCGGGCAGATTCGAGCCGTTGCGGACATCGTCGCCGGCTTTGAACCGGAGGAGGTCTGATGGAGGCGAGTGCGGACGTCATTGTTCCCCGCCAGGCATGGGCCGATCTGGTGGCCTGTCTCGAGGGCGACGGCGTTTCCGAGGAGGGACGGGCCCGGCTTGGCCGCCTCGGGTTCTTCGAGGAAGGGGCTTCGACGGATGTCTTGGACCTTCCGTCGGCCGCTTCGGAATTGCCGGCTGCTTCGGGGTCTTTTCCTGCCGCCTCGGCGTCCGCAGCGGAGGCGGCTTATGAGTCTCTGTCCGGCGTCGCACGTGATCTGCTTGCCCCGTACTGGGATTCCCTGGGGTACGTCGATCTTCTTGTCAACGACGGAGGAGTCTTGCGGCACGCCGCCGGATGGTTCGGCGTGGACAGGGCCTCGTGCGTTGCCCTCGACATTGACGATTCCGTGGCCCTTTCTCTCTATGAGCCCGGGCTGCTGCCGGTCGTCATGGCGGATCTGCTCGACGTCGGTCCGCGGCCCGTCGCCGACCCCGTCGCCTCCGTCTACGTGCCGAAGAGTTGGGTGCTCGAACTTTTCGAGTTCTCCAGCAGGACCGTGCGCGACAGCCTGGCGGACGAGCTGAGCACGTTTTGGCCCGAGGCTCAGGACGTCATGCAGGAAGGGAAGTGGAAGATCTGGACCGTATCCTCGATGCTTGCGATCGATGAAGCGCTCGCGGCAGATGAGGGCGATGCGCGTGTGGCTGAGAGCGATGAGCATAGGTCCGGGGAAGCGCTCTCGGCCGGCGAAGGCGAAACGCTTGTGACAGATAGGGGCGAAACGCTTGTAGCGGGCGGGAGTGGTCCACTTGTGACAGACGCAGCTGCGGCCGACGAGAACGAAACGCGTGGGCCGATCTGCGTGCTTGACACTCCCGCGGGCTATTTCAGCGTGGTCTTCGAGGGGGAGTCCGCCGCCGTCCGTCCGGTTTCGACTTTCAGAGTCTGGTGTGCGCTGATCGATATGATCGCGGAGGCCGCCTAGTGCCGCCGCATCCGCGATTCGGACGTTTCCCTATGAACGTCCGAATCGCGGGTCGCGTCTGCAACGCAGCTCGAAGCAGGCCGCGTAGCCGCTTCGCCGCGCTCTTCGTCGGAGGGGCGCTTCGGCGAAGTCTGGAGCCTGGCGCGACCGGGGGCGCTGGGCGGTCCGAAGGGCCGAATCCGCGCGCACTCCACGCCCGGGGCGCGCCATGCGGCCAAAACCGGGACGAAGCCAAATCCGCGCGGGCGAGCTTCACGCTGTAGTCTATTGTCCGTGACTACCAACGAGACGCCCGCCGCGGCGCCGCA
>ERZ773014.2439-NODE-2439-length-10758-cov-8.721106_pt1 | contig 10758 bp, 16 predicted proteins | sample MGYA00580841_ERZ773014 | MGnify/ENA primary metagenome ERZ773014 (study PRJEB29015, sample SAMEA2737989) | human oral metagenome | biome: human oral; feature: human-associated habitat; material: dental | place: China | collected 2067 ...
TTGCCACGATGTCCGAGACAATCTTGCCGATGCCCGCCTTGGCAAAGAGCGAGCCGAGTGCTGCGAGCAGCTGTGAGAGAATCGCAGCCCAGCCGATGGCATCGATGAGCCGGCGCCCCTCATGGAACGTCTGGAGCGGTGCGCCGCGCGTGATGGCGAGCGCAATCACAATGGCGACAATGGAGGCGATGCCGAACGAGACGAGTGCACCGAGCTTCGTTGTCGCCGCGAGGATCAGCGTGATTACACCGACCGCGAGGACGGGGATGAGCAGACGGTTGCCGAGCTGCTGCGCCGAGGCATTTTTCTCCTCCTTGGATGTCTCGTGATAGTCGCCGTGCCCCATCTGCTTTGCGGCGACAATGACCGCCATCAGAATGACCATCCAGCCCGCATTCTCGTTGCCGAGTGCCGAGCCGCCAAGGAACGTGATGCCGTAGACGAGCCAGAACAGACCCGTGCCGAAGCGTTTCAGATTCTTGCTGTCTCCGAACGAGAGCACCCCGAAGAGGACGAGGTAGATCCCGCAGAGGAGATAGACGTGATCGAGTGTCAACATAGCATTCCCTCCTCAGTCTTTCTTCGTCTCGTTGTATGCCGCAATCTCCTGCTCGATGCGCCGATCAAAGAGATGGAAGCGGATCGCAGCAAAGAGGAACGCGACCACGGCGGTCGGGATGCAGTAGAGTGCCATCGTGACGAGATCCACCTCGTAGCCGTGTTCCTCAAGCACCCCCTTGATGAGGAGCAGCCCGCCCGCCGCGATAAAGACATTCTGCGCGAAGAAATTGCCCGCGTTCTCCGCCGTTGCCGCCTGTCCACGGATCTTGTCGAGGATCTCGGGCGATGCCTTGCGTCCCTTGAGCGCTGCCGCCTCGCCCATCGGCGAGATCAGCGGGCGGATGAACGTCGGGTGCCCGCTGAGCGAGATGCCGAGCGAGACCGTGATCTGGCGCACGAGCATATAGAGCATAAAGATACGTCCCGCCGTTGCCGCAGAGATCTTCGAGATGAGATACTCCGCACGTTCGCGCAGTCCGAACCGCTCCGAGAGCCCGATGACGGGCAGCACGAGGATGAAGAGCGACATATAGCGGTTCTTGATGAATGCCTCGCCGATGACCGTGACGATCTCCTGCAGGGACATCCCTGCGGCAAATCCCGTGACAAAGCCGGCGACGATGACGACCAGCAGTGCGTTAAACCGCAGTGCAAGCCCCACCACCATGACGAGGATACCGGATAGAACAAGCATAGATAATACCTCCTGTGAAAATTGGAATCGCTGATAAGATGACGGTGCTGAATTTATCAGTGCTTCCAATTATTTCCTTGCGGCGCAGTCGAGGATGTGCGGATCAAAGCCGAAATCCTCAAACCCTGCGCGGCAAACGGCGACATAGTCGGCATCGGGCGTGCCGAGCGGCATCCCGTCCACCATCGTGTAGAGGAATACCGCCGTGTCCTTGACGACACCTGTCTCCCGCTCCGTTAGTTGGACGTGCCGTATCTCCTTACGGTAGAGCGCAGGGAAAATCTCATAGCTGTCGAGTGCCTCCTCATCGCTCTCCGTCACCGCCCAGATCCCGAGGGGCGTTGTCGCGTCCTTTTTCTCTGTGAGTGTCAGATAGACGCGCGGCGCACTGCCGCGATACTCCAGAGCCGTATCCACGAGCTGCGCCGTACCAACAATCACTGCGCTTGGACATCGCTCCCGCATCGCCGCGACATTCAGATTACTGCCATAGGCAGCATAGAGTCTCTTCATCATATCCCTCCCGTTTTCAACAATTGTATACAGTATACCACAAAAACAAAGGATGAGAATATTTTTTTAAAAATAAAACTTTTCTTCTGTGTGAGCATACATTTTTTGGTGCTGCTTGGTTATAAGTTCATTTTCAATCACAAGGGGGATAAGGGCCTACGGATGCTCGATATATTTGAGAGACTAAACAAGGGAGAACATTTATCAAAGCGGGATTTAACGAGTTATTACGGCGTGGGTGAGAAAACCATACAGCGGGATATCGATGACATTCGCAACTATCTTGCTGACGAACACGGGTATGAGCCAGACGTTACGGTCAAATATAATCGAGGTCAAAATTATTACTATGAAGCACCGCGCAATCTTGTGCGCCAACGCAAGGAGATTTCCGCATCCACAGCCAAATATGCGCAGCTTGCAGAGACGGCAATCGCAGACAACGATAACACGAGGGAGACCGTACACTGTCTTGTGGAAGCAGCTGCAAACGCCAAAGGTCAAACAAACAGCACTGCGTCAGATTATGGAGCAGCTGAACGCGCTCAGTGTCGCGGATCAATCACAGGTGACAGCCCTGCTTGCGGCGAAGGTTCAACCTGAAAGCGACCAGCGTCAAGTTCAACTGGATGCTGAAATTGAACGAGAGAAACAGGCGCAGGATGCAAAGATCATTGTCACTGATCCGTATAACGAGGAGCGTGCCGGTACGAGCGGTTACGAACGTGAAAAGCCGCGTGGGTTTGTTTGCTTCAAGTAAGACAAAGGCGCATCGAAGGTGGGATATGGTCTTCGATGCGCTTTTATGGTATAATGCGAACAAAGGGGGCGATACAATGATTCCGTATGAAGTCATTGAAGCAAAGGAGATCCTGCATGAAGGTTTTGCAGAGCTTTTGGCGGATGTGAGCCGTATCAAGGATCGCATTGGACTTGATCCGCAGGATGCCGTGCATCCGGTGTCCGGCTTCCAAAGCGAACTCCGCACAATCTTGCACAGGATTCTTGGCGACCGCTACAACACGCCCGAAGATATAGCGGAACTGAAGCAGGAGTTTGTGCGTGCCCGCGCTTACGTTCGAGAGTTGGAGACAGAAGATGCCGGAGAACTACAGCGCAAAGGAGCTTGATGAACAAAAAGAAAAAATCAAAGCCGATTTATTGGGCGCGGTCACCCATCAAAAAATCCACAGGCTACCTTCTTGCCGGGCAGCCGGTGGCGGGCAAGACAAAGCTCGCAGATATATTCACGCGGCAACACAACGGCAACATCGTCTTTGTTTCGAGTGATGATTACCGAAAGTATCATCCTCGCTACGGAGAATTACAGGCAGCATACGGGGATGATGCCGTGCTTCATACACAGAAATTTGCGGGCAAGATGACCGAAGCACTCATTGATGATCTGAGCGCATCCAGCTATCATCTTATCATTGAGGGGACGCTGCGGACAACGGAAGTGCCGCTGCGGACACGAGATTTACTGCGGAGCAGGGGATATGACGTATCACTCAATCTAATCCTCGTGCGTCCGGAGGTGTCATATCTTGGAACGCTGAAGCGGTATCAGCAGATGAAGGAGATAGGGCTTACCCCTCGCATGACACCGAAGGAGCATCATGACCTCGTGGCACGTTCCATCGTCGATCATTTGCATACGCTCTATGAGCAGGATGCGTTCCCGCAGGTTCGCGTCTACAATCGGGCTGGCGAATGCCTCTATGATCGGGAGAAAACGCCATTTCGCGATCCTTCCGAACTCTTTCGCGAAGCGTTCTCGCGTGATCTTACACATCATGAGTGCGAACGTATTGTACGCGACTGTGCACCATACGTCAGTCGCGCTCGGGTGGAGGAAACGCTGCACGCATACGAACAGTTCTTTCCCAAGGAGGAGCGCGGCAGAGGAGCGCGGTAGTTTTACAGAGAATGAATAGGAGGGATTTTCTTGTATCGAAACATTTTGTGTATGACTGCTCTGGTCATGGTGCTCTTTATAGGGACTGCTCTCGCTGCGCCGCGTGCAATGACCGTGGATGATGTCGCGATCGCCGGCATTGCTCCCGGCAATGATCTCAGCTATGTGCGGAGCATCTACGGTGAGCCGGACAGCGAAAAAACAATACGGATAGGCAACTATAATCACCCTGCATATCTGGTTGATTATTACGGGCAGGGATTTGTCATCACCTATAACATCATGGAAGCTGGTGCATGGAATCCTCTTGTTCAGACCATCGAGAGTACGAACGGTGCACTCGTTATGCCCTCCGGCATCCACGTTGGCATGAAGATTGCGGATGTGCAGCAGATATTTAACAACTTGAAGGAACAACCATCTGACAAATCTGGTGAAAAAAAGTATGTATCACCACTTGACGGATTTGGTGTTACTCTTTCCAATGGAAAGGAAGGGATACGTTTCCTTGTCCTGCAAGTAGATCAGAAGAGGATTGTTCAAAAAATTCTTCTCACCGACAAATACGCTGACATATAAGAGGACCGCACTGAAAAACACCTGCTTACGGGAATCTCCCGCGAGCAGGTGTTTTTCAGTGCGTTTCTTTGACCTCCGGTGCCCATAGCTGCGCCTGTTCTTCAATCATTTTCGCAATCTCGTCGTCGTAATGAAGTCCGTCAGATTGGCGTAGATTTTTTCGTCCGAACAAGGAGACAAACCGGACGCATAGCAAGGGCTATGTGGAGGATTTGTCGACACAGTGCGGGCAAAAAAGATACGTCAAGATGGCGTGGCTGAATTTATCAGTGCTTCCCAAAGTAACCGCCGCGTTCCTCTTCCTGCTTGTACGCGTAGCACCGCCGCGCAAACTCAGCCGCCGCAAGTCCCAAATGCCGCGCTGCGAACTCTTGCGAAATGTCGAAAGTACGCCGCCCCTTGCGCCCCTCAGCGAAAAATATAGTCATTGCGACCCATCCGATCACCTTGTCAATCATGCTACTTTCTCCTTTCCTCGCGCATCCGCGCTGCCATCCTGCCGATCGGCGGCGACCACCGCGCCTGTCTCATGCGATTCGCCCGCCGTGTCCGCTGTCATGTGCACGCGTTCAGCGTTTTGCTTTTCGCCTCTGTATTCGGGCAATGCGGCGATGTACTCATCTAGGCGAGATTCCTTCACGCGCCGATTCGCACCGCCCGCGCCCTGTGTCCATATAATTTCACCGCGTGCCATGCGCTGAATCACGCGCTGTTTTCCGCACCCGAGCCGCGCCGCGACCTCATCCAGATTGAGAAGGCGATCTTCCTGCTTCCTCAGTTCGGGGATAATTGCGGCGACTTCAGCCGCTATGGCGGGGATGAGTGCCGTCATTGCCTCCTCCACCGCTCGCGTGACTTCCCATGCAAGCAGATTTGTGAGTGTGTCCCGCGCCCCCGTGCCGCTGTCATGTGCTGCGCGTTCGTGCCGATCTGCAGCGGTCACCGTGTCGCCATCGGGGAAGAACGCCGCTGCGCGTTCTCCTTGCCCGTTCTCGTGCCGCTTCTTCATGCCGTGCCTCCTTTCCATGTGTCCATAAACGCCCGCCATCCCGCCGCAATCGCTCCTATGAGACGCGACACGCGCCCCCACATAGGTTTTGTTGCGCTGCTCTTTTCGCCGCCGTCTATGGCGGCTTTTTTCGTGATTGTGCCGCCATAGGTGCGGCGCAGGTATGCCGCCATCTCACGGGTGATATATACGTCCCATCCTGCACTGATCAAGCGTTTGAGAAGGGCATAGCGGCGTTCTGTCTGCACGCCGCCCGCCGCCTCCATATAGGCGCGTGTCGCCTCCTCTACGGTGATATGTGCGGGGAACTCATAGACAGCCCGCCTCATGCCGCGCCTCCTCGCTCCTGCATCGTAAGGTGTCCTTTTTTATCGGGGCGGCGCGTGTAGATTGTGCCGCCGTGCTCTGCTTTCAGCTTCTCAGCCGCCGAGCGTGGCAGGATGACCGCCCATCCATGCTCAAGCAGAAATTTCAGCTGGTTATAGCGGCGTTCGGTCTTTGCCTCACCCACTACGCACATATACTCCCATGCCGCCGCGCCCGCGCTCATGTGCGCGGGGAACTGGTACATGACGCGCTCTTCCCCCTTTTTGATCTTCATTGTGTGCCTCATTTTTTACTTAACGCGTAACTCAACGACTAAAAAAATACACCCTGCCTCATCCTCAGGCATATTCAGCACATCCACAATAGCATACATAACCTTAGAGGACGGGCGCACATCACCGCGTAAGACTTTCTCAGCCGTTGGATTACTCACGCCGCATACCCGTGCCAAATCTCGCGCCGTAAAGATTCGGCGGTCAACAAGGAACTTCCGCAACCCCAAAACATCTACTTTCGTCATTCTCACACCCCCTTTCTATATATTACGCAACGTGTAACATTATAATAAACGCCTATTTCTATTTCCTCAATACCTAAAGCGTAATTTTTTTCTTGTCGTGTAAAATTTTATTTGCGTTTTGCGTAAATATATATTACTATGTACCTATAAAAATGAATGGAGGGCGCACAATGGCAAACCTCAACGAAAATATGAAGCGTCTTCGTTTAGAAAAAGGTATGACGCTAACCGATGTAGGCGAAAAAATAGGCGTTCGGAACGCTACAGTACAACGCTATGAAAGCGGTGAAATAAAAAACATCAAGCATGAGACGATCGTCAAACTTGCCGATCTTTTCGGTGTTACGCCGTCTGAACTCATGGGATGGAAAACCGCCGATACCGCCGCCCCTCCCTCGCGCCCGCATAAGAAGGGCGTGCGCATCCCCGTGTACTCCTCCATTGCAGCAGGTGCACCTCTTGAGGATTCAGAGGTTATCGACTATGAGGAGATCGACGCGGAACTCGCACGCACGGGGGAGTTTTTCGCCCTGCTCATCCGCGATGAATCCATGCAGCCTGTTCTTTTTGTTGATGATGTTGTCATTGTTCGCAAGCAAGCCACCGCCGAGACGGGCGATATTGCCGTCATTCTCATTGACGGCGACGCGGCGACCGTGAAGAAGATACACAGGAATCATGGCGGGGTTATGCTCATCGGGTACAACGCCGCCATCTATGAACCGCATTTCTACACGAACGATGAAATAGAATCCTTGCCCGTTCAGATTCTAGGCAAGGTGATCGAACTCCGGCGCAAGCTATGACTGTACGCGATGCGCCGCGACCATTCCCCGTGTCTGATTCGGATACGCCCCCGCCATGATGCCGTTACACTTTGAAGGAGTGATTTCAATGACCGATCTGCAACCCATGAATGAATCCCTGTTCGAGGATATCAAGCACATCAACGAATACGGGCAGGAGTATTGGAGCGCACGTGAACTCATGCCCGTCTTGCAATATGCACAATGGCGGCGATTCAACGAAACGATTGAACGCGCACAAGAAGCCTGCGTATCCAGTGGAAATGCTGCCCCTGAACATTTTGCCAACGTTGGCAAATCATCCCCTATGCCGAATGGCGGGGTTCGAGAGGTCGATGACTACCACCTTTCGCGCTATGCCTGTTATCTCGTTGCGATGAACGGCGACCCGCGCAAACACGCCGTCGCCCTCGCTCAGACGTATTTTGCCGTCAAGACTAGACAGCAGGAACTTGTAGAGAACTATGATGCGCTCACCGAGGAGCAGAAACGTCTCACCATCCGTAACGAGATGAAGGAACATAACAAAGCCCTCGCCGCCGCTGCACATGAAGCAGGGGTTATCGGTAATCGGGACTATGCCATCTTTCAGAACGAGGGATACAAGGGACTATATGGCGGGTTAGGAGCGCAGGGCATTCACAAGCGCAAGGGGCTAAAGAAAGGCCAAAAGATACTAGACCACATGGGAAGTACCGAGCTTGCCGCGAATCTCTTCCGCGCAACGCAAACAGAGGAAAAACTGCGCCGCGATCAGGTGCGGGGCAAGGAGAACGCGAACAAGACGCATTATGACGTAGGGTGCAAGGTACGGCAAACGATACAGGATTTAGGCGGGACGATGCCCGAGAATCTCCCAACGCCCGATCAGAGCATCCAACAGATTGAACGCGCACAAAAGAAGCGTCTCAAGGATGCGAAGGGCAAGAAGCAATAAAAAGCCGCCATCGGGGCGGCAGGAGGCTATTCATGACCTATTCAGCGGATTATCTCGCCGATCTCATGGTGAGAATGGCGCACCATTCCACCGCCATTGAGGGGAATACGCTCACACAAGGAGAGACGAAAAGCGTACTCATTGACGGCTATATCCCGCGTGCGATGGATATGCGCGAACTGAACGAGATATTGAACTATAAGGCGTTCATGCCCTTTCTCATCGAGCGCACGCAGGAGGCCGCGCCGCTCTCGCTCTCCCTCATCCGTGAAGTGCACGCGCTTCTTTGCAGGGACGCAATCGAGAGTGTGCCGGGGCAATTCAAGACGCGCCCGAATCTCATCATCGGCGCGGATTTTACCCCTACACCGCCCTATCTCGTTCCCGCTGCGCTCACGGATTGGATTGCGAACCTGGACGCGCAAATGGCGGCGGCGGTATCTGATTCAAACAGGGTGCTCGCTCTTTGCCGTCAACACATTGCCTTTGAGCACATTCACCCCTTCCCCGATGGGAATGGTCGCGTAGGGCGTGCTCTCATGGTATACAGCTGCTTCCTCGCCGATCTAACGCCGATCGTAATTCCTGTAGAGCGGCGCAAGGAATACATAAACTATCTCAACACAGGAGACTTGAACGGATTCGCCGCCTTTGCCGCCGATCTGCAAGCAGAGGAACGCGAACGCATAGCGGCGTTCTCGTAAAATAAAAAGCCGCCCGCCATGCTGCACACATGACGAGCGACCGAGGCGAATAATCCCGAGGGGACTACTCCACCACACAACGAGAGTATAACACACCTTCGGGACTGTTTGCCATAGGCAAATACGCTTTGGAGGTGTTTTATTATGGCAACGATCCGCACACGCAAGCGGGGCAAGACGTTCTCCTATTCGTTCGGCGCGGGTAAGCATCCCGCAACAGGACGGCGGCGCATCGTAGAGCGCGGGGGATTCTCCACCGAACAAGCTGCATATGACGCAGGTGCGGCGGCATACGCCGCATGGAAGGCGGGCAATATCGGAATCACATCCGAGCGCGTCCCGCTGTGTGACTATCTCGCCGCATGGGTGGAGAACGTCGCCCGTCCGAACGTCGCACAAGGGACGTATGGCGGCTATGTGACAACGATCCGCGCCCGCATCGCTCCATACATCGGCGGTATCATTCTGCAAGAACTACGTCCGCGCGATGTCGATCGTTGGATGTCACAACTTGCCGCCAACGGGTTTTCACGGCAAACGATAGCAGGGGCGCGGGTGGTACTCTCCAACGCTCTGAAATATGCGGTCTACCCCGCCGAACTCATCGCCGCGAATCCATGCGCGGGGTTATCCGTTCCGCGATCTGCACCCGCCGCCGTCATTCCGCGCGTTATTATCTCGCCCGCCATGCTTGCCGCGCTCTTTCAAAAGTTCCCCGAGGGGCATAAGTACCACGTCATTTTTCGCCTTGCCTACCACACGGGGGCGCGAATCGGTGAGATACTGGGTCTATCGTGGGATGATGTCGACCTTGACGCGGGGCGCATCGCCATCCGGCGGCAAATCGTCCATGACAAGACCGGCGGCGGCTACTTCTTCACCGTACCGAAAACAAGCGCAGGACGGCGTACGCTCTACGTTGACGGCGTACTTCTTGCCATGCGGCGTAAATGGCGGGCGGTCTGTTCCATGAACGCCGTCCGCATGGGCGGCGCGTATCAATGCGTATATGAAACGGCGACGGGGCAGCTGCGCACCGAGCCACGCACCGAAACGCCGCCCGATGACTGGACGGTTCGCGCTCTCGTATGCGTCGACCGTTTCGGGCTTCCCGTTCGCTATAGTGCCGTTCAAACCACACTGAAAAAATGCGGGCTAAACGCGCATAGCTTTCGACACACACACGCGACGCGCCTTATAGAGGCAGGGGCTAAACCCGTTGACGTTGCCGCCCGTCTAGGGCACACCGACGCGACAATCACACAAAACTTATACACGCACGACACCGAGGCGATGAGGCAGGAGACAGCCGCCATTTTCGCGCGTGTGATCGGCGGTATGGACTTGTAGGCAAGACGTAGGCAAATCCGCAAAAAGAGAGCGACGAACCGCACAACGGCGCGGTTTATCGCTCTCATCGTTTATTATACTACATCATAAACAGAGTTTTCGCAACTGAAAAGAGCGCATACTCATCGAGGTAAAATTGCAGTCTCATACAAGATAAATTTGACGCAAAAAATTTTTTACTCTATAATGAATCCGAATCACAGAAGATTTTGGAAGGGGGGCAATCCCGCAAATGCAGCGTTTTATGAGCGGCGGATTTCTGCTTGCCGCCCTCGTATTTTTCACGAGTTTCAGCGTATGTAATGCCGCAGAGGACATGCGCTTCGTCGATGCGGAGGATGACACGGGCTACTATGTCGATGCCGCGAGCATCGTGCGCGTCTCGGACACGGAGCGCGATGCCGTCGTCGCTGTCGTCAAGGCGACCGAGAACCGCCGCTATCTATACCGCACACGCCTCAACCCGCAGGCGGGAACGTATCAATTCGTCTCCGCACAGGTCGAGGTCTATGATACAAAGGAAGTTCTGCGTACGACGCCGGGAATGAATGTACCGCAAAAATACACGCCGGCTTCACCGCTAAAAAGCATCGCAGACTTTATCGAAGAATTGCTGAAAGAAAAGCAACAGAAAAAGTAGAGGAGGATCCTTCATGCGACAGAAAATCTGTGCACTCGTGCTGACCTTCGTGCTCGCACTCACGTCCTTCGGCACAGCACTCGCGGCCGAGCCGCCCAACGCCGTCCAGTCCAAGCTCGCACTCATAGAGCAGGACACCTACGGGCAGGAGCAGACGGGCGCGCTGATCGACCGCATCAACCGCCTTGAGCGCGACTATG
>ERZ773014.2441-NODE-2441-length-10740-cov-16.089752_pt1 | contig 10740 bp, 7 predicted proteins | sample MGYA00580841_ERZ773014 | MGnify/ENA primary metagenome ERZ773014 (study PRJEB29015, sample SAMEA2737989) | human oral metagenome | biome: human oral; feature: human-associated habitat; material: dental | place: China | collected 2067 ...
TCCTGTTCGCGGTCAGAGTACTAAGAACAATGCTCGTACCCGTAAGGGAAAGAAGAAGACTGTTGCTAATAAGAAGAAGGCTACTAAGTAAAATTTAAGTTGCAAGTTGAGAGCTAAGCGATGAGGGTTATCAATCTTTACACTTAGGCTTACAAACTTAAAACTTTTAAGCTAAAAAGATTATGGCAAAGAAAACAGCAACGAAAAAAAGAAATGTCAAAGTAGATGCTCTTGGACAACTTCATGTTCATAGCTCTTTCAACAATATCATTGTGTCTTTGGCAAATAGTGAAGGACAAGTTATTTCTTGGTCCTCTGCTGGTAAAATGGGATTCCGTGGATCTAAGAAGAACACACCTTATGCAGCCCAGATGGCAGCAGAAGATTGTGCTAAAGTGGCTTTCGATCTTGGATTACGTAAGGTAAAAGCGTATGTGAAGGGGCCCGGTAACGGTCGTGAGAGTGCTATCCGTGCCGTGCATGGTGCCGGTATAGAAGTAACCGAGATTATTGACGTTACTCCGTTACCGCATAATGGTTGTCGTCCTCCGAAACGTCGCCGTGTATAATTCAAGTATCACTAAGCATAGGTTTACGGTTTCCGTAAAGAAACAATAATAAAAAGAATATTAAAAGAATATGGCTAGATATATAGGTCCGAAATCTAAAATTGCTCGTCGGTTTGGTGAACCCATTTTCGGTGCAGACAAAGTTTTGTCCAAGAGAAACTTCCCTCCTGGACAGCATGGCAACAACCGTCGCAGAAAAACGTCTGAATACGGTGTCATGTTGGCAGAGAAGCAAAAAGCCAAGTACACCTATGGCGTACTTGAGCGTCAGTTCCGTAACATGTTTGAGAAGGCTGCAAAGGCAGATGGCATCACTGGTGAGGTACTTCTTCAGAACCTTGAATGTCGTCTTGACAACGTAGTCTTCCGTTTGGGTATTGCTCCTACCCGTGCAGCAGCCCGTCAGCTTGTTGGTCACAAGCATATCACTGTCGACGGAAAGGTTGTAAACATCCCTTCATTTGCCGTTAAGCCGGGCATGATCGTTGCTGTTCGTGAGAAATCCAAGTCTCTCGAGGTTATCGATGCAGCACTTGCAGGCTTCAACCACAGCAAATATCCATGGATTGAATGGGATGACAACAGCAAGAGCGGCAAGTTCTTACACAAGCCCGAGCGTGCTGACATTCCGGAAAACATCAAGGAACAGTTAATCGTTGAGTTGTACTCTAAATAAATCATTGAATTAATGGCGATATTAGCATTTCAAAAACCTGATAAAGTTGTAATGTTGGAGGCCAACGACAAATTCGGTCGTTTCGAATTTCGTCCACTTGAGCCTGGGTTCGGCGTTACCATCGGTAACTCCCTCCGCCGCATTCTCCTTTCATCGCTTGAAGGTTTCTCCATCAATACCGTGCGCATCGCCGGTGTTGAGCACGAGTTCTCTTCTGTGCCTGGTGTAAAGGAAGATGTGACCAACATTATCTTGAATTTGAAACAAGTAAGATTCAAGCAAGTAGTAGAAGAATTCGAGAACGAGAAAGTTAGTATCACGGTTGAGAACACCACTGAGTTCAAGGCTGGTGACATTGGCAAGTATCTGACTGGATTTGAAGTGTTAAACCCCGATTTGGTGATTTGTCATTTAGATGCCAAAGCTTCATTGCAGATTGATCTCACCATTAACAAAGGACGTGGCTATGTGCCTGCCGACGAAAATCGTGAGTTCTGCACCGATGTGAATGTAATTCCTATCGATTCCATTTACACCCCAATCCGTAACGTGCGCTATTCGGTTGAGCCTTATCGTGTTGAACAAAAAACCGACTACGATAAGCTCGTTATCGACGTAACGACGGACGGCTCCATCAGTCCCAAAGACGCGCTGAAAGAGGCCGCTAAAATCCTCATCTATCACTTTATGCTCTTCTCCGACGAGAAAATCGCCGTTGAGAACCAAGACGTTGACACCAACGAAGAGTTTGACGAGGAAGTGCTGCACATGCGCCAGCTGCTCAAAACCAAGCTTGTGGACATGAACCTCAGCGTTCGCGCCCTCAACTGTCTCAAAGCAGCCGATGTGGAAACACTGGGCGACCTTGTGCAATACAACAAGACCGACCTCTTAAAGTTCCGCAACTTTGGTAAGAAATCGCTCACAGAGCTTGATGATTTGCTCTTGGGTCTGAATCTGTCTTTTGGAACCGACATTTCAAAGTATAAACTGGACAGGGACTAAACCTCAGCGCGAGTGGGTGCGGGCCAACAGCCTTCACCCACCCAGCTGTTACCCCTCCGCTATTTAAGAAAAATAAAAATGAGACATAATAAGAAATTTAACCACCTGGGTCGTACTGCACCTCACCGCAATGCCATGCTTGCTAACATGGCCATTTCGCTGATTATGCACAAAAGAATCACTACGACCCTCGCCAAGGCAAAAGCCTTGAAGAAATATGTAGAACCGCTTATCACACGTTCGAAGGAAGATACCACCAACTCGCGTCGTGTGGTTTTCCGCTACTTGCAAAACAAGTATGCCGTTACCGAACTGTTCAAAGTGGTTGCTGCTAAGGTGGGAGACCGTCCCGGTGGCTATACCCGTGTCATCCGACTGGGTTTCCGCAAGGGCGATGCCGCTGAAATAGCGTTCATCGAACTGGTTGACTTCGACGAGAACATGGCCAAGACGCCTAAGGCAGAGGCTAAGAAAACACGTCGTAGCCGCAAGAGCACCAAGGCCGAAGGCGAAACCGCTGCCGCCGAAGTTGCTCAACCCGTTGCCGAAGAAGCTCCTAAGGCTGAAGAGGCACCCAAGGCAGAAGTTGCCGAAGAAGCAAAGGCTGAATAAACAACAGTTATCGACTTATAAATTAAACGTCTCTATCCGTGAGGGTAGGGGCGTTTTTTTTGCTGCACTTTGTGCTGCGCAACTTAGCGGATGAAATAACCTTATAATTTGTGGTATGCTCGCTTGAAAACTGCAACAAGGAGATTGATAGTGTTCAATTGTCTATCAGACAAATAAGCATTCTTGCAAAGCGGGAGATCATCATTCAAGTGTGCATTCTAAAGCGATGCGCGACTTTCCTAAGTGGCTTCATAAACATTTTTCTGCAGATTCGTTTGTAACTTTTATATTTAATTCGTATATTTGCCACATACGAACCTAGGCATTGTTGCATGGTGAAATAAGTCTCAGTTAAAACGGCATGGCTTCTTTCTCCCCTAGCCAGGGTGCTAGCCATGTAAATTCTACTTTCAAATAGATGATGAATACTTTTTTATCTGTGTATGCGTGATTAAGTATTTGCCAAATCTTCAACAAGCAGAACCGACCAACAAATATACTCACTCTTTATGGCTAAACAACGACAATCAATTACAGCATTGCTAATGACGCTGGCATTAGCGTTTGCATTAGGAATTAGTGCCCAAACCCAGCTGACAAAAGACATGGCCGCATTTCAATCGGGAGTGTTTCCTAGGCGAACGCTCAACTATTTCACAGCTGGTGAACGTGGAAAGAATTGCATTTGGGACTTTTCCAAACTTAAGATTAACAAAACGGAGCAAATTGTCCGTCAAAGACTCGACACGCTTGGCTATTTGTCTGTTACTGATGACAGGCAGATTACCTATTATGGAATGAGCAACGACAGCTTGTTTGAAATAGGAAATGAATCGCCTCTTACCCGAACATTTTATCACGAACCCATCTGCCAAGCGGTATTGCCTATGGCTTTGGGCGACTCCATCTCTACTCCTTTTGTTGGTTTCGGCATTTATTGCAACGACCATTATTATAAGGAGAGTGGTGTGAACAATGTTGTGACAGATGGCTTTGGCTGCATTGTGCTGGCAGAGGGCGACACCCTGCGCAACGTGCTGCGGGTGTACAAGTACAGGTCGTATTTTGTGGCGATGAGTACAGACCCCAACAAACTGGATTCAGCACGCTTAAAGCAGGTGATAGAAGAACGTTACGAGTGGTATGTAAAGGGAATGGCCAAGCCCGTTTTCGAAACCCTAACCAGCACCAGCTACGACAACCTAACACCACTAGGCACAACTCAACTGGCATATTGTGCCTTACCCGCAGACGTGCAGGCCGTTATAGACGAGCAGCGACGCACCAAGCCGAGTGAAACCAATGCCGACACATCCATTGTTGCACAAGACATCCTACACTACACGGTGAACGTAGTCGAGGGTGTGGCCACGATAAACTATGCACTAGACAAACGCGCCAATATCACGATGTTGCTATGCGACAACATGGGCATGGTGTATGGCAGCAAGCGATTTGTGCAAGAAGCGGGAGAAGGGTATCAGTCGCAGTTCGACCTTCGCAGCCTTCGCCATGGGGTCTACATACTCTACATCAATGTAAACGGGAAGGTGTACAGCGAAAAGGTGAGGAAATAGTCGCCATAACGTGTACTGCTTCAAACTTGAAATGCTACGCAAACGCACCAATCAACTCTCAAAAAAATACAATAGTTTATGAATACATCTACCTATACCATCATTAATAATAGCTGCATAAGGCATACGTTGTTTCTATTATATGTCATGATAACCACCCCCATACTAGGTCAAGTAAGGGAGGTGCACAACGTGCCATCGCCCGAAGTGGCTAGCCTAGGCACATTCGGAGCCATACCAGTTGGACATTATACAGGTACGCCCAACATCTCCGTTCCTTTGTATACCATGCAGGCGGGCAAGCTCAGCATTCCCATCCAGGCCATGTACCATCCTGCAAACGTAAAACCCCATACTCCGCCATCTTGTCTTGGCATAGGTTGGGCATTGTCGGCTGGTGGGTATATTGCAAGGAGCATAAAAGTTAACCAAGACGAGAAAGAAGTGGCGGGTTCTAAGCCTGGATACTATTTCAACCATGCTAAAATAAAGGAGATAGACAATGCCACCACGACAGGTAAAGCGCAAAAGTTGAAGGAATTAACTTGCCTTGAAGGAAATGGTTGGTTTGAGTTGGGTGCTGATGCTTTTTATTTTAGCTTTAATGGACATAGTGGCACGTTCTTTATGGATAAGGATGGGCAATGGCGAGTTATTTCCGATGAGAATATAAGGGTGGAATTCGACGAACAAACAGGTTTTAAGTCGATTAATGATTTGAAGAGAAGATTCGCGCTGGGGTATTATAACGTGGGCAACAATAAACGATTTTTCGACAAGTTTACATTGATAACTCCCGATGGAACGCGCTATGACTTTGGTGGAGATAATGCTACCGAGTACAGCGTGCCATATTATAATCAGGTATATGGAGACATCGTGGCCACTTGTTGGCGCCTTTCTAAAATAACAACGTTAGATAGGCGGGAAGTAAAGTTCCTTTATACGGCTGACAGTTATATGTGTGACATACACTATGCACCACAAGCAATGTATTATTTCGAGAATAATAAAGGAGTGACCATGCATCTTGACAATGGGCGGGCTGGGTATTCAGGTTTCTTAACCATGCCTGCCCGGCTTATTGAGATAAGCACAGATGATGAAACCGTATCTTTCAGCTATGAGCGTGACGCATACTACGGTACCTTGTTCTTGAAAAATTCAGGATGTTTGTATTGGTCGCAAAGAGAATTTGGTGGCCCTTTGCGATACACTTATGGGGCAGTGTTCAATGAAATGAACGCGCATAGGTTTATGCTTTTTACAGGTGTGCAACCCTTGTCTAGCGAGAGGGCTACGAGAGATGCCATAGCCCAAAAGATAACCCACGACTATTTGTCTCGTGTATCTGTTCATAGACAGAACTACAGCATTGTCAACGTCATTCCAAACTTTCAACAGATACGTGGGAGGCGATTACTTAGTGGCTTGAAATTTGAAGTGCCTGACTCGTGGCCTTCTGACGAGTTGCACAAGTTCGACTTAGTTCTTGATGCACAACAAGGGCAACCATGTGCCTCTTTAGGGAAAGAGTCGCACACGGGAGGAACTTGCAACGAGAACGTTAACAAAAACGCAGAGATTGGTGCAGAGAAAAATGGGTTGAATGGTAGCCGTTCGGGTTTCTCAACTGAGTATACATATAAGTTTGAGTATTATCTTGATACCAACCACGAAAGACTATGGCCAGTAAGAAATCCCTTGACTTATACCGACTCATGGGGTTATTATTCAAGGTTTGGTTCCAACCAATCCAATAGTGGAGAATGGAGGATTTCGGCTATATATACAGATGCAGACTTTCGTACGAGAACGCCATCGCTCCATTCTACGAAGGTGTTCGTACTCAAGAATATCACCTATCCCACAGGCGGAACAACTGAGCTGGAATACGAACAGCACGATTATTCTAAGGAGTTCGACCGCCAAAGCTTTTCTGTCAAAGACGCAATGGGAACTGTTGGCGGTTTGCGTGTTAGTTCTATGGCCAATTATGATGTGTCGGGAAGATTATTGTACACCAAGGATTACATATATAAGCAGGCACTCAATGGGCGGAGCAGTGGTATATCGAAAGGCAGACCTTGTTATTACGACCGAATTTATCTGAATGGCGACAGAAGTGATTACATCGATATGTATTCTTTTGACCCCATCGAGCCCTATCCCTTGAACTTCAATACGCCCGATGTAGGCTATTCTACTGTTTTCGAAGATGTTAAGGATGCCAATGGCAAACTCTTGAAACGTACGAAATTTCAATACACGAATTATGATGTTGACGCGTATGGTGTGGCGCATGGGGATAAACCTGCTGTTTGCGCGGCTAACGTTTTTGGAACGTATGTCAGCGCGTCTTTTACAAGTATGGCTTTTGAGAGGGGTAAATTGTTTTCTGAAGAGGTGATGGATGGTGATGGAAACGTCTTGGAACGAAATACATATAAATATGTTCGCACTTTGGGTGAACCTTATTCCACAGTAGCACAAGAGAGCCATCGAAAATACAGCAATGGTTTGTTTGGTTTCTCATACCTGTATAACACGTACACAAATAAATATTTGGTGGGCGTGCATAAACGACAGGAAGAAATGAAAAATGGTACTTATGCTACCGAAATACGCTATAGGTACACAGATTATGGTATGCCAAATGAAAAAATGGTGGTATCTAACGACAACGAAAAGTTTCATACTAGTTATACTTACAGTTTTGATAGCCCACAATATTCGTGGATGATAAATAAGAACATCTTGTTACCCATGAGTATAAGCGAGAGTCGGGGAGATGCGAAAAGTGAAACTTTCCAAATTTATTCGCAAAGCAGTTGGGGTGTACCGTACGTTTTGAGGCAAGAAACGTATAGGCATGTTGGCAACGTTTCGCACTCGCGTATTGATTACGTTGTCGAAAAGGCTGACCAGTATGGCAACCCTATCGTGATAGCTGAGCGTGGTGCTAAAACTATTATGATTTGGTGTCAGCGTGGACAAAGGCTGGCGGCCACGATACAAAATGCCACCTACGAAGAAGTGAAAACTGCACTTGGAAAGCTTCCTGAAGACTATTCAGAACTTGACTTTTTCAGTTCATCTTATGATGACGTAAATAAACTGCGCACCAAACTTCCTCGTGCCCTTATATATTCATACCTATATAATGATGCTTTGTTGTTAAGAAGTAAGATGGAACCCAATGGTATGGAATACTGCTACGACTATGATAGCCAAGGACGGGTTATTGCTGTTTTTCGTAGAAAAGGAGGAGAAAAGTCTGAGAGAATTAATGCCTATAAGTATCATTATCAAAGCATAGAACAATGAAGCAATTAAGAATACTATCTAACGGGGTGTATCGTTACCATCTAGGTGTTATATTTTTAAGTGTGTTGCCTTTTCATGTGATAGCACAGAGACCAGTAAATTATGTGCTTACCGAGAAGCGTATATCAGCTAGTAAGACAAACATATTGGAATATCATATCTTCGATGGTTTAGGTAGGCCCACGATAAAGGCTACAAATAATGTAGGCAATGACAATATGTTTGTCTATTCGTGTGATGAAATAGTTGGTGAAGACCTGGTGGAGAGGCGTTGGCTGCCTATAGTAGGCGACACTGAAGCACTTGACCTAGATATCAATTGGCTAGAGAAGTCTGCTGCACAATATGGCGAGGGTCCTGCCTATGAAAGCTTAGAATACAATGGATTAGGAAAAATTAAAAGGCACATCCGGCCTGGCAGAGAATGGCAGAACAAGTCAACTGATATCACATATGTTACAAACGGCAGAATGGACATAAAACGATATGCCACTCTTTCTCTCATGGACAATGTGCCTGTTGAGAATGGATATTATGACATAGGCACACTTACTGGTGTTTGTGAGGTAAATGAAGATGGCATAAAAATGACCACCTACACTAACGCTTTCGGGCAAAAGGTGTTGGAACGAAGAGGTAACGATAACGATACTTATTATGTGTACGATTATTACAATAGACTGAAATTTGTGCTAATGCCTTTTTTTCAAAACAACAACAATTTAGACAAGTATGCCTACCAGTATCGTTATTCACTTGACGGCAACCTTATCTATAAGAAACTGCCGGGGTGTGCCCCCATAGAATATGTGTACGATAAGAACGACCGTTGCCTATCTGTTCAAGATGGTGAGCTGAGGAAAAAGGGGCTTTATCGCTTTATGCTTTACGATGCCGTGGGGCGGATGGTGGTGCAAGGCCTGTCGACAACCAAGCCCGATGGTGCAGGTGAGGCAACTGTTACACTTGACGAAAACGGTGGTGGAATGGAGCAGACGGGCTATCGCATACTTAACGGTGCAAACCTTAACCTTACAATTAAAGACATTGAGGTGGTTAACTATTACGACAACTATCGTTTTGCCACAGGTTCGTATGCTGCGCATTTCTCGGGGTTAACCACACCTTCTGCCGACTATGCCAGGGGCAGACTATCGGGCAGCGTAGTGTTGGCTTCCAATGGCGAACGACTGGGTAATGTCATATCGTACGACCAACAAGGAAATGTGCTCGAGATACAAAAGCGCGGTCTGAATGGCTGCATGGAGCGAGTGACCAACACTTATACCTATACCAACCAGTTGGCATCATCGATAAGCGTAGTCAAAACCCAGAAAGGCGATACGATAAAGTATGAGGAATGTAATACTTACAGCCCAACTACCGACCGTCTGGTGGCCGTTACGCGGCAAGCTTTCTCAAACAACCTGCCCTCTAAGTTGAACAAGTGCAGCTATACCTACGATAGGCTAGGGCGGCTGTTTACCATAGACCGACCCATAGACGGCGGCAAAGGCAGGTTGAGTTACGACTATAACATACAAAGTTGGACTCAGCGAATAAACAGTGGCTCGTTCAACGAAAGCATTCATTACATAGATGGACAAGGTAAACCCATGTATAGCGGCAACATCAGCAGCATTACATGGAGCGATGCCGGCTCTGGTCAAACTAACCGTGGCTACCGCTACACCTACGACGACCTGAACCGGCTGGTGAATGCCGAGTATGGCGAAGACAACTTCTCAACGGGCATCGGCCGTTACAACGAACGTTTGGGGTACGATGGTAACAGTAATGTCACTTCGCTGCAACGCAAAGGGGTGACGCAAGAAGGCAGCTACGGACTGATAGACGACTTGCGGCTCGGCTACGACGGCAACCAACTGAGCAAAGTGGAGGAGAATGCGCCCGCCGTGCTGTATGCTGGTTCGCTAGACGTGAAGCGCAGTACAAGCGACATCCGCTATAACGCCAATGGCTCGCTCACGATGGACGGCACGCGCGACATCACCCACATCGACTACGACCTGCACAACAATCCCCTGCGCATACAGTTTGCCAACGGCAACGTAACCAAATATGTTTATTCGGCCGCAGGCGAAAAACTCCGCGCCATACATTATACGGCGGTGGCGAACACACACGTGGAGATGGGTCAGGTGTATGCCGACATCGAGAAACGATACCTGGCCGTAGACTCCACCGACTATCGTTTGGGTGGCAACGCCGTGTTTAACAACGGCAGTTTCTCCAAAGTACTGTTCGATGGAGGATATGTAGAGCTTGTTGCCGTCGACATGCCCGGCTCTGGTTATAACATGCCGATAGTTAAGCCGTGGAAGCCACCCTTTGGTGGTAGATGGCCAGACGACTTAGGTGGAGGAAAGAAGGGGCCCACAATATATTCTCTGCGATTTAGGTATTTCAACCGCGACCACCTGGGCAACGTTCGCGAGGTGGTTTCAGAGACGGGCGAGGTGAAGCAGGTAAACGCCTACTATCCTTTCGGCACGCCCATCCATGCCCTTGGCACCAAGGAAAGCCAACAACGCTATAAGTATAACGGTAAGGAGTTCGACGAGCTGCACGGCCTCAACACCTACGATTACGGCGCACGCCAATACGCCCCGCTGCTGCCGCTGTGGGATAGGGTAGACCCATTGGCAGAGAAGTATTATGGTGTTTCGCCGTATGCGTATTGTGCGAATAACCCTGTTATATTTGTAGATCCTGATGGGCGTAAGTTTGACTTCTCCAAGATGACAAAGGGTGAATACCAAATTTATCTAGGCCAGATTAATCTGCTGCGTGGGGCTAGTCCGTTGTTTAACACGATGTACACATCTTTAGAGCTATCTAAAAATACATACTTCATTAGTTTTGATGAGGTGAGATCTGTTACTAAAGATAAAAACGGTATTTACAACCGATTATTACTCAATATTTTATAGATAATAAGTCAGAAATATGG
>ERZ773014.2446-NODE-2446-length-10724-cov-2.674009_pt1 | contig 10724 bp, 10 predicted proteins | sample MGYA00580841_ERZ773014 | MGnify/ENA primary metagenome ERZ773014 (study PRJEB29015, sample SAMEA2737989) | human oral metagenome | biome: human oral; feature: human-associated habitat; material: dental | place: China | collected 2067 ...
AAGAAAGAAAACCCTGCATATACAGTACTACAAGGTATTTGGAAAAACAAGAAAAAACGCGGACTGCAAAATGCTACGGCTTATCAGTACCGCAAGCATAGCACTACCGAGTTGGGTGTGAACAACCTCGATACTATCTTCCTCCAAAAAGCATTAGGCAAAGAGTACGACACTATTAGACGTATACTTTCTGAGAAAAAATACAAAGAAACTTTCTCGCTGCCGATGTACCTCACCGAGAAAATAGAAAATGTATACGGCAATAATCAGCTGAACAAAAAACGGATAGATATAGAGGCAGAACGCTCGCAAGGTATTGTACAACAAGGATTTGGCTTAGAGCGTGTAAGCCAATCATTTGACGATTTCGACATTTACGACAATACTTATATGATACTCAACAAGCCTTTTGTTAGCCCATTGGCAGAGTTTGGTTATGGGGTGTATCTATACGTGTTGAGCGACACCATACAAGACGGCAACCGCTCGTTCTACCGCATCAACTTCTTCCCCCGAGACGACCAAGATTTAGCACTCGAAGGGAAGTTTGAAGTAGATACTAATACCTATATAGTAAAATCAATACAAATGCGTACCACCCCTAAGACAAACATCAATTTGGTACGCGGTCTCTCTTTTGAGAAGTATTTTAGCATACAAAATGACAGTATCTACCTACCTGAACGCGAAATTCAGGAGGGCGATTTTACTCTTTTGACTAAAAAAGATGAAGAAAAAGGATTATATGTGAAAAACAACATCTCTTTCTCGCATATTATCCTCAACCAGCCCAAACCTGCCACCTTTTACGACCAACAAGTAGTAAAAATATCAAAAAACCAGTTCAAAAAAGAAGATAGTTATTGGGATACTCATACTATCGGTGGAACTGACTTAACAAAAACTAAGCGACTTATAGCTGAAGTAGGCGAGAATAAGCGCATCAAAATGATAGGCGACCTGACCGACATTGTAACCTCTGGCTACATACCCATAGGTAAGTATATGCAGTTTGGACGTTTCTGGCAAGCCTTTTCTAGCAACAACGTTGACGGACTGCGCTTACGGGCTGGCTTCCGCTCGTTTATTTCTACTGACGACCGTTTTCGTACCTATGTATACGGAGCTTATGGACTAAAAGATAAACTTTTTAAATACGGAGTTAGTGGCAAATACCTCATTTCTTACCGCCCGCGCATCGGCATCGGGGCTGCTTACCAAGATGATAACCTACAGTTAGGTAGCTTTGTGATGCACGATGATACCAATTTAGATTTCGAAAAGACCACTAACTTCATCATTGCAAGGGGCGAAAACTACTATCTGACCCGCAATAAGAAGATACAAGGGGTTATTAACTACAATATAGCAGCTAATATACGACTTTCGGTGTTTGGCACCTACCAAAGTTTATCTTCCGCTAGCGAAGAGAACTTTTTGATAGCTTATCGCAACCCCAAAACAGGCGATATACTGCGCGATTATGACAATTTTTACACCGGCACCGAACTGACTTTTACCCCTGGCAGAAAGGTATTCGGCTATGGAGTAGAACAACGCTACGGCAAAAAGTTGTTTTCTACCTATACTCTCAAATATACTAAAGGCGTAAGTGGTATTAGCCATAGTCAGTTTGACTACGACAAGGTACAAATATTAGCAAGTAAGCCTATACCGATGTTTGGCTACGGCATACTGCACGCTAACCTCGAAGCAGGAAAAGTATTGGGTACCGCCCCTCTTATTGCCCTTGCTCCTACCCCAGCTAACCAGTCGTATTCTACGGCTAAAAACACTTTTGCCCTCCTCGACTACTACGATTTTATCACTGACACCTATATTAATGGATATTTCGAGCATCATTTTGATGGTTTTTTATTCAATAGGATACCATTCCTACAGAAAACTCGCTTTAAGAGTCTCCTTTTCGGTAGATTTGCTTACGGAACACTCTCAGAAAAGAATAAGACAGCTAATATGAGTAATATAGTATTCAACTCTCCTGAAAAATTGTATTGGGAATACGGTTTTGGTATTGAGAATATCGGTTTAGGCAACTTCCGTTTTATACGTTTAGACTTTGTATGGCGCAGTGATTTCAACGATGTCAATGGGGTACGTAACCCTAAATTCGGCATACGCTTAGGTATAGAACCATCTTTTTAATGATTAATGATAAATGACAAATAGCGAATTAACAAAAAAACTGATATTATTAGGAGAGTTATTCAATGATGCCGAGCGATTCTCAGCTATATTCGCACAGGCTGAGCAGCAAAACAGTTGGTTTACACAACATAACTTAACTTTTGCTCGCAACACTTGGGCTACAACCCTATCAGAAGCTAATATAAAACGATGGTTATCGGCTTATAAGCTATCCGAACCACAAAATGTAAACAAAATATTGCTGATAATGGCCGGCAATATCCCCTTAGTTGGTTTTCACGACCTACTATGCGTATGGGTGTCAGGGCATAAAGCGGTAGTAAAACTTTCGTCAGAAGACAAACTACTACTCCCCTTTATAGTAGAACAACTAAGAGACCTCATACCTGAATGGGCAGAAGCCGTAACCTTTTCAGATGAGAAAGTAACTGACTTTGATGCAGTAATTGCAACCGGAAGCAATAATACAGCGCGCTATTTTGAATACTATTTCGGCAAAAAGCCTCATATCATCAGAAAAAATAGAAACTCTGTAGCTGTACTTACTGGCAAAGAAACCCAAGAGGAGCTCACTGCCTTAGGAAAAGACATCTTTCAGTACTACGGACTTGGCTGTAGAAGTGTTTCTAAACTATTCATACCCCAAAACTACTCTTTTGACGCTCTTTTTCAAGCTATTTACGCCTATCGGGATATTATTAATGAACAAAAATACGCCAATAACTATGATTATAACAAGGCTGTATACCTAATGAGTTTATATAAGCTACTCGAAAATGGTTTTCTAATATTAAAAGAAGACAAAAGTTATGCTTCACCCATAGCTACCTTGTTTTACGAGTATTATACCGACACAGAAGCTCTAAAAAAACAACTCATTACCGATACTGAGCAAATACAATGTGTAGTAGCAAAAGGATTACTAGCCGATGAAATAACTTTCGGAAATACACAAATCCCCCAGTTATGGGAGTATGCTGATAATGTAGATACACTAAAATTTCTCTCAAATTTGGAATAAAAGAGTAAAATGACAGAAAAGAATCTTTAAGTAAATAATATTACAAAATTCTGATAATCAGATTTGTACAAAAAAATAAGAAAAAAATATTTAATTTTTTCACTAAAAATGTTGCAGGAATAAAAAAAAGTCGTACCTTTGCAACCGCATTGAGAGAAAAATGCATTGCTAATAATAAGCAGATTGAAAAAATAAGGTCCGTTCGTCTAGGGGTTAGGACGCAAGGTTTTCATCCTTGTAACAGGGGTTCGATTCCCCTACGGACTACTAAATGCAACTATTAGAAGTATCTTCAAAAGGAAAGGTACGGCGATAAAAATAAAACTAATAAAGGAAAATGGCAAACCATAAATCAGCATTAAAGAGAATCAGAAGAAACGAAGCAGCTCGTTTACGCAATCGTTATCAACACAAGACGGCTCGTAACGCCGTGAGAAAACTACGTGCTTTGGAAAATGTAGAAGAAGCCAAAGCTCTTTTCCCTAAAGTAGTTTCGATGATTGATAAACTTGCTAAGAGAAATATTATTCACGCTAATAAAGCGGCGAATTTAAAGAGCAGTTTAGCTAAACATATTAACAAGTTAGCTAAATAGTCATTTAGGTTTTAGATTTATCACTAATAGCCAGATTTATGTAAGTAAGTCTGGCTTTGGTGTTTTCAGTAATACAAGAGGTTATGAAGTACAGATTTTATATATTATTCAGTTTATTAACGTGTTTCATTTCGTGTAATGACGACAAAGAGACTAACAAAACAAGGCAAGTACACAAAGTTAAATCAATTGACTTTGAGGAGTTCAAATTGATAGACCTTACCCCTAAAGCTCAAGAGGATATGAAGCATTGGAAGAGTTTTCAATCGCTGATGCAGGTGATTGTTTCGATGGCTCCTGCCAAAATTAAAAACACAGATGATTTAATGCTCTCAAACCCCGATAGCCTCTTGGTGTACAGTAGACTGTACCCTATCAACTCTAAAACTGAAAACATCAATAGCTTAGTAGAACGTGATTGGCGAGCTCCCGCAGAGGCTTCGAAAGACACTGTTTTTAGGTTTGAAAAGAAAAAGAACAATGAGGTAGCCTCTTTACAATGGAGTAGGTTTTTGGTAGCAAACATTCCTTATACTTTTTCTGTAGTTTTAAAAAAAGTAAACTATCCAAAAGTAAACCTAAATTTCTCAGAGTCCAATAGCGATGAACTATCGGCAACCTTTGCATTAGATACACTTAACTCCTCGACAAGCAACGTAAAAAAGACCGCTCTAGAAGACGATTGGAACAGATATCAGATTACTTTTTCACCTAAAAAATCAGCTCCTTACACTATAAAACTTTCCTTAGATGAGAATGCTAAAGAGAATGACAATGTAATTCTGTATCGTTCTGTTTTAGAACTTCCTGCTAAATACTTTCACAAAGTAGGACAGTATTCGGACAAGATTGTGGGGGAACATTCGGAAGTAGAGAGCTCTTATTATTCAGTATTCTTTTGGTTGGTACAGATTGAAGATGCTTTACGGGAATTACTCAGCGATGACGCTACCTTTCCTGAAAAGATAAATGTTCCTACTGTAAAGGCTCGTCTCAGACTTTTCCAAACACAGATAAAAGCTTTAGCTGACAATGTAAAGAACAATCCAGATTTTAAAGAAGAAGAGCTTAAAAGCAATATTTCGCTATTAGGACAAACGTTTAACAGTGTGATTGCGCGTATCAATAACATCTACGGAAACGACTTAGAAGAACGAATGAAGTTTATTGGTACACAAGACACAGATAGCATACTAAAGAAAGACGTGAAGAAATTTGAGTAATAGTTAAATATTAAAAATAGGAAAAATACTGTAATCCGAGATTTAGCGTTGCTGATCTTAGTAACAAAAATACTTATAAAATCTTGTAAAGATTATGTGAATTACGTATTTTTGTAAGTCGTGATAATTAGTATTCTAATAACTTAAATAATAGTTTATGATTGTTTTATTATTTTTAAATGCTTTTGCATCATTAATAAGCATAATCTCTTCTATATTAGTTCTTTTCTATCCTCAATGGATGAGTAAATCGCAAGAGGTTAGTATAGGGGAAAGATTTTTCACTCAGATGTATGCTGCGCGAGCTGTCCCTTTTGGTTTGATTGTTGCTATAGTACCATTCATAACTAATATTGATAATACAGTAGTTAAAATAATTTTATCAACTGCAATGACAATACAAATAATAGATGCTATCATAGGTTTTAAGAGAAAAGAATTACCAATGATTATAGGACCTTCAATTGCTGCAACAATACACGGATTAACTGCTTGGTACATTTAAACAATATAAAAAATGAAATTTATAATCACTATGAGTACACTGATATTATGTAGTGTAACTGCGCAAGCACAGACTTTAGCTGAGCGTATCAACGCTAGCAACGTAACCCTTGTGGATGTACGTACTCCAAAAGAATATGCCGCGGGGACTGCTGAAGGAGCCATTAATATTCCTTTGGAAGAGATGGGTGCCCGATGGCAAGAACTAAAAGGAAAAGAGAATATTGTCCTCTTTTGCCGTCGCGGTATACGCGCTGGTAAAGCGCAGGACATTCTTAAAATACACAACATTACGGCTGTGAATGGCAAAACAGTAGAACACGTAAAGTCGTTACAGAAAGTAAACTTATCCGATAAGCTCACTTTTAAGACTGATAAACCTACTACTTATTTTGTAAAAGATGGTAAAAATGTGAGACAAGTAGCCATAGCTTTAGGTGAAGGAGGAGTGCTGAAAAAACACACTACCAGTATCCCTGCAACCCTTATTATGGTGAAAGGAACGGTACGTTTTCTTATCAATGGAGAAGAAATTGTGCTCAAAGACCTCGATACCTATCAAATACCCGTAGATGTAGAACACGAAGTGATAGGAGTAGAGAAAGAAAATGTATTTATAGTTACGAAGGGGGATTAATCAATTAGCTATTTACAAGGTATATAACTTTGCCAAAGCTCGTAGCACAAGAGACTATTAGAGTTTTGGCAAAGTTTTTTATTACTTTTTACCTAAAAAGCAAGGTTATCAATCAATCTTACTCCCTCGGCGTGTACGACTATAAAAGCACGGTAGTCTTTACCTGCTTCTTTTTTGGTAATAGGTTGCAAAGTATGCGCATCGGTAATGGTAAAATATTCTAAGGTGAAGTCGGGATGTTGAGCAAAGACCTCTTTTACCCACGCTTCTACTTCGGCAGGGCTATGAGTAGCAAAACGTTCTTTGGCAGCGAGTAGAGTGCTGTAAATAATGGTTGCACGCTGTTTCATCGGCTCGCTGAGGAGAGCATTGCGGGAGCTGAGAGCCAAACCATCGGCATTACGCACGATAGGGCAAGGAACAATGGTTACTGGCAAGCCCGTTTGTCGTACCATTTGCTGAATAATAAGCAGTTGTTGATAGTCTTTTTCACCAAAATAAGCTCTATCTGGCATTACAATCTCGAAAAGTTTTTTAACAATCGTGCCTACACCATCGAAATGACCAGGGCGAGAAGTGCCTTCCATCACTTTGTCTAATCCTGCAAAGTCAAAAGGTTCAGCGACTACTTCTTCACCATAAATGTCGGCTACGGTAGGGGCATAAATGAGTATCTCTTTACTGAACTGAGCAATCTTTTGGGCATCGGCTTCTAAGGTGCGCGGGTATTTCTGCAAATCGGTAAGATTGTTGAACTGCGTAGGGTTCACAAAAATGCTCACTACCGCTATATCATTCTCTTGTTTAGCTTTTTTTACGAGTGATAAATGTCCGTCGTGTAAAGCGCCCATAGTAGGCACTAAACCAATCGTTTTTCCTTGATTTTTAAGGGTTTCCAACAGGTTATGGAGTTCCTTTTGGTGTGTGTAAATCATCGGTATCAAATCTTTTTTGGGTGCAAACTTATATAAAATTATGGATATGTGCATAATTTTTTGTACTTTTGTGCCTTCTAAGAGCTAATTAAAATAACTAATTACTTTTTATGAAAGATAAAAAAGTACTCTACGTATCGTCGGAAGTGTTGCCTTATTCGCCTTATAGCGAGTTGGCAAAGATGTCATTTGAAGCCCCGAGAATGGTGAATAACAATGGAGGGCAGATACGTATTTTTATGCCCAAGTTTGGTAATATCAATGAGCGACGCCATCAGTTGCACGAGGTGATACGCCTTTCGGGGATGAATATTATTATCAATGATATTGATGTACCTCTGATTATTAAAGTAGCTTCTATCCCTAAGGAGCGCATACAGGTTTATTTTATTGACAACGATGAATATTTCAGGCGCACTGGCACACTCTTTGATGGGGAAAACAATATGTACCCAGACAACGATGAGCGCTGTATTTTCTTTGCTAAAGGTATTGTAGAAACTGTTAAAAAACTCAATTGGTTACCCGATATTATTCATATACACGGTTGGGCATCGGCTTTGTTGCCTCTTTACTTACGCACCTATTACAAAGATGAACCTATCTTTTCAGAAAGTAAGATTATTACCTCAGTATTCGATAGCGATTATGAAGGAGCTTTGGACAGTACGCTTATCAATAAAGTGGCTTTTGATGGTATTAGCAAAAAGACGGTAGACCCGCTAAAAAATCCTACTTATTACAATTTGATGCGTGTCGCTATCAAGTATTCAGATGGAGTTGTAGTGGTGAGTGAAGATATGCCTGAGGATTTCCAAACCTACCTAAAAAATCTAAGAAAGCCTGTGCTTTACAACAGCGATAAAGAAACTTTCCAAGATTCTTACCGCGAATTTTACACTAAAATATTAAAGAAATAACAAACGAATGAATAACATACAGAAGATTTTATTTTTTGCTACTATAGTAACACTTTTCAGTGCTTGCTCAAGTAATGATTTCAACGAGATAGATGGTGGACTGCTAAAAAATCCTAACTTTGACACTAATGTATTTACAGCTACTATTCAGGTAAGCCAAATAAAAGAAAGTGCAGTACAGACCAACGGTTTAGGAGGTTATTTGTTAGGGCAGTATAGCCAAGCTCCCTTTGGTACCAAATCGGCTACCATAGTGGCTCAAGTAACATTGCCAGCTGTTAATCCTACTTTTGGAACTAAAACACAAGCCTCTGAAAACAGTGAGAACAAATCGGAAAACGAAACCGTTACAGAAGCGTATCTATACATTCCTTTCTTTAATCCGAATAGCTCTAATAGCAACGCTTCTTACTCTCAAAATGGAGAATATACGTTAGATTCTATCTATGGAAATAGAGATGCGAGCTTTCAAGTGAATGTGAGAGAACTGAACTATTTTTTAAGTGATATTGATACAGATCTCAACGCTAAAGTATATTATTCAAACGACACTAATATTACAAGTAATTTAGGCGCTTCTATTGTGTCTAACACTACTACTACTAGTACTTACACTATCAGTAATAAAGCTATTACTCGCTATCAGTTTGACAACCCACAAACAAGTGAAGATGAAAGTAAAAAAGTACAAGATATATTAGCACCAGGGTTGCGTATTCCACTAAGCACAAATTTCTTCCAAACAAAAATTATCAACAAGGAAGGCAGTAGCGAACTTGCTAACGCTAATGAATTTAAAAAATATTTTAAAGGGATTAGCGTCAGTGCTTCTAACTTTTCGAAAGATTTAATGATGCTCCTAAATATGGCAAATGCAAAAATAGAGATTGTATATAGCTATGAAACTTCAGGAACGAATTCTACAACTACAGAAACTCGTAAAAATCGTTATGAACTTTCACTGAACGGCATTACAGTAAATCTATTTAACAATTCAGGAGAGAGTTTAACTGATAGCAGCAAAATATACCTCAGTGGAGCCTTAGGACAAACGGCTTCGATTACTATCTCAAATACAGATATTGCCAATATTAAGTCGCAAAAACTAATGGTAACCGATGCGAGTTTATTGTTATATGTGGATAATTCAATAAGCTATACAAAAGAGCCTGAACGTCTCTTTATCTATAACACCCAAACAGGAGCTGTGCTTGTAGATTATCAGTACGACCCAACATCAAATGGTGATTCGTCTGCTTATTCATATCTCTATCACTTAGGAAAATTGCAAAAAGAAAACGGAAAAGGAGCTTATTACCAATTGAGGATTACCAATCACATTTTAAATTTGGTTAATGAAATAGGAACAAATGTACCTTTGGGAATAGTAATAGCTTCTAATGTGAAAAACACTAATTCAGGAGCATATTTGAGAGACACTAATACAAAAGGCAAAATACTATCTTCAGCAGTAGTTACTCCTTTGGGTACTGTTATAAAAGATGTGAAATTGCGTATCAGCTACAGTCAACCTAAATAGTGATGGATTTAAGAGATCAGTTAAAATCACTTTTCCCTGACCATATAGAAGAGGAGATACTTCAAGAAGTTTCGTCTAATATTTGGTTGCAGGATGAGCCTTTACTATGCAAATACGAAAAACGCAAAGGAAAACCCGTAACCGTAATTGAGGGCTATAATGGCGCAGAAGCCGATTTTAAGATTTTGGCTAAAGAACTTAAAACGTACCTTGGCGTAGGGGGAACTGTGAAAAACGATACTATCCTCATACAAGGTGATTACCGCGACACTATTATGCGACTTCTCAAAGAAAAAGGGTTTAAGGTGAAGCGCATAGGCGGTTGAAAACAATTGACAACTCATAATTAACAATTAGTAATATGAAATTATTAGAAGGGAAAACAGCTATTATCACTGGTGCTAGTAGAGGCATTGGGCGTGGTATAGCCAAAGTATTTGCATCCCACGGGGCAAACATTGCTTTTTCGTACAGTTCGTCAGTGGATGCTGCAATGGCATTAGAGAAAGAATTAGCTACAAAAGGTGTGAAAGTAAAAGGCTACCAAAGCGATGCTTCTAACTTCGCACAGTCGCAAGAATTTGTAGATGCCGTAGTAGCCGAATTTGGGACAGTTGATATTCTAGTAAACAACGCAGGTATCACTAAAGACAACCTACTGATGCGCATTAGTGAAGAAGATTTTGATAAGGTAATAGAAGTAAATCTCAAATCAGTGTTTAATATGACCAAAGCGGTACAGCGCATTATGCTTAAACAACGTAAAGGTTCTATTATCAATATGAGTAGTGTGGTAGGAGTGAAAGGCAATGCTGGACAGTCAAACTATGCAGCTTCTAAAGCGGGAATTATCGGCTTTACCAAATCGATTGCCTTAGAGTTAGGTTCTCGAAATATTCGTTGCAATGCTATCGCTCCAGGCTTTATAGAAACCGAAATGACGGCTGTACTTGACGAAAAAGTAGTACAAGGCTGGCGTGATGCTATCCCTCTAAAACGTGGCGGACAACCCGAAGACGTAGCGAACGCTTGTGTGTTTTTAGCCTCTGAAATGTCGGCTTACATCACAGGGCAAGTGCTCAATGTTGATGGAGGAATGCTCACATAATTTTGTTATATCAGAAAAACTTTTTACTTTTGCCGAATGTTAATAAAAAAATATATCATCATCGGTCTTCTG
>ERZ773014.2447-NODE-2447-length-10723-cov-7.263123_pt1 | contig 10723 bp, 10 predicted proteins | sample MGYA00580841_ERZ773014 | MGnify/ENA primary metagenome ERZ773014 (study PRJEB29015, sample SAMEA2737989) | human oral metagenome | biome: human oral; feature: human-associated habitat; material: dental | place: China | collected 2067 ...
ATCATAAGGTAACATGGACCCTACATATTCAGCACCCAAAGCATCTAACATATCATACATATTAGGCATATCCCGATCTGTATGAATAGCATTGAATACAACTGCGTAATCACGATGCCCATATTCACGGCAGAATTGAATTGTTCGTGCTGCATTTCGTATGGAAACCCATAATGGCTGTGTAATAATCAAAAAACGTTGCGCCAAATCCATAATAGACTCAAGGCCACGACCAATACCTGCAGGGCAATCAACGAGCACATAGTCATAAGATTTCGCTAAGTGGTTAACAAGTTTTCTGTATTTTTTGCGCCCCATATCTTCCCAGCGAATACTTTGACTAGCTGGCAGAAAATATAAATTGCTTTTAATTTTCATGACCACATCATCAGCCATGGATTTATCTTCTAATGCATTATACGCATCAAAACATACTTCGTCTTCTTTACCTAAGATAATATCTAGGTCACGTAAACCAAAATCGCCATCACAAAGAAGAACTCGATATCCTTGTTCGCTAAGCGCAGCCCCTAAACAGGCTGTTATTGTCGTTTTGCCTACGCCACCTTTACCTGAGATAAGACCGATTATATCACCCATAATATCCTTCCTATTCCTTCACACTTGGCTTAATATTCTGCTGATTATTTTTGGTATTAGACTTCTTCGTATCAGTTGTCTTTTTAGTTGCATCAGGAACCTTAAAGTATGCACTTAATATATCACGTACAATAGGTCCCGCTGAGCCAGCACCAAAACCACCTTGTTCAACTAATGCAACAACTACGATTTGAGGCTTATCATATGGAGCATAGGCAACAAACCAACCATGGTCGCGACCATGCGCATTTTCAGCAGTACCAGTCTTACCAGCTACAGCAATTGGGAACCCTTTAAATAGAGCACCTGCTGTACCCCCTTCATTCGTAACATCTCGCAAGCCTTCACGAATAAGATCCATAATATTTTTTGGGACTGGCAATACACCTAAATTTTTAGGCCCAAATATTTCGGCTGGTGTTCCATCTGGATTGTCAACACGACTCACCACATATGGCTGATAACGAATACCACCATTAGCCACTTGGCTAAGGAGTACAGCCATTTGCAGCGGTGTTGCCAAATGAAATGATTGACCAATTGCAGCATCAAAGGTTTCCCCTAAATACCAATCCTGATCAAATACCTTGCGTTTATACTCAGGGCTTGCTACATTACCAGCCGCCTCACCTACAAGATTGATACCCGTTTTTTCACCTAAACCAAAATAGCGCGCATAGAGATCAATGTTCTCAATACCTAAGCGATTACCCATTTCGTAAAAGTATACATTATCTGATTTAGCCAAGGCTTGATTGAAGTTTAACCACCCCAAAGCTTCACCTTCTGCATTTCGCTTATCTATGAGCCAATGTTTCCCACTATCGAAAATCATTTCATCAGGTGTCACCTTTTTCAAGTCTAATGCAGCCGTACCTGTTACTATTTTGAACGGTGATCCTGGAGGGTATTCACCAGCGATAACCTTGTTTTCAAAAGGATGATTCTTATCATTATTTAATTGATTCCATTGAGTATTCGTTATGCCTTTGGCAAACCAATTAGGATTAAACTCTGGAGCACTCACCATAGCGAGCACGGCGCCTGTATTAGGATCAAGAGCAACTACAGCAGCGCCTGTGGCCCCGGAGCTACGCAATATATCTAATTGCTTTTTAACTGCTTCTTCAGCAGCTTTTTGAACATTTACATCGATGGTAAGATGAATATTAGAGCCTGGCACTGTGTGTTTGCGATCTACCTCTGCTACAGGTCTCCCCGAAGCATCCACCTCAAGTTGCTTGCCTCCATCAGTACCTCGCAAAACAGAATCATATAGCTTTTCTAAGCCTGCACGGCCTAAAATAGAACCTGCACCAACTGTTGTATTAGGATTTTGCGCTTTGATTTCCGCTAATTCCTCCTCGCTAACCTCTCCTACATACCCAAATAGTTGAGCTGCCATAGTTTCATATGGATAATATCGTAAAGGCTCCACATCGATTGATACACCTGGTAATTCATGACGATGTTCCTCTATGCTAGTCACTACATCCATAGAAATATCGTTAGCAATACGGATAGGCTCATAACCATGCTTATGGTCATTTACCTTTTTCTGAATATCTTCCGGTTTCTTATTAAGCAATTTAGCCAACTTAGCCAATTCATCTTCATCCAAGGGCTTGCCATTAGGCATGATAGAAATTGTATAAGCCGGCCTAGAGCCTACTAAAATCTGTCCATTTCTATCATACATAACACCGCGAGCTGCAGTCATAGGAACCACACGCAAGCGATTGCCTTCTGCCTTCGCTTGATAATAGCCACCTTCTAATACTTGCATGGCAAATAAACGGAGACCTAGAATGACAAAAATCCCCATTACAATATAGAAAAGCACATCAAAACGGCTCGTTTTTTTTCTTTTATATAAACTTTCAAGCACCTATGATTCCCCTTATATGCTTTACTAAATCAGTAATACTACCAAATATAATCCTCTTTCTCTTCGGTAAGGCCCATCAAAACATGACCTATACCACCTAAAACGGCATTCCAGAATACGGTGGGCATAACCATATGTCCAATGTAAGAAAAGAAGATAATATCGCCGCCACTAGAGCTTATCATCACATATCGCACAATACCATCAATGAGAGTGCATATCCCTACAATGGCACAAGACCAATACCATCGTTCTTCATAAACATGACTTTTAACGAACGACAATAGATATACAACTATAGTATAGGGAAATAGATGTAAACCAAAAAAATTGGATATCAATATATCGTGAATCGAACCACCTATGACGGCAGCAATAAGCCCCGTCTTCCGACCTTTAAAAATGGTAACCAAAATAACGGCTGTTAAAATACAATTAGGTAACCAACTGGTATGGAATATAGCGGGCAGTAGTTGAGCCTGTATGAAATACAGCCCACAACATAACATGACTAATGCAATATATCTCATTGAATTACAGCTCCTTTAGCCCCTTGAACTTGATCGCGCTGTGTTTGCGGAACCAGTTTAGGTTCCAATTGTGCCTTGTCTGGTGTTTGTACCGTAGAAGAGGTGATAATGAAAACCTCTTCTAAACGATGAAAATCGACAGTCGGTTGAATGGTTGCATTCTTAACGAAACCTTCTGTATCATTTTCGATAGACAAAACATTGCCCACCAATAATCCCTTTGGATAAATGCCACCATAACCAGAGGTAATCAATTTATCACCGACTAGAACATCGCCTTCGCGTGCAATATTTACCATCATCGGTTTATTCGGATGATTTCCATCCCCCTTAACGACACCGGCCAAGCGTGATTCTGGACGTTGTACAATAACGCCAATAGCACTACGGGGGTCTAAAAAGGTTTGAACACGCGCAGAATTAGGATATACATCGGTAACAAAACCAACCACCCCACTTGGCACTACAACGGCCATATTCGGTTTTATCCCATCATTTTCTCCGCGGTCGATGGTGAAAGTATTTGTCCAGGTACCAAAATCTTTAGTGATAATGCCTGCCAAAGTCATAGTAAATTCAGGATGAGCCGATTTATAGTTGAGCATTTGACGAAGTCGAATATTTTCTGCCACCACTTCATCATGATTAGATACCTTTTGCTCTAGGTCTGCAATCGTATTATCCTTACTGTCACTATCAATGAGCCCTAGGATAGCGTTATCAATGATGCGTATACCCGTTTGAATGGTAGAAAGCACACGAGCTGATCCATAGGCAAAAGGGGTAGCAATTTTTTCAAGCGGTACCGTCACGAATGGGATGCTGGTCCGCTGTTTCCATGCAAACCCAAGAAGAGCCATGATGATACAGCCGAGGACAACAAAGATTAATAATTTCCGATCTGACTGTATCATACACGTCCCCTTCTATCCTTTGAATTAATAATAAATCTAGATAATTCAACAATTTGCCCTGAACCGCGGTGAAGTCCTTGTACTACTTTTAGTTCTGGCTCAAGAGCAACTTGTACAGGTACGCCTATTTCAGTGCTAACACGTTCAGCTAACCCCTGTAAACGAGCCATACCACCGGTCAACACAATTCCATGCTGCATAATATCAGCCACTAACTCTGGCGCTGTTACACGAATCATTTGTCGTATAGCATCTAAAAAGTTTTCAAGCCCATTATTAATCACTTGATATATTTCCGATTGATGCACCACGGAACGTCTCACAATACCACTAGTCATATCTCGACCGGAAAAAGAATATTCACAGTCCTCTACAGGTATAACAGCTGTACCTATGGCATGTTTAATATCCGTTACGGTTTCTTCTGACACCATCAAACCAAAGCACTGGTTAATATACTGCATGATAGCACGGTCTAAATCATTACCACCAAAACGTATAGTTCGGCTAACAACCGTACCACCTAAGGAAATAATGCCCATATCCGCAGTACCTTCACCAATATCTATAAGCATAGAGCCACGAGCCTCAAAAATAGGCAAACCGCATCCAATAGCAGCCGCAACCGGTCTTTCAATAAGAAATACCTCCCGTGCACCAGCTTGGATAACGGCATCCATCATGGCCCTCTGCTCTACATCGGTCATACCACAAGGTACACCTACAAGAACGCGAGATCTACGCAGTGTATTGGACACCTTGTGAAGAAAATATTTTAACATCGTGTGCATAACACGATAGTCGACAATAAAGCCATCTTGTAACGGTGTTACAGAGCGCCACATATCAGGCATACGGCGCACAATGCGGTCTGCCTCATCACCTACAGCGACAATTTTTTCTAATTTTGTATCAGTAGCCACGATAGATGGCTCACTCATCATGGTCTCTCGTGTACCCCCCATGACACGTGTCATAGACGTGCCAATATCGATACTCACGTCTTTTCCAAGAGACGGTAAAATGGAATTCATAATGCTAATCTCCTTCATTACATCATCATTCCATTTTACCATAACTAGCTTAATTTACCAATTTCACTCAAGCTCGTAAACTCGCCATCGCCAATGACGATATGGTCCAAAACTGGAATGCCCATAAATTGTCCTGCACTCACAAATAACTTGGTAACCCGTATATCATCATCACTAGGTCTGCTGTCGCCAGATGGGTGATTATGTATTAATATAATAGCCGCCGCATTACAAGCTATGGCCTTTCTAAATACGGCCCGTTGCTCCACAAGGCTCGATGTGAGGCCTCCATTGGATATGGTTTCTATGTGAATTAATTTATTGCGAGACGTCAGCATAGCTGCCAACACATGTTCTTCCGTTTCATGGCGAAGCCGTTCCATCACATATTGAGCTATTACATAAGGCTGCGAAAAATCTTCGTACGTAGAGGTAATCTTTAATTCTCCTAAACGCCTACCTAGTTCTACAGCAGCACAAATGGTAACCGCTTTATCCATACCAACACCTTTGATTTTAACTAAATCATCTATAGTCATATGATTTAATCCGCGGATGCCGTCTGTGAAAGAGTCAATAATCGTATGCGCTAAATCGATAGATGATTGACCTTTCAAGCCTGTTCTCAATAATATAGCCAACAATTCTTCCATCGCCATTTGTTTAGGCCCTAAGGCAACAAATTTTTCCCGTGGCCGTTGAAATGGCAACATATCTTTTACGCTGATAGTTCTGACTTGCATAGAATTTCTCCATTCTTACAGTACGCAAACAAAATCAGCCTCAATATTTCTATTATCTTTATTTTACGAATCTATTTTTCGTACAGATTTTTTCCTATTACATTTATGACTTTACGCCCAACGCTTTACATATTTCTTCGTATACATGTTCTACGGGCAGTCCCACCACATTCGTATAAGAGCCTTCGATTGTATCCACCCACAAAGCACCCTTTCCTTGGATGCCGTAGGCACCAGCCTTATCCATCGGCTCTAGGGAATCAATATAAGACTCTATTTCAAAATCTGCTAATGTTTTAAAATATACCTTTGTTTCATTATGAAATACAATCTCACGACCTTTGATAAGAAGAGCTACACCGGTAATAACGGAATGAACTTGTCCGGATAAGGTACGAAGCATAGCGCGTGCCTCATCCTTACTGTGAGGTTTTCCAAGCACCTGACCATTAAATACTACAATCGTATCTGCCCCTAAAATGATACCACCTTCTGGTACCCCCTCTGCACAACGAGCCTTTCCCAAGGCTTGGGCCTTGACCATCTCGATAGGATCCGTGATAACCACATTATCCTCTTCATAGGAACTAGAAACAACGGTATGCTCAATGCCTACTTGGGTCAATAGTTCTGTACGTCTTGGAGATTGGCTCGCCAAATATAATCCACTCATAATACTTCCTACTCTTCTACACTATTAATTAGGCTTTCATAATATTCCTTAACATCGATACCTTGTTTCGCCGCATCAGCTCGCACGGTAGCATAGAAAATAACATCTGCTTCTGGTACGCGCACGCGATTAGGCACAAACTGTTCAAGTGTTTCATAGAATGCATCCTCTGCTTTCAACATAACACGACCATATTGAACCTTTTTCCCTTTAGTAATGGAATATACCATGAACCAAATCGGTCTATCATCAGAAGTAGAACATTTTCTATACTTATAGCGATAGCGCAAATTCGTTAAAAAATCGCGATTATACGCATAAATACCATCAATATCCTCATACTTTACAGAAAATGTACGCTTTCTAAAAAAGGAATTCTCTTCGATGATAAATTCTGTATCTGTTAATGTATACGTGTAGCGACTAACGGCCTGTTTGACGATAACAACAAGTGCGGCTAGCTCGATAAAATATTCAGCCAATAAGAGATGCCCTACATTAAGGCTTCTAAAGGTCGTAAATATCATGGCACCGATTAGCAAAACAACAAAGAGTAATACTAATAACTCCGCACTACGGGTGCGCTGAGACTGTTCACTATATAAAATATTCATACGTAACCCCTTTCAAAAATGACTCTGCATACTATTTATTATATAGGATTCATCTCTGAAAAACTACAAAAACCCCGCCTATATCTAAGATATAAGCGAGGTTTCTATATAAGAGTTTAGATAACTATTAAGAGGTTATATTATTTTTTCAAAGCGCTTGTAATACGTTGAGTATCGCGAGCAATCATGATTTCTTCGTTTGTAGGGATTACGAAGATTTTAACTTTGGAGCCTTCTACACTGATTTCTTGTTCTTTACCACGAATATTATTGCGTTCGGAGTCAATGCGAGTACCCAAGTATTCTAAACCATTACAGATAGCATCACGGTTACCGATACCGTTTTCACCAATACCTGCAGTGAATACGATAGCATCAACACCGCCCATAACTGCTGCAAACGCACCAATTACACGACGAACTTTGTAATGGAACATATTCAACGCTAATTGAGCATGTTTGTGACCATTAGCTGCTGCTTCTTCGATTTCACGGAAGTCATTAGACACACCAGAAATACCCAATACGCCAGATTTTTTGTTCATTACAGTATCAACTTCTTCATAAGTCATACCTGTTTTATCCATCAAGAATGGTACGATAGCTGGGTCAATATCACCAGTACGAGTACCCATGATCAAACCAGACAATGGAGTGAAACCCATTGTAGTATCGATGGAACGGCCACCTTTAATAGCAGCAACAGAAGAACCGTTACCCAAATGACATGTGATGATACGAAGATCGGACATGTGTTTACCCATCAATTCAGCGCAACGTTGTGCAACATATTTATGGGATGTACCATGGAAGCCATAACGACGGATGCCATAGTTTTCATAGTATTCATAAGGAAGCGCATACATGTAAGCTTCTTTAGGCATTGTTTGATGAAATGCAGTATCGAATACGCCAACTTGTGGTACATTTGGCATAATAGCTTGGCAAGCTTCAATACCTTGAATATTTGGAGGATTGTGCAATGGTGCCAAGGAGCAGCATTCATTCAATGCATCCATAACAGCTGGAGTGATTAATACGGAGTCAGCGAACTTTTCAGCACCATGTACTACACGGTGACCAACAGCGTCGATTTCGTCCATAGATTTAATTACACCAAACTCAGCATCAACTAAAATATCAAGTAAGATGCGAAGTGCTTCTTTATGGTTCAAAATTGGTTCAACGCGTTCTAATTTGTCTGCGTTAGGACGTTTATGAGTGAAAATAGCATCTTGATCACCAATCTTTTCAAAAAGGCCTTTTGCCAATTCTGTTTCAGTTGTCATATCAAGTAATTGATATTTCAAGGAAGAACTACCGCAGTTAACTACTAATACGTTCATCGATTAACCCTCTTTCTGTTGTGTAACTTGAATCTTGTTTTGAATTTCTTTGCTGATATCAGCACCTACCTGATCCTTTTCAGGATATTGATAGATTATATTCCACAATACGCCATGATCTAAGAATACGTATTGAGAAAATCTAAATGTTTGCCCTTGTGTTGTATACGTCACATCAAGCTTCTTTGCAGATGTACCTTGTAAAGCTACAGATTCTTCCTTGATGGTTGCGCCCATCTTAGTGAACTCAGACTTACTACGATTCAAAAACTCATCAACCGTAGGCAATGGCTTGTTATCACCAGCACGCAAAGCTTCAACTTCAATCACCATATGCTCTGTAACGGATCCATAAATATCGATTGGATATCCATCATCAGTCATATTTTTTGTGCTTTTACCCATTTCATAAGGCAAAGCAATGGTAATCTCAGATTGACCAACACGGATAACTTGATGGCCAAAACTATATGTATCAATTACATTATTTGAGCCACATCCCGCCATTGCTAATAGAGCAGCACCGAGCAGAGCCCCTTGTAATGTGCGTTTCCAATTTTGTTTCATCATATACCTCACATCAATTCAGCATTTACAGTTAATTATAGCCTATAGAGACAAGAAAATCTATACTAAACTTAATATTTACACACAATATTACCTATCTAAATAAGCCTTTTATTTAGATATAATGAAATGTTGTTTACAGTATTTACTTGCTTTGTTACACTAACACTAATGAAAGGAGACACTATGAAAACAATCGGTATTATCTGTGAATACAATCCATTTCACAACGGACACGCCCATCAAATATATACCTTGGCACAAGAGCATCCAGATGCTTTACGTATTTGTATCATGAGTGGCTCCTTTGTACAACGAGGAGAACCGGCTATCTTCTCAAAATTTGATCGTGCCCGTTGGGCCATTCTCGGTGGTGCTGATATCGTTATTGAGCTACCTACGCTCTATGCTTTGGGTAGTGCACAACTCTTTGGAACAGGTGCTATTCGTATGGTAAAGGCTTTACATATCGACGCCCTTTCCTTTGGTTCTGAAACGACTAATCTAGATGCACTCGTCAATATAGCTAAACGTATGGATTGTGAAAGTACTCAATCAGTATTGCGCACCTATATTAATGAAGGCATGTCCTATGGCTCTGCCTTTCGTAAAGCCCTTAACACAGAGATGCTCAACACACCCAATGCACTATTAGGTCTTGAATATATTCGAGCAGGACTTAACTATTATCCTACCTTAAAATACATGCCAATCTTACGCACATCAGATCATCACGAAGCAAATATTACAAAAGATTTTCCTTCTGGTACAGCATTGCGTAAACTTATAACAAATATGGCTACGGGTAGTAACAATTGTAATATAAACAGTATCTACACTTCTACAAATATGGATACAACGACCAGTGCAAGTACAAATTCAAATTCAAATTCAACTATAAATTCAACTGCAACTACAATAACAAAAGTTAATATAGCAAATCGTAAACTAGAATTACAACTTCAGTCAATCGTTCCTAAGTCTATTGCAGACGATATGACTAATATACTTTCTAATGGTGCTTATGTAAACTATAACCGCTACTTTGATATGGTCCACACCTTAAGTCGTCGTTCATCAACTAAGGAGCTACAAAGCATCGGAGCTTTCAACGAAGGCATTGAACACTTATGGACCAAAGCAGCCCAACAAGCTACGTGGGATTTGGCTATGGAGCATATAAAATCAAAGCGCTATACCTATGCGCGTTTACAACGGATGGGGGCCTATCTCGCTCTAAGAATCCAAAAAGATGTATTACAATGTGCTATGCAAGAGGGTCCACAATATGCTCGTTTACTTGCCTTCAACGATAGAGGTCGTCAATGGCTTCGAAATGAGTTTGAAATACCACTTATCCAAAAATGGGCCAAAGCACCTAATGAATTAAATACATTGGGACAAACAATGCATCAAATCGATACATTAGCTACAGACGTACAGGCTCTATGCTTCCATAATGAAATCAAACGAATGGGCCATATGGACTATACATATACGCCACAATACATTAGATTAGATCAGATTAAATCAAATTAGATTATAATCCACAGGTAACAACCTAATAAAAGCAACACTTCAATCTGGTAGAAACATTCCACATATAGACATAAAAGTTGAATACTTTAATTTTATTAAGTTAAATCATCTTATTGTATATCAACACATAAAAAGGGGTTACAATACAGGTTATTCCTGTATTGTAACCCCTTCTTCACCATCCAGATCAGCGACAGCAACGCGTACACTTTCAAGATGCGATGTAGGAATATTTTTACCTACATAGTCTGCTCGTATAGGCAATTCACGATGAC
>ERZ773014.2448-NODE-2448-length-10722-cov-2.673666_pt1 | contig 10722 bp, 9 predicted proteins | sample MGYA00580841_ERZ773014 | MGnify/ENA primary metagenome ERZ773014 (study PRJEB29015, sample SAMEA2737989) | human oral metagenome | biome: human oral; feature: human-associated habitat; material: dental | place: China | collected 2067 ...
TGTAATCGCGCGATACGAAAAGCGCGCACTTCGTTCCCGCGTTTTCGAGAAGAGCGCAGAGCAAAAGACTTCGCGTGTCGCAGTCCGATCCGTTTCCGGTGAGGGCGGCGGGAAGGGATGTAAAATCCGCGGCATTTATTTTACGCTCATAGCGAAACCCCTGCACCCAAGTCAAAAGGAGCGATGCGAAAGCGGTATCGGGATGTTCGGGATTTACGGACGCAGCATCTTCTTGAAGCGCGCTTTGCACATCGAAGGCCGTCCGCTTTAAGCGGCCGAAACTGTCGCGGAAAATCGCGCGGTAATAGCGCTGCCACGCTTGTTTCCACAGCGGACTCGACGCGTACATTTTCAGCACCGCGAATTCCGTATCGACGACGAAGTCGGAAGCCTGCTCGTCTTCGGCACCGATGCTCGTCCGAATCGTTTTGCCGCCGATCGAAAGCTCTATGTCCTTTCGTTCGGCTGAGGGGTAGGCATAGCGCGCGACGATGCCCGCTTCCCGCCCGCTCCCGCGGTCGACGGCGAGGGAGTTTAAAATCGACAGGATAAAAGGTTCGTAGTTTTTTTCATTCCGTTCGTTCGCATAGCACAAAATAACGATGTGCGCTCCGTTTAAGGGGAGTTCGACCGAGAGCGCCCAGCCTGTATAGCGGATGCCGCCGAGCGTCATCGAAAAGGTGCCGAGCGCTGAATCCGCTCCGCGCCATTCAAAGGATTCTTTTTCGCCCTTTCCGTCCGGCAATTTTCCGACGGCGCCGTCGAAAGCGGCTCCGCTCGACTCATAGACGCCGTGCGCGTAGAGCTTTATCGCAGTGACGACCGGAACGCTGCCGTACGAAAGAAGGTAGGACGTGCCGTCTTCGGTTGCGTCCGAAACTTTAAATCCCTCCGGCATGTCGAGCGACCAGCCGTACGTGTTGTCGACGACCGTCTCCGAAGCGAGGGGACTTGCACCGCACAGGAGCAGGAATACTGCGCAGGCTGCGGAAAAAAAACGGACAAAACTTCTTGTCATTTTACGGCACCTCGTCTATAGTTATCGAAATGAATGCGATCCCCATTGTATACGAAAATGAAGAGATCATCATTATAAACAAACCCGCAGGCGTTTCGGTACAGGGCGGCGAAGGCGTCGCGCATCCGCTCGATCGGGAGCTTCCGAAACAGATCGGACACGAAATCTTTCTCGTACACCGCCTCGATAAAGATACGTCGGGTCTTATGATCGCGGCAAAAACAAAGACCGCTGCCGCCAAGTGGTCAAAGCTCGTCGCTTCCCGCGCGGTAAAAAAAGAATACGATGCGCTTTGCATCGGAATCTTTTCGGAACGGAAGGGCGTGATAACGGACGACGTCGTGCAGCACGGAACGGCAAAAAGGGCGGTCACGAAATACGCGGTAAGCGCCGTCTGCAAAATCGACTGCGGAGAGGAAAGGCTTTCGCTTTCGCTCGTTCATTTGACGCTCGAAACGGGACGCATGCATCAAATACGCATCCACTTGGCGAAAAAGGGGTGCCCCGTCGCGCTCGACGACAAACACGGAAATTTCGCAAAAAATAAATTATTAAAAAAATACTTCGGCGCGAAACGGCTGTTGTTATGCGCGTCGCAGCTCATCTTTCCGCTTTCGGGAAAAGAAAAGATCGTCCGTATCTCATTGCCCGATTATTTCGGAGCGCTGTGCGGCGCGCGGTAGCCGATATTTTGTTATTTTTGTTTTTTGGGGAAGGGGCTGTCCGAAAATTTCGGTTTTTAGAGGTTTTCCTTTTTGTCGCCGCCTTTGCCGCGCTTCCGTGCGATCTGTTTTTGCTTTTCGGACGTGAGGAATTCATCGAGAATCGTGATCTGCACTTTTTGATTCGGTTTTAGCGAAAGCTTTTCGAGCGGTACAAAAGTTTTTCCGTCAAAGTATCCTTCGATTGTCATACCTATACTATAACGTGAATATCCGGTTTTGTAAATTGCCGGCGATATCGCAGGCGCAACATCGCCGCTGCAGGGCGCCTTTTCCGCAATGCCCGGCGTCCGCATTTATGAAAGCGCGGGGCATCCGCTACGTATCTATGCGGCGGATATCGGTAAGCGCTTTATTGCGGTATACGAGGTCGCCTCGCGAAGTAAATCCCTTCTTTTCCCAAAAGTCGTTTCCGCTTTTATTTTTGTCGAATACGACCAATGCGGCTTTGCTGATGCCGATTTTTTTGAAAGTCTCCAATACTGAAGACAACAATTGTGAACCTATACCTTGCTTGCGGTATTCGGGACGGACGGCCGTATGATATATGTATCCCCTGCGCCCGTCGTTTCCCGCCAGTATGACGCCGGCGATTTGATCGCCGATTTCAGCGACAAAACACGTTTCGGGATTTCGTGCAAGAAATTTTACGATACCTGCTTTTGAATCGTCCGGATCGTTCAGCCCCATTCCCCTGCAGGACATCCATAACGCGTATACCGCATCGTAGTCGTCCGTGCTCATAATCCGTATATGCATCGCATACCTCTTTGTCGGGCGCTCCGTCTTCTACATCTTGCCTTCGTACACGAGCAGATCTTTTCCGTCGATTGTCACGGTCAGTCCGTTTTCGATCGTACCGGCGTCTTTTCCCGCTTCGTTTATCCAAACGATATTCGTGTTTATCATTTTCATCGTGTCGGCGGGGATTTCATTCGTGCCTTCCGCGATGACGCCGTCGACGAGACGGAGGATCGGAATCCAGCTTTCGTCGAGGGAAGGGCAGACGAGGATTTCGCCCGTTTTGCGGCGGAGCATCGAAACGGCGTCTTCGGGCGAAGCGGCTTTTACGATTCTTCCGGATACGCGGGACACATCGGATGCCGTGCCCCCCGATCGGCCGCGCGCCAATACGTTTCCGACGAGGAGGACGCGGATCGTGTTTACGGGGATCGGACTTACGAGCGGGATGCCCGCACACAGGATGATCCTGTCGCTTTGGCGGACAAAGCCGTTGTCGAGGGCGATCTTTACCGCATTTTGCACCATGTCTTCGCTGTCGTCGGCCGTTTTCGAAACGAGCGGGAAAACGCCCCAGTCGATGAGCATTTGCCGCTGTACCTGTTCGTTCGGCGTGACGGCGAGGATCGCCTGTTCGGGGCGGAAGGTGCTGATCATGCGCGCCGTGTTGCCGCTCATCGTCGGAACGATGATGACGAGCGCTTTCGTTTTGTCCGCTGTTTCGTACGCCATCTGCGCCATAATCCTGCCGATCGTTACGTCGCCGTCAGGAAGCGGGGGAGCGGCTTTGATGCGCTCGCAGTATTGTTCGCTGTCTTCGACGGTTTCGGCGATGCGCGCCATCGTTTCGACCGCTTCGGCGGGGTAGGCGCCGTTCGCCGTTTCTCCTGAAAGCATGACGGCGTCCGTGCCGTCGAAGATCGCGTTTGCGACGTCGGTGAGTTCCGCGCGCGTCGGACGCGGGTTTACGATCATCGAGTCGAGCATCTGCGTCGCCGTGATGACCGGCTTTCCCGCCCTGCGGCACTCTTCGATGATGCGCTTTTGCGCGAGCGGGATGCGCTCGATCGGAAGCTGCACGCCCATATCTCCGCGCGCGACCATAACGCCGTCGGCCGCCTGCGCGATTTCGACGATATTGTCGAGGCCTTCTTCGTTTTCGATTTTGGCGATGATTTTCATATTTGAGCCGAGCGATTCGAGATAGCGCCGTATTTCGTGTACTTCGCTTGCAAAGCTCGTAAAGCTCGCGGCGATAAAATCGCAGTTCATCTTTACGGAAAACGCGATATCGTCTTTATCCTGTTCGCTCATAATCGGAAGCCCCGCGTGCAATCCGATGAGGTTGACGTTTTTTTTGCTGCCGATGGTCGCCGTATTCGCCGCCGTACAAAAGACGTTTTTTCCGTCGGACGATTCGACGTCGAGTTCGAGCAGTCCATCGGCGATGAGAATTTTGTGCCCGCTCTGTATGCGCTTCGGCAAGTCTCGCCACGAAAGCGAAATATGCGCCGCCTCTTTCCCGTTTGCCGCCGTAACGGGACTGTCGTCGGCGGTAACGACGACGGGCTCGCCTTTGCGTATCGTGATCGTTTTATTTTCCGGCACGATGCCCGTTCTGATTTCCGGGCCCTTGGAATCCATCATGAGGGCGACGGGCTTTCCGATTTCGTGCGATAAGCGCCTGATGCGCTCCATCATATCTTTTTGGCTTTCGTGCGTACCATGTGAAAAGTTAAAGCGCGCGATATCCATACCCGCGCGTATCATCTTTGCCGCAATGTCATCGTTATTGCTTGCGGGTCCTATTGAACAGACGATCTTTGTTTTTCGTAACGACATGGCACGATTATAGCACAAAACGCGTTTTGTGTAATCACAGGAAATTGCGGGTGGGGGAGCGGTTTTTAGGGGAAGGGGAAAAAGGCGGATCCGTGCCGGAGCAGAAAGCATCGGGCAAACATTAGCCTTAAACCGCACAGCAAATCGATTGCTGTGTCGGCTTTGAACTTTTCTTATGTGAATTTATTTATGAAACCACGGTTTGTAAAACGTCAATTACTCCCCATTTTGTATTTTTCTTTTCGAATACTAAATAATTTGTATAACCGCTCCATCCGCTTTTCCGGAATGAAATTTCAATAATCGCTGTGTCATTTGTCGGATTAAAGCCGATGTTTGAAACATATAATCTTCCGCAAGCTTCCGGGACAGTTTTATAAAAATTATCCCAATAATCGGAAATACCGGAGATTTCTCCCATTCGTGAAGTTACTTCTTCAAGAGAGATTATTCTATTATTTCTCTGGTATCAGAAATTTTCGATACCGCTTGTTTAAAATTAAAGCTTTCGAATTCTTTTTTCTTTTCTGGATTGATTTTATAAATCATTTTCTTTCCTTGAGTCCCGGTGCGGGTGTCTGTCTAATATTCGTTTTAAATCGTTTTGCGGCTTGGTCGTACAGCCGCTTTGAAGACGGTGTTGGACTTTCCTCGTTTTGGGGAAGGGTTATCTTCTGAAGAAATAAAACATCTGTAATTTCCATTATTCTTTGCATACCGGTAATTGCAATTGGCAAGCAAATAGATGCTACGAAAATTAGCAAATATTGTTATGCCAAATAATTTTTCTGTATCTTTAGGGAGCTTCTAAAAACCTCTGTTTTTGGAAGCTTTCCTTAGATGTATGTGCGATGTTTTTAATAAGTCCTTATAATACAAAGACTTATTAAAAACTCGACGGCACCTCTAAAAATCTAACCGAGTTTTTAGAGGTGCCCTATTATTGCAACACGGAACGTTTCAAAATAGCGGCGGATTTTGCCGTTCGGAATCGTGTACTATGAAAAATCTTTTACGCCGTCCAAATCGAGCGTCGCAAAATAATCTTCGATCGTTTCGCGGCGTCTAATCTCTTTGAACGAACCGTCGCTCCGCATGAGCACTTCGCCCGCCCTGAGCTTTCCGTTGTAATTGAAGCCCATTGCCCTTCCGTGCGCACCCGCATCGTGAATTATTAAAATATCGCCGATATCGATTTTCGGCAAACTCCGCTGTACGGCGAATTTGTCGCAGTTTTCGCAGAGCGAGCCGACGACGTCGTAGACGCGCTCTTTCGGCGCCCGCTCTTTTCCGCTTACGGTCACTTCGTGGTAGGCGCCGTACATGCCCGGCCGCATTAAGTCTGCCATGCACGCATCGACTCCGATATAGTCGCGGTAGATGTGCTTTTCGTGGATCGCCGTCGTGATAAGCCAACCGTAGGGGCCGGTGACGGGTCTGCCGCATTCCCAATAGATGCCCATGGGATCGAGATCGTTTTCAATAATTTTTTCGTCATAGATTTTTTTGATGCCGCGCGCGACATACGATACATCGACTGCTTTTTGCCCGGGTCTGTACGGGATGCCGATGCCGCCTCCCAAATCGACGAATTCGATTTTTATGCCGAGCTTTTGCTTTATTTCGACGCAGAGATCGAAGAGGATGTTCGCCGTGTCGATAAAAAAATCCGGATTGAGTTCGTTCGAAGCGACCATCGTATGGAGGCCGAAGCGCTCGACACCTGCTGCTTTGCATCGCGCATAGGCTTCGAAAAGCTGGACTCTCGTCAGACCGTATTTCGCTTCTTCCGGTTTTCCGATGATCGCGTTTCCGCCTTGTTTGAGCGGGCCGGGATTATAGCGAAAACACAGCAGTTCGGGCAGCTTTCCGCCGAGCGCATTTTTTAAAAAATCGATATGCGTGATGTCGTCCAAATTGACGATGTTTCCGTGTTCGTATGCATATTGAAATTCGGACGCGGGCGTTTCGTTCGATGTAAATATGACGCGCTCTCCCGTAATGCCCGCCAAATCGGCGAGCATGAGTTCGGGCAAGCTCGAACAGTCGGCGCCGCATCCTTCTTCGGAAAGTATTTTAAGCATATACGGATTCGGCATCGCTTTGACGGCGAAGTGTTCGCGGAACTTCGGAAAAACGGAAAACGCTTTTGTAAATCGCCTCATATTTTCTCGAATCGCTTTTTCGTCGTAGAGGTAAAAGGGCGTCGGAAATTTTTTTATTAATTTTAAAAGAGCGTCGTGATTGAGCGGAAAATCGGAACTCATATAGCACCCGGTATCGTGATCGTTTCGGAACCGCTGAGCACTCGGTCGGCTTTTAGCGGCTGCCGATTTACTATAGCATATTCGAAACGGGGGAATCAACGGTGCGCAAATCGTTTCTGACAGCGTATTGCCATAATTTCAGAATTATGCTATAGTTCGCACATATTTGCCAACTTAGCTCATCCGGTAGAGCATCGCATTCGTAATGCGGCGGTGATCGGTTCAAGTCCGGTAGTTGGCTTTTTATTGTTTTATGGATCAGCGTTGCGGCCTTTTATGGATCGACGTTCCCGAACGTGCGGACGGCTCGGATGCATCGCAGTTTTCCCTCGTACCCGTCATCGAAAAATCGATCGGCATGGATGCAGCAGGCTTTGCTGCGGATCGCTTTTCGCCCGCACTTCCGCAAAAATCGATTGCTGAAAGCGCAGCTTTTCCGTCTAAAAACGCACACATCTTTATAGAAGGTGACAACTATCCCGCATTGAAATGCCTGTGCACAGCGCGGCGCGAAAAAATCGACGCGATATACATCGATCCGCCGTACAACACGGGTTCCGATTTTACCTATAACGACAGCCGCTTTTTACGCAGGCTTCCCGACGGCTCTTTTGCCGGCAAAAACGATCCCGCCCGCCACTCCGCATGGCTTTCGTTTATGTCCCGCAGGCTTGCGCTCGCTCGCGAACTTTTGAACGAACGCGGCTGCATTTTTATTTCGATCGGCGATGAAGAATACGCACGATTGCGCCTCCTGTGCGATACGGTTTTCGGCGAAGAAAATTACGTCAACGATTTTATGTATGTCGACGGCAAGGGAAAAAAAGATTCGTGGTCGCGAACGATAACGCAGCACACGCTTTGCTTTGCAAAGTGCAAGCGTTCGCTTTCGCCCTTTGCGGCGACGGAAACGGCGGATTGGGCGACGGCAAATGCGGACGAAGATGCGCGCGGCCCGTGGTTTTCGGGCAGCATTTCGTTTACCGAATCGCGCTCGAATCCGAAGCACGTCAATTATTTTTCGATTACGTCGCCTTCGGGAAAAACGTGGACGCGCCAATGGCTGTGCGGCAAAGACGAAATGGAACGCCTGATCCGAGACGGCCGCATCTATTGGGGAAAAAACGGAAACGGCGTGCCGCGCAAAAAGATTTTCAACGGAGAAAAAAGCCTCGTCATTCCGAAAAATATCGTCGACTGTGCGGACTCGACACGGAAAGCGCAGCGCGACCTCGACGATCTCCTCGGCGTTAAACAGGCCTTCGTCAACCCGAAACCCGTAAACCTCATCGAATACCTGCTTGAAATGCCGGCCCTTCCGCGCGATGCGGTCATCCTCGATTTTTTTGCCGGAAGCGCGACGACCCTTGAAGCGGTGCTGCGCCTCAACAAAAAACACGGCTTTTCTTTCCGCTGCATCTGCATTCAGTCGGCGGAACAGGCCGCCGGCGCCGAATTCGATACGATTGCCGACATCGCTTACGAGCGCATACGGCGCGTCATGTGCGGATATACCGACGCACGCGGCAAGCGAAATGCGGCATTGGGCGGCATGCTCGAATATTACCGGCTTTTTATTAATGTATAACCAGAACCGCGATGTGATACACGATAAACGACAAAACAAGCGCGCTTCCGATGTAGTAGAGCGCGATCGATAGCGTCCATTTGAGCGAATGCGTTTCGCGGTACGTCGCCGTAACTGCCATGAGGCAGGGCACGTTGAACGAAACGGCGAACATAAATGCGAGGGCTTCCGCTTTTGAAATCGCTTCGGGTAAAACCGACGCGAGGTCGCCGCTTGAAGCGCCTGCGGTTTTTGCCAAAAAAGTTGCCGTCATGACATCTCCCGTTCCGACGTAGAGCGAGTTTAAAACGCCGAGCACCGCTTCTTTTGAAACGGAGGATGCGATAAAGGCGATAAAGGTTTGCCAGCCCAATCCGAAAAACCGCGTTACCGGTTCGATAAAAGTGCCGAACCGATAGATGATGCTGTTTTCCGCGCGTCCCGTCGATGAAAACGACAGCGCCCAAAAGATGACCGAAATCAAAAATATGACGCGGAGCGCGCGCTTGAAGATATCCCACGCTTTTGCAAACGACGTATAGAACACGCTGCCCCACCTCGGCCGGTGATACGGCGGAAGTTCCATGAGCATGCCGGTACGCTCTGCGGCGGGCGAAAGCTTGTTGCCGAAAATCTTTGCCGTGATGAATATCATAAAAAACATATACGCGTAGATGCCGAGCATGACGAGGATGCCGCGTGCGCCGAAAAAGATCGTCGCGAGTGTCGGCATGACGGTCGCGATCGCGGCGCAGGGCACCGCCCACGTGAGCATGATGGTCAGTATGCGCTGTCCCCAGTTGTCGATGACGCGCGCGCCGGCAGCTCCTCCGATCGTGCAGCCGAAGCCCATGATCATAGGACAGATGCTTTTTCCCTGCAGTCCGAGCTTCGTCATCGTTCCGTCAAAGGCGTATGAAATGCGCGCCATGCAGCCCATCTCTTCGAGCGCCGTAAACGTAAACGTCACGCCGACGACAAAACCCGCCATCGCGGCGGCGAAGTACACGACGTTCGGGATCAAATCCGCAGCGAGCGATTCCAAAAAAGGAGAAGCGTGTCCCGCCTGCATCAGGCGGTGAAGAAGAGGAGACGCGACGGCCGGGATAAGAGATCCGATGCCCATGAGCGGCATGGCGATGATCATGGACGCGACGAAGGCGAGCAGCATGACGGCGACGGAAAACGGCTTTCCCCTGCGGCGGCTCGTAAAGATGCGGTCGGCTTTTGAAAGCGAAGCGCTTTTTTTTCCGCCCGAGACAACGCCGTCGAGCAGCGCTTCGATCCATCGGAAGCGCGCGTTTGCAAGCTCCATTTCGTTTTTCGCATCGCTTGCAAGCTCATCGAGTGTTTTCGTATCGATTTTTTTCGGATTGGTAAATTCGCTTCGGAGTATTTCTTTCAATTCGGGATATTTTTTTCTGTCCGCAGCGACAAACGGAACGACGGTGATGCCGAGCCGTTTTGAAAGAAGCGCCGTATCGATCGATTTCCCCTGCAGCTTTGCGACGTCCATCATATTGAGGATTAAAACGGCCGGTACGCCCATCGACGCGAAATCGGCAAGCATGTAGAGATTGCGCCTGAGCTGAGAGGCATCGGCGAGCACGCAGACGATATCGGCTTTGCCCGATGCGATGTAGTCGCGCGTGATCTGCTCTTCCTGAGAGCCCGCCGAAAGCGAATAACTTCCGGGGAGATCGGCGACGATACAGCGCTCTCCGCCGACGGTAAAATAGCCTTCTTTTTGTTCTACCGTTTTTCCGGGCCAGTTGCCGACGTGCTGGTGCGAGCCGGTGAGTCCGTTGTACAGCGTGGATTTTCCCGAGTTCGGCTGTCCGAGCAGCGCGATTGTCTTTGTCATAATCGGCTTCCTTCTTCGACGAAAATTTTTGTGAGGTCGCCGTCACTGATCGCGATGAGCGTGTCGCGCGCTTCGATGAGTATCGGCTGTTTTTTTTCGTGCCGCACGACGGTGAGCGGACAGCCGACCGTAAGTCCCATCGACGTTACCCTTCCGATAAAATGCGCATCTCCCGCGATATCGGTTATCGTTCCGGAAAATCCTTCCCGCGTTTCGCTCAGCGACATAGCACCTCCCATAAAAACTTTTGCATGGTTTGAAGACGCGTTCGACGCGCCGGTCAAAAAGATAGCCCATGCTAATATAACTATAGCACATATTTTTGCATCGCGCCACCGAAAATTTATGATGTCGAAAATTTATGATGTGCAGGCTTACGACGACGTCACCGCAGAAAATTCCACACGTATATAAACGGATACGCGAGCAGCTCCGGCAGCGTATAATCCGTGACGGCGGGCAACACGAAATTCCGCACGATCACATGGTACACGATGAGGTATCCCGAAACGGATCCGATAAAGATAAGGATGCGAGATTTGAGCGCATTCCACACGTGTTCGGCCATAGCGCGCTTTCGCGGAATCCACGCGGGCAGCTTGCCTTCATTCCACGTTCGGAACAAAAACGCGTACACCGCTTTTTTTGCCGACGATTTGCCGGAGGCGCCTTCTGCTATCGCGGTGTAAATCGCTTCGGTG
>ERZ773014.2452-NODE-2452-length-10700-cov-2.573603_pt1 | contig 10700 bp, 9 predicted proteins | sample MGYA00580841_ERZ773014 | MGnify/ENA primary metagenome ERZ773014 (study PRJEB29015, sample SAMEA2737989) | human oral metagenome | biome: human oral; feature: human-associated habitat; material: dental | place: China | collected 2067 ...
TGCTTCCGCCATCCATACTACCGTATCCAAAGTATTGTATAAAAAATGTGGATTTATTTGTGATTGCAACAGCCAAAGTTCTGCATTTTTCTTATTCTTTTGTTCTGTTTTTATATTCTCTATCAATTCTTTTATTCTGATTATTTTATCATTAAAGTTTTTGGAAAGCTCATCAATTTCTAAAATTTGACTTTCCAAATTATTCTTAAGCAAATCGTTTTCACTTCTCTTTGTATAATTACAAAGTTTTTTTATCGGGTCTGCAATATGTCTTGATACACGCTTGTACATATAAACGGTAAAATATAATATACATACTATACTTACAATGCTTAATGTGAAAATAACTGTCATCTGTTTTCTAAGCCTGATACTCACTACATTAAGTTCTTTAGTTTCTTCATAAATATAGTCATTCACAGTATCTTCTATAAGTTCAGTTGTAATTCTTATATCATATTCAAGACTGCCCATATTTTTATTGTAATCCTTATATATATCACTCTTTGCAATATTATCTATTTGATCTTTCAATATATTTACAAGGATTATAAGACCTCTCGGTCTGTTTGTCTCCACTTTTGAATTACTTGAATCCAAAAGCCTTTCAAATATTTTTTTCGCATATTCAAGATCTTCATATGGATTCTGGTTTTCAATCGTATCTGCACCTATTACTACACGATACATCTTATGGTCGATATTTTCTTTAAATTTGAAATTAAATTCAGTAGCAATACTTAAGTTTTTGACTATATCGGTATATTCATCATTTTGCCACTTTAAAACCAGTAATAAATAAACGATAATAATTGATACAGGAATAAATGTTATGAGCAATCTTTTCATAACATAATTTTGTATACTACTTTTCATTTTTCTTTTCTCTATATGCCTTTGGGGTATCTTTCTGATATCTTTTGAATAATGAGCTGAAGTAATGTTGATCTCTGTAGCCCACCTCTAATGCAATATCGGATATCCTCTTATCACTGCTTCTTAAAAGCCTCTTTGCTTCATTTATTCTGATTTTTGTCAGATAATCTATAAAATTTATACCTGATTCCTGCTTAAATATAGTACTGAAATATGCCGGACTCAGACCTATATATTCCGCAACAGTATTTAGGGATATATCACAATTCATATAGTTTTTGGCTACAAAATCCTTAGCTTTATTTAATAAAAAGCTGTATTGCCTTCCTGTAAGCTTATCCTTTTTTTCAATCATATATATCAATAAATTCAACAAATACTCTTTCATCATATAGATATCTGTAACTGCCAAATCAATAACCTCCACACTGCCGAATTTGTTTCCAAGCTCTTCTTTATCACTGCTTTTATCATCAAAAAAATTATTTGCCTCTATAAATGCATCCATTACAATATACTGCCTGAAAATCAAAGACTTTAGTTGGCCTCCCATATTATCAATATATGATTTTACAAAATCCTCTACATCCGATATACCGCCATTTATAATAAACTCTCTTAATTTTCCCTTATCAAAACTTGACGTATCAAATTTTTTAATATCAAGTTCAACACTTTTAATCTTTAAATTGTCTGTATCATTATATTTTGATGTAATGACGGATTTAACTTTTTGAAGAACCGACAGAAGCTTTTCTTTTGATATAGGCTTTAAAATATATTCAGACGCACCTATATGTATTGCTCTTTGTGCATAATCAAAATCATCATATCCGCTTAAAAAAATAATAACTGTATCCGGAAACTTATCCTTAACTATTCTGCCAAGTTCCAGTCCGTCCATAAAAGGCATTTTAATATCGGTAATTAAAATATCGGGTTTTAAAGATTCAATTAAAGGAAGTGCCAACTCTCCGTCGGCAGCTTCCCCTACAAAATCAAAACCATATGCATTCCAGTCTATTTGATTTTTAATACCTTCTCTTACAAATTTCTCATCCTCTGCCAAAAAAACTTTTACCATTCTCTAAATTATCTCCACAGGATTTGTATTTTTGAATTCAAAGACCTTTATACTCTCACATTTGTCCAAATCCGATTTTATCTTATCTATAAACAGATGCTCAAGTCCGTAATGTGTGGCATCTATGACACATATTCCGTCATTTACGGCATCAAGTCCGTCATGATGTGTAATATCTCCTGTGATAAGAACATCCGCTCTTTTAAGTGCGTATTTATACATTCCCTTACCTGAACCCGGGCTTATTGCAACTCTTTTTATCTTTGACACTACATTTGTCCTGCCAAATACCGCCAACTTTTTCAGACCGAACTTACTCTTTACCAGTTCAATCAGTTCATCCAATGAAACTTCTCTTTCCAAGTCACCTATCTTACCTATACCAAGTTTTTCTTCCTCAATTTCATTTGTCAATTCAAGCACGGAAGTATTGCTTAGCCCCAGTCTTTCACTGCAAATATCAGCCATTCCTCCACCTGCAATATCAAAGTTTGTATGCATTGCAATAACAGAAATATCATTCCTTAATATCTTTAAAATATAGTTTCCAAGAAGTGTTTCATCTGTAACCTTCTTTACGGCAGAGAAGATGATTGGGTGATGTGATACAATCAAATCAATACCGTTTGCTTTTGCATAGTCAAGTACATCATTTGTGATATCAAGTACTACCAAGACATTTTTTACTTCCTTTTCTTTTCTTCCGATTAAAAATCCTGAATTATCCCAGTCCATAGCAAGCTCTAAAGGATACAACTCTGTTAAATATTTTAAAATCTCACTGCATTTCATTTATAGTCTCCTCAATTATATCCAGTCTTTGTTTCAGCTCATTTCTTCTTATATCGTTCAATCGCTCATTTGCAATGATATCTGTATATTTTTTCTTTTCTTTTTCAAGATATTTATAGAGTATAGGATTTTTATTATCAATCAGATACTTTCCGAACAATAATTCCTTTTCTGTATGTGAAACAGGCTCACCAATATATTTTGCTTCCATCACAGTATAGAACTTACCTTCGTCAATACACATATCTTCTTTTATGATTTTGAATCCGTTTTCAAAGAGATACTTTCTGACCTCATCTATCTTAGTATGCGGAGATAATATAAACCGTATTTCAGTATCAAAAAACCTTCTGTCCTTTTCTAAAATATTTATTATAAGTTCTCCGCCCATACCGGCTATAATGACAGTATCCGCCTCATCTGTTTTAAGCTTTTCAAGACCGTTTGAAAGCCTGAGTTCAATATTTTGTACTACGAAGTACTTTATATTTTCTCCGGCTTTTTCCAACGGTCCTATATTTATATCACAGGCATAAGCTTTAGATATTATATTATTTTTTATAAGATAAATAGGTATATGTGCATGGTCGGTACCTATATCTGCCACTACTGCACCTTTTTTTACAAAATCCGCAATAGTTTGCAATCTCTTTGATAACCTCATTTTATCCTCTATTCCAAAAAATCCTTTAATCTCCTTACTTTTGACGGATTGCGAAGCTTTCTGAGTGATTTGGCCTCTATCTGTCTGATTCTCTCTCTTGTGATACCGAAGACCTTTCCTACCTCTTCAAGTGTTCTTGGCTTCCCGTCCTCAAGTCCGAATCTTAGAAGTATTACCTTTTGTTCTCTTTCAGTCAGTGACTTTATGACCTCCATCAACTGGTCATGTAAAAGTACATCCATTGCAAAATTTACAGGAATCTTGGCATTGGAATCCTGTAAAAAATCTCCCAGGTGTGAATCATCTTCATCTCCTATTGGGGTTTCCATAGATACAGGCTCAAGTGCAAAGCTCATTATTTCTCTTACCTTAGATACAGGAATACCCATAACCTTTGCAACCTCGTCAGGCCTTGGCTCTCTTCCAAACTCCTGTACAAGCTTTCTTTGTATCTTTATCAACCTGTTGATAGTTTCTACCATATGTACCGGAATTCTTATAGTTCTTGCCTGATCTGCAATAGATCTGGTTATTGCCTGCCTTATCCACCATGTGGCATAGGTAGAAAACTTAAAGCCTTTTTGATAGTCAAACTTTTCAACAGCACGAAGCAATCCTAAATTCCCCTCCTGTATAAGGTCTAAAAATTGCATTCCTCGTCCCATATATCTCTTTGCAATACTTACTACAAGTCTAAGGTTGGACTCAGCCATCTGCTTTCTTGCTTCTTTTCTGACCGCCTCATCAGGATCACATATTTTTTTTGCCAGATTCATCTCCTCATCTACACTTAGAAGCGGTATCTTACCTATTTCTTTCAGGTACATCTTAATCGAATCTTCAATTGCAATATAATCATCCAGATCCTCTAAAATATTCAGGTTTATATCTTTTAAATCCTTTATATCATCTTCATTGAACTCATCATCAAATTCAGCATCTTTTAAAAGGATATATTCTTCCGGATCCGAACCGGAATCAAAATCCTGCGGTTCATTATCATCCTCTTCTTCCACTATAATATCCTTCTTTTCAAGGAAATCTATAAACTCCGAAAAATACTCTTTCGGTATATCATTTTCAGAGAAGATTTTTTTAATCTTTAAAGCAGTAAGTTTTCCATCAATATCTTTTTTAAATATTTTTTCAAACTCATTTTTTATATTCTTCCCCCTCATACTTCCTCCACTAGCCTAAATCAACATGAAGTTTTCGCAAAATTGCTTGTTCTTCAATAATTTTTTGAAACTCTTCTATTCCTTTTACATTTTTGCTCTTCTCGTCTAAACTTGCTTGTCTGATTTTAAGTATACTTTCAGTGATCGCCTTTTTCTTTTCGTCATCACTGAGGTTAGTCCCCAAGGTTGTATTAAGTATTTTTGAAAGTAATTTCTGCTTTTCCATATCCTCTGTATAGTCATCACAGATATTTGAAAATGTCATATCTCCGGTTTTTAACTTTTCAAATATCTTTGTTGCCACATCTCTATAAAAGCCCTCTGTAAAATTTTCAGGTGATATATACTCACTTATCCTGTCAAAAAGCTCCGTTTCCTCCACCATCCAGGTAAGCAAAAGCCCCTGTGCCTTTGTATATCCGTCATCCGCCTTTTTATTTTCTTTACTTACATCCTTCTTTATAAATCCTGTGGCATTTCCGAAAGAATTTACCATATCAAAAAGTGCATTATATTCAATCATCAATCTTTTTGCTACGGCATGAGTATAATTCTCTCTTTCCAGCTTTTCGCTAAAAAGACTCAGCATCCTTGCCACCTCTTTATAAAAGCTTGTTCTCTCATCAGGCTCATTAAGATTGTAGTCCTTTTTTAATACCTCGATTTCCCAAAGGAAGGCATTATCTGCATTGTCAATTCGTTTTTGAAATTCCTCACTGCCCAGATTTTTTATAAATTCATCCAGCACCTCAATTGTGGTATTGTATTTTATATCCTGAAGTAAATAAAGCCCCTGCTCTTTTCTGCTCTCAGGCACCAGTGCCAGTCCGTTTTTTATAGCATCCTTAGGATTTTTTATGCTGACCTTTTTGCCTTCAATATATATATCGCCCATAGCATCTTTTGAAAGCCCGAATATTGCCTGCATAGCCTCACTTCTGCCTGCACCTACAAGTCCGGCAAAACCTATTATTTCACCCTTTCTTAACTCAAAACTGACATTCTTTACCTTATCACCGTCCTTTAGATTCTCCACCTTCAAAACCACATCTTTTGTAGGCATAAAATCTCTTACATAGTAATTTGTCAGAGTTCTTCCAACCATCATAGCTATAAGCTCATCCTTGTTGGTCTCCTTTATCACCTTGGTACCCACATACTCGCCGTCTCTCATTACACTTACTCTGTCACATATTTCTTCAAGTTCGCTCATCTTATGTGATATATATATGATGCCTACACCTTTCTTTGTCAAATCTCTCATGATATTAAAGAGATTTTCCACCTCTCTGTCACTTATAGAGGATGTAGGTTCATCCATAACAAGTATTTTGGCATTTACAGACACCGCCTTTGTTATTTCCACCATCTGCTGCTTAGCTATAGGCAGATTCATAACAAGTTCTCTTGAATCTATATCCATACCCAAATCATCCAATATCTTCCCGGCATCTTTTTCCATTTTTGAGATATTTACACTAAAGCCCTTTCCGGACTCTCTTCCAAGATATATATTTTCCGCCACACTCATATATGGCACCAGTACAAGCTCCTGATGGATTATCGCAATATTGTTTTTTGAGGCATCATGCACCGATTCTATAGATACCTTTTTGCCCTCAATCTCTATCTCACCTTCATCAAGACTGTATATTCCGCCCAGTACTTTTATAAGCGTTGATTTACCCGCACCGTTTTCTCCAAGCAGTGCATGCACTTCTCCGGCCTTTAGTTCAAAGTTTACTTTATCTAAAGCTTTAACTCCCGGAAAACTTTTAGATATATTTTTCATTCTCAATAAAATATTGTCCGCCACTGTTTCACCTGCTTTTATTTTAAATAAGGCACCCGAAAGGATGCCCCAAAATTATAATTAATATTTTTTCGATACTTTACCTGAAATATTATTGCCAGCCGTCTGTTCCGTACTGTGCAACATTATCTGATGTAATAAGGAATGTTTCCACAGGATATCTTGCCTCAACCTGTTTTCCTTCCACATAGTCATACATTATCTGAACCGCCTTCTCAGCTATTGAAACCGGAGACTGTGCACCGGTTCCCTCTATCAAAGAATTACCTGATGCAAGCTCTGATTTGATATCCGGTGAACCGTCTACACCGTAAATCATACACTTTTTGATACCTGCCGCATTTGCAGCCGCCAATGCTCCGAGAGCTGTAGGATCATTACCTCCAAATATTGCCACCACATCAGGATTTGACTGTAATAAATCCTCTGCAATACCCATTGCAACCTGAAGATTTCCCTTTGCATCCTGTTGTGCCACCACTTCAAATCCATGGCCCTTTATTGCATCCATAAATCCGTTGGTTCTGTCTACTACAGACTGCATTGTAGGTGAATCAAGAACTATAATCTTTCCACCGTTAGGTGCCTTCTTAACAAGGTCCTCTCCTACCACCTTTCCCGCATTGTAGTTATCCGATCCTGTATAGGAAACCAAATATGACATATCACCTACTTCAGTATCAAATCCTACCATCGGCACTCCTGCTTCCTTAGCCAAATCAAGTGCAGGTATAATGCCCTGTGCATCAACAGGATTCATAAACAAACCGTCAAGCTTTTGTGAAAGCATATCCTCTACCTGTGAAATCTGCTTTGTAACATCATTTCCCGGATCCGTTACAATAAGTTCATCTCCCTTTGCCTCTACAAGTTCCTTAATCTTATCCTGAATGGTAACGAAGAAAGGATTTGTTCCATCCATACAGGTGTATCCGAACTTATAATGTTTCTTTTCACCGCTTTGGCTCTCGCTTTTTTCTGCCACAGTGGTCTCTTTGCTCTCTCCTTCAGATGAAGTCTTTGTATCCTTACCGCCTCCACATGCTACCAAACTTCCAGCCATCATAAGTGCCAATGCACCTGCCATCAATCTCTTTTTCATAAACTCTCCTTTTTTTACTTTATTGTATAGTAATAATAACAATATCAGGGACTTATTATAATTGTTTTTTGTAATAAACATCAGATGACAATTGTCATATAAAAGCATCGGATTTAGAAACTCTATCTGTTTTTAAATATTCTTATTGCATCCTTATATGTCTTTATCATGCTCTGTCTTAAGCTTACCAATATATCATGTGAATATATATTTCCGCTTGTACTTTCCACCATTTGCCTCACCGCATCACCTGCATATTTTGCGGCATAGGTATAAAAGTTAATTTTTCTTACCCCGCAATCTATACATTTTCTAAAGTCCGCATCGCTTATACCTGAACCGCCATGCATTACCACAGGAATGCCTGTACTCTCTCTGATTTTTTTTATTCGTTCAAAATCAAGTTTCGGTTCACTCTTATATATGCCATGAACCGTTCCGAAAGAAGCTGCAAGTGCATCTATTCCGGTCTCACCTACAAATAATTTTGCCGCTTTAGGGTCGGTATATTCCCCCAAAATATTTTCATTATCTCCTTCAGCACCCATTGCACCGAGTTCGGCCTCTATACTTGCACCGTATTCATTTGCAAGAGAAGTTACATATCTTGTATTTGCAACATTTTCACTGAAAGGAAGTGCCGACCCGTCATACATTACGCTTGTAAAGCCAAGATCCAATGCCCTTTTTATCTCATCAAAGTTATCTCCATGGTCTAAATGCACACATACAGGTACTTTGCTTTCATCCGCCGTCATTACCATCACTTTTCCTATAGTCTCAAGAGGAATGTACTTCCCATGTGCTATATTGGCAAATTGTAATATTACCGGTGTATCTTCCTCCTGTGCCGCCTCTATGACTGCCAATATACCCTCAAGTGAGGTTACATTAAATGCAGCTACAGCCATATTTTTACTCTCGGCTATATCTAAAATGTTTTTTAATGTTATTAACATTTTTTCCCCCTATTCTTTGATAAAATCCTGTGTCTCCCAATTATTTCTTATCTTTTCTTCAAGCTCATTTATACTTAGCAATCCGCTGAAAGTGTCATACTCGGTAATGCACACAGCACCTGTTCCTGCCGCTATTTTGGCAGCATCCTTTGGCTTATAACCGTTTATAATTCCATAAAGAAATGCCGCTATTGAAGTATCTCCCGCACCTATGGCAGACTTTATCCTGTCAGGCTTAAAGCTCTTTTGAAAATATGAAATATTGTCCCACTCACAATCCAATCCGAGTTTGCTTGAAACACCGTCGGCTGTACATAAATACATACCTGCCGCACCGCATTTTATAAGAAGTATCGATGCGCCGAATCCCATCACCTTTTTTGCAAGAGGCAGTATATCTTTATTGAGACTTAAACACATACATACATCCTCCTCCCCGGCTCTTTCAAGTATTTTCTTATATGCTTTTTTATCCACCATATATAAAAGCTCCTCAAAGCTCGGCTCAAATATATCCACATATGGCAACACCTGTTTTAGAATTTCTTCCCAGTCAAGTCTACCTGCCTTACTTTCAGGATCAATTGCGGCAACATCCAAACTTGTGATAAGTCCGGCTTTTTTTATACCTTTATACATTTCTATCAAATCTCTTGCATCATCTGTATAAAAACCTTCCATCAATGTAGGATACCCGAAATGAAAAAGATAACCGTCCTTTATACTGTCCATATCAAGGTCTGAAAGTTTGAAAGTATCATTGGTTCCAGGAAAGTGCAAAAAGCTTCTGTCAAAACCGGGCGGTGCTATCACTATTGTATAGGAAGTATCCTCACTGTCAGATACTATAAAGCTTGTTTTTGCTCCCTTTTCCATACATTTTTCCATTATCTGACGCCCGAATTCATCATCTCCCACTTTTGCAACAAGCAATACATCCGCACCGAATTTATGCAATGCCATACCTGTATTATTTACACTTCCGCCGTTTGCCACTGTAGCCTTGCCTATATTTAACAGTTTTCCCGGTTTTATAAGCTTACCGAAGTCTTTGCCTTTTGTGCTGTATATTACAGGTGTAATATCATAGGATATATGTCCTGCAACTATTATCTTTTTATTCATATTTCCCCCTTTCAAAAAATAATTTACCTAAAACAGCAAAAAAATAATAGTTACATTAGTCATTAAACAACTAATATAACTATTATTTTTACCATAGCTTTTTCCATATAAATTTCCACATTATCCACAGTAATACGGCTGTAATAAATGTTATAAGTATCCATCCGCCTTTCATAGTGGTGAGAGGCAAATCCACATTCATACCGAAGAAACCTGAAATGATTGTAGGTATTGTCATAAGCAGTGACCATACTGTCATAATACGCATTGTTTCATTCAGCCTGATATTTATAAGGTTGTTATACATACCGCTCATCTGCTCTACAATACTTGATGCCATATCCGCCATCTCGCCGGCTTGTTTTGCTTCTATATAGGCATCTTCAAGTTGCTCTTTTTCAGCAGCTGAACATTTTTTTATTGCGGAAGTTATTCTCATCTGCCTGATTGCCACTACATTCTGCCTTGTCGCAGCACCCAAATAAATAAGTCCTACCTCAAGATCCGATAAATCCCAAATACCTTGATTGTTTGTATTCGTTCTAAGTCTTCTGTTCAGATGTAATCTTTCCTCATTCAGCTTATCAAGTATCGGTAAGAACGAGTCGGATATAACAAACAGACTTAAAAACAGCATCATCATCGGGCTGCTTGCCTCTTCAACATCTATCAGCCTTTCAATCTGTGGAACGATATAATTTGTATCATATGTAACGAACATAAAGATACTGTCTGCATTTACAAAAAACTTTATAGATCTTGTTTCATAGTGTCCGTCATTTTGTGTAAATGCCGGCACATGTATTACAACAAACAAATTTTTACCGTCATAGTCCACTCTTGCCCTCTCGTTTGAGTCAAGAACATATTCTGACATCTCCTCAGTCAAGTCAAATTTGTTTTCCAATGTCTCTACATCTGTTATATTGCTGACATCCACTACTCTCCAATAATATTTTTTTCCCTCTTCTCCTAAATACATCTGCATTTACAAATCCTCAAAGTTAAAACTCTTTTCTATCTATATTCTCCATACCACCTATTATTCACTGTGATATATTTTATTTTTTCCAAAAATAATTTTTCTATATTTGCTGTTCTTATGTA
>ERZ773014.2456-NODE-2456-length-10692-cov-10.371815_pt1 | contig 10692 bp, 15 predicted proteins | sample MGYA00580841_ERZ773014 | MGnify/ENA primary metagenome ERZ773014 (study PRJEB29015, sample SAMEA2737989) | human oral metagenome | biome: human oral; feature: human-associated habitat; material: dental | place: China | collected 2067 ...
AGGGGGTCAAGGGTTCGAGTCCCTTATTCTCCACCGCCTTATGGTGTAGGTCAAGCAATTACGAGACTTACACCATTTTTTTTATGCCCGTAGAGGGGGCGTTTTTTATATTTGTGTTTTTAGACTATTTTTGCCGATTACACATATTTTATATAACTTTGCCCGAAAATCGAGAAAACATGAATTAACTAAGTCTTGAAATCTAAAAGATAAACTTGATATGAAAAATACTATAATATTGATATTTGTTTTTTGTATAATTTTATCAGTGTCTCAAAATAAGAAATTTGTAAAGTTTCCGAATACGGGTAAAAAATATTCTTATGTTGGAGAAGAATTGGATATTGATAGTGTTTTTATTGCTAATATTAATGATGTGTTGTTTAGTGAGTTACGCGTTGAGAAAAATGTTGACCTTAAAAGAAATAAACACTTATGGCTTTCTTTTGAAGAAATGGATTCTATAAATTACATGATAAGCATTATTGTGTGGGATACACCATTGAAACAATCTGTCGGTTTTTATGTGTATAATGGTTTTTTCTATTGGTTTGGGAAAAGTACTCCTATATGTATTGTGTTGGGGAAAAAATCAAAAAAAAGATTTTCATATAAAGAGGAATTGATCGGATTTATCGATCCTTTGACTTACCGGTTGATATATAATAGTCGAACGGGTAACATAAGAATTTTAGACGATGCTCAAAAAAACGGCAGGTAATAATCTAACAATATACTGGAATCCTAATGTAATTATGGAAAAAACTACTGGAGTAATGATGTCGCCAACAACTGTTCTTAATCACGAATTAGATCATGCTTTAGGATTAGATAAAGCCTTGAAGGATAATAAAAAATTGCAAGAATACATTGCGGATTGCGAAAAAAATCTGATAGTCAGTGTTTTACAAAAGAGGAAAGGCGAGTTATTACGGGGTCTGAACAAATAACGGCAAAAGCTTTAGGAGAAATAAAAGATGGAGAAGTAACACGTGAAAACCATTTTCATAGAAATATATTTGAAGCCGAAAGTCCAACGTCGATTAAACCCCAAGCGACTGTGCTTTCTGAAATAGAAGTTGTTGGTAATAAAAAAGAATACGAGAAATGAAAAAACTAATTTTGCTATTACTGCTTTTAAGTAGTGCTGTTGCTAACACTCGTGCTCAGACACGTATAATTTATGTGAGATTTACAGATGAGCTTGTGATGATAATCGTAGATATATATGGATATGACTTTAGAGGTGAACATTCCTTTTCGATAGAGGATTCTCTAGCGTATGAGACTATAAAACAAAAAGTTGATTCGTTGGTTGAATGTACAGATAGTTGTAAACTGCCTGATGTTAGACGGCAAATAATTGTACGCAACGGAGAAAGTTACGACATGGTATCTTTTAATAGATGTCAAATGGAAAAAAATGGCAAGCCTGTATATTTTGATAAAGAGTTGTACGACATTATGGATGTATTTATAAGAAAAGTAATGCAAGAAAGAGGTATTCCCGATATGGAAGAGGAGCTTTGGAAAATGTTTTATAAGAGGAAAAAGCTTAAGGTTAGGTAAGTAGAGATTGTCTTTGCATAGTTAATTGAATAACGATGAGTAGTTTAGCTGCAGTTACAGAAATCAAAAATAGATGCCTAATTTTGCCCGAAAATCGAGAAAATATGAACTTTAACTAGATTTGAACACTAAAAAAGATTGAGCTATGCGAATTTTTAAATTGCTGATAATATTTATTGCCGTTCTATTGTCTTGTGCAAACAAAGTAACGCAAGATAAAGAAATATCAGAAGAGGATATGACAAATCAGTCTGAACTATATGAAAATGTTGCTACAGTATTTTTAGATATTGATTTTACGGGCGAAATTTATGTGTACGACAAGCCTGATGGTAAAATTATTAAAACGTTAAAGAACAACATCGAAGAAACTAATTTTGTAATGCTTGACTTATTACAAAAAAACGATAGTATGTTTTATGTTATTGCGTATAATTCGCTAGATGGAGATACAATTACAAGAGGTTGGATAATGAAAAGCCACCATTTGGGGACTTATTCTCGAATGTATACTCCCGAAATAGACCCTTTGATTTTGTATAAAAATCCAAATGACACTTTACAAATTGTTGTAAAAGACACTGTATATAATCCTGAAGTATATGAAGTTATTGATTTTGAGGGAAAATGGTTAAAGGTAAAAACAAAAATAAACGGCAAAAATTATGAAGGTTGGTTGTCGCCAGAAATGCAGTGTGCAAACCCATATACAAACTGTTGCTGAGCGTAAACAATCGACTAAAATGAGGTAATATATGAAAAGACTTATTTTGTTCTTAATATTGTGGGTGTCCGTATCTTGCGGAAGTAGAGATAGTGCAAATGAAACAAAGCATAGTGTACAGCAATCTGACACTATACAGTATTTGAAACGCACATATAATTATTTTCCGAGTGTGTTTCTTGATGTCGATTTTGATAGCATTGTGGAAGTATTTGATATTCCTCCGTATGGTAAGAAAATAAAAGACATTAAAAACAATATTGAAGAGGAAGATTTTGTGATATTTGATTTGCTGCAAAAGCGAGATAGTATGTATTATGTGATAGCGTACAGCGGGTCGACTGATGACGTTTTAGCGATAGGGTGGATTTCTCAAAATACTAAATTAGGAGTTTATTCGGCTGCTTATGGCGATTTGCATTGTTCTCTATACAAAACGCCATTTGATAGAAAACAAATAATTATTACTGAATCGGTTTATAATCCCAATATGTATGAAGTCCTTGATTTTGAGGGTAAATGGCTGAAAGTAAGAGTCGAAATAAATAATAAGTTCTATGTCGGTTGGTTGCCACCCGAAATGCAGTGTGCAAACCCATATACAACCTGTAGCTAAGCTTAAAAGATGGTTTTAAATTAGTTGTGTCTGATATTGATATTATGTTTTATTTCTGTCTCAGCTCCATTTTTCAAATAAAAGAGCCATACGGTGAGGATTGGATAGATGTACGCAGTAACCGGCTACTTCGGCTCGGCTTGCAGACTATGTGGCACCGTTGCGTTTGTTTAGATACGATTGCAAGAGTCGGAATTTATACCTAACTTTGCCCGAAAATCGAGAAAACATGAACTTTAACTACTATTGACCCCAAAAGAAATATATTAGTATTATCATGAATAATAGATATTTGACAATGTTTTTTGTGCTTTTGTTTTTTTACAATAGTACTTCAACTAATGCTTATAGCTTAGGTATTCGATATTATCATCAGGATAATGTAAGGCTTGCAAATGACATAGATAGTGTAACGCTTTATTGTGGTTTTTTCCCTGTGTATGTACATTTCGAATTATCAATGTCCAACGATAATATAAGATTGCAGTTTTGGGAGACAGATAGTTGCGTTATTTTTATAAATAGTATTGACAGAAACAAGTTGGTCTCTTATGTGAATGATTTTTTTATTCTAAAAAGTGAAAGAATATATTACAAAACTTCGCATGAAGCGCAAGAAAAATATATTATTACAGATTATCCTTTCATGAGTGTAAGAGGATATAAAAAAGGGAAAATAGTGCTTTTTAAAAAATTGGATATAGCTACGAATTTATGGCGAGAGTATGGAGATACTATTGTTATGTATAATCAACGTAGAACATACCATTATAATAGAAAATTTATCGATTTCTTTGAACTGCTAATAACTTTATCTAGCGATGTAAGTATAGAAAAACTTTTTCTTCATGAGGCTAAATGAATAATATTATTGTACAAGTTTTCTTCTTAACTATAAGCCACAAGGGAAGTTGTGAAAGAGATGCTTAACCTAAATAAACAGCGAGACCTTAAGCTGACCGGAGCTACCGTATCGGTGTCGCAGAACGGAAATAGTGTCAATGCCCCTGTCCTCGACCGGCAGACACTCTATGCAAGCCCTTTGATAACCATAACCGACAAGGGATATACCAAGCACTACTTCGAAGAGGGTAACCGTATCTGCAGTAGTATCGGTGGCGGCAGGCTTGGGCTGGTCGACGAGGCAGAGCCGATAGTAGCATCTTGGGAAGAGTGGCAAACAGTTCTTAGTAAGGGAGTATTGGAGACCTACAAGCAGAGTTTCGGAGTAGAGCCTTATACGGATAAAGTAGAAGATTTGTACGAGACGGTAGAATATTGGTCGGGGAAGGATACAGACGAACCTACCTTCTACTACCACACCGACCATCTCGGCAGTGCCACTCTCGTAACTGACAATGCAGCAGATGTTGTGCAGCAGATAGCCTACCTGCCATACGGCGAAGATTGGGTAGATATACGTCATCATGGCTACTTCGGCTCGGCGTATAAATTCAATGGTAAGGAGAAAGACGACGAGACGGGCTACAGCTACTACGGAGCCCGCTACTACACCGATAGGCTAAGTATATTCTTATCTGTTGATAGATTCGCAGAAAAATTTCCTTGGCAATCTCCTTATTGCTATGCAGGTAACAATCCTATACGTTATATGGATATTAATGGGGATAGTGTGTTTATAAAGAACAATAAAGATATTTTACTCTATGATAATGGAACTCTCCGTAATAAAGATGGTTCTGAATATTTGGGAAAACAAACGAGTTTTACAAAGAAAGTGAGAGAATCTCTGAATATTATAGGAAGTACTAAAGAAGGTCAGGCTATGCTTTCGGAATTACAATCTTCCAATAATAGTTATACAATTCAGAAAAGTACAAGACAATATAATTATGAAAGTAAATTTGTATATGAAGATATGGATAGAGCACATGCCTTACAAATGGCGGAAACGACTGGAAAATCCCTTCTTAAAGGAGGAGCTGGAGGTGATATTTATTGGAATTCTAAAGGAACATTGTTAAATACAGAGAAAGGCTACCAAAAGAATTCTATTATAGATTTAGGACACGAACTTTTTCATGCATTAGATGCCAATAGAGGGTTGTTGGATGGTAGAGTATATAATGGTCTATCTAGGAAAGAATGGCAGGCTACTTATAGAGAAAATATTTTGCGTCAAGAGTTACATCTTCCTTTACGAACATATTATTATAATACTTTTGTACTATGTACAGATAATAAACCATTTGCCCCTTATTGGTATAAACATTAGTTGTTTGTAATATATATATATATGAAGTGTTGTTATTTTATTATTGTGTTTTTGTTTTTTTGTGCTTGCAATGTTACTATGTACAAACACAAGAAAATATATTTCTTATGCGAAAAAGGAATAACTCTTGATGTAACTATTCCCAAATATATAAATCACAAAATCTATAAAGATTTAGATTGTGCAAAATCAGTCTGTTTCGTTTATAAAGATTCAATGCTAATTTATTTTGTTAATGAAGTTAGTAGTTTGAATGCAAATAATATAAAGAGCGTTGGTGATAGTATCTATAAGTTCAGATTTGAATATGGAGAACTTTTTAAAAAAATAAACTTGCAGAAAGGGTATGCGTTGTATTCTCCAGAGTTACCTGATACTTTTGAGTTGTCTGGCATTAATAAAAAAGGTCTATACTGGAAGGATATTTATCTTAACGGTATTAGTGTCGGGTATGATAATATACCATTGAACAAAAAAAAACTATTTGATGATTGTCTAAAAGGTATAAAACTGAAAAGAAGACATACGAATCGCAGAAAGTAAATTTGATTATATGATTAAAGGTAATATCGACTCGTTCTTCTTCTTATTTTACACCGATAGGCTAAGTATCTGGCTCTCGGTAGACCCGCTCGCCGACAAATACCCACACCTATCGCCGTACGCCTACTGTGCGAATAATCCGGTGATGTATGTTGATCCTACGGGAATGGAAGTTGAAGAAGGTAGTCTAAAGGAATGGGTGAAATTAAAGCAACGAATTGAAAAGCAGAGGGATAGGCTTCAGTCTGATATTAATAAATTAAACGCCAAAGCGGAAGCCAAAGGTTGGAGTTCTAAAAAATTGGCGGGAAAAATAGGGAATAAAGCAGAAAGATTAGCTAGCTTAAATTCGAGTATTGGAACGATGGAAATTCTGGAAGGCAGTACCCAAGTTTATAGTTTATCTCACACAGGGGATGGTGAAGATGGTGGCGTAACATTAAACACAAGCACAAATATTATTGATATAAAATTTGGCAGTACGGCTAATTTCGTTCACGAAATGACACACGCAGGTCAGTTTGAAACGGGTGATGTCGCATTTTTAAATACAGGAATGACTGTATTACAAGATTTATATGACGAAACGGCAGCATACAAAGCGCAGTTTGGGTACAGTCCTTCTTCTGTTTCCGGTTTAACTTCTACTTCTGTTGCAAATTCATTCAGCGAAATTACGCCTACATGGGTACAACGATTAAAAGATGCAACAGGTTGTATGCCTTACGCAGAGGGCGGTTCGACAAATATAGGGCTGATACCTGTAAATGTCAATCCAACGAGAGATGCTCCTATTCAAGCATATCCGTGGAAAGCGGCGGTATTAAGGCAATTGCCTGAAAATTACAATATAAGAACACTTCAAGGAATATATTATAAAAGATGAGGAAAATTATAGCATACTCAACCATTTTGATACTATCTCTATCTTGTAAAAGCCAACAATTTAGAGTTGCTTATTTGTGCGGTACATTTGATGGAGTAGAAGGCGGGAAAAATCCATTATCTACTTACGTGTTGTTGGAATTGAATATAGATAATACTTGTTCGTTGAAAAAAACTTTTGATTTATCAAAGATAGAATGTCGGGGCGAATGGTCTATGCTTAATGATGGTGTAATAGAGATAAGGTGTAATAATAATCCTATTTTGAGTGATATTGAAAAAGCATTGCAGGGAGGAAGTTATATTGAAGGAACTCTTAAAATAAAAGTTTTGGGTAAAAATAAATTAAAATTGGGTAATACCGTTTTGAAACGGAAGAAATAGGCAGCTAATACCACGCACTTTATTATTGTCCTTTGCCCTCAAATGCTTTGTATGTCGCCGCTTTTGGTGGAATAGGTGGAACTTTATGAGTAAACTTGGTAAAACCCACTATCCTTTTTTATAACAAACGCCCTTTTTATTCTCGTATATTTTTTACTACCTTTGTGACATGTATACCAAGTATATGCCATATACGTTACTTTATATATACTACTACACCGATAGGCTAAGTATCTGGCTCTCGGTAGACCCGCTCGCCGACAAATACCCACACCTATCGCCGTACGCCTACTGCTCTGACAACCCCATAATGAGGATAGACCCCGATGGTATGGCTGATGATTGGTATGAGTCTGCAAGTGGTAATATTACTTGGACAGACTGTAAAAGCCAACAAGAATTGGATGCTAATGGTATAAAAGGGACTTATTTAGGACAGGCTGTAGCTGTATTTGAAGGTAGCCAAAATGAAAAATTAGGAAAAGGAAATAATTTATTTGGGGAAGGGGCAGTTTTAGCAAAAGCAACTATTTATGGACCAAATGGAGTAGACGATATTAAGGAATATGATGCATTTACTATGAGTTCGGATTTTAGTACTTTCGGAGCAATTGATAATGGAACATATACAGTGAATTATAGAAATCCAGGTAAGGGAGGACGACTCAAATCAAATTGGGCTGTTAATAACACAATGCCAGTTGATTGTCTTGACGGAAAAAATCCAAATCCCATAGAGGGATATAGTAAGACTCAGAAAAATGGTATATATATACATAGTTCAAATAGAGATCGTTTTGCTGGTAAATATTATCATAAAAATGGAGATAAAAAAGGACAATTAAAAGGGGCTATTTCTACAGGATGCTTGTTAATTGTTCCTAGTAAATATGATTCTAAAGGAAACTCTTTAAACAATGGTTGGAATCAATTCGATAATCAACTGAAAGGAGTGAATACATTAAAATTAATTCTAAACAGAAAATGACTTTTTTGACAATTATAATTTTGTTCTTTAGCACCTACTTGTATTGTGTTCCCCCTACTACTAAAATTCATACTAATTGTATGAAAATTTCAACCATTGATAGCACAGAATTTTATAAACACAAAAAAGAAAACCCTCCTTATTTTAGTTATACAGATACAACATCATCAATAGATACTATTATAGAAGTTACTACAAAAAACAAAAAGATATATTTTGAAAGTGATTTTTCTGATGAGTACTTTGTACAATACAGATACATAGGAGAGCAAGATAATATGGTTTTAGTTTTAGAGGAAGCTTATAATACTGAAAAATATTTCTTGATAAATCGTATTACAAGTAAAATTGATACTTTGGTTGCCAAACCAAATTTTTATGGAGATAAAATTCTATGTATAGAAAGCGAGGGTATTGATAGTGATCATAAATATATAGAAGTTTGGGAATTAAATACAAATAGTTTGAAGTTACTTTCACGGCTTAATATTCAACAATGTAATATCTTTGCCATAGATGATTTTTATTTAAGCGGTAATTTTGTTTTCCTGAAGACAGCTAATAATATTTTTCTAAAGTACGATTTTTTGAGTTTTTTATCTCGGAAAAACTCATTAAACTAAGTAAGATTTTATAGCTTTGTAAGTATTACCTGCAACAAGGGAAATATGGTAATGCACTATGACGAAATAAATGATAACGAACGCCGTTTCTCGTGGACGGAAGACAACCGCCTCGAGGCAGTTTTCGACGATTATAATATGAAAGTTCGTTTAGATGCAACTGCAAGAGTCGGAATTTATACCTAATTTTGCCCGAAATTAGAGGAAATACCGCTTAAAGTTATTTTGAACCATGAAAATAATGATGAGAATAAAAATATCCATACTTAGTATTTGTGTGTGTTTGTGTATTTATAATTGTTCATCACACAAAAATATTTTTGGAACTTATTATAGAAAATCTAAGCTGGAAAAATATACCTTGACACTAAAAGAGGATAGTACTTTTTATGTAGAAATATCTTATAATGTAGAGTGGAATCCTAAACCTAACTGTAGCGGTAAATTTACAATTAATCGAGATACTATTATATTAAATTGTTACGAAGATAACGATCCTTTGCAAGCATTAACGCCTGATTATTGGAATGATAGATGTTTTCGTATGGTAATACTCAATCAGAAAATAAAATATAAGGACGTAATACTAAAACGCAAAAAAAGTACGCGTTTAGGTATCTGATAATCAATGATTCCTTTTGGTATATGCAAAACAAGACTTTTTCTTATTGTTAGTAAATAAAATACAGTCAGTATACAAAGAGGCTGTTACACACGAGGTAACAGTCTCTTTTTTTGTCGTAAAAAATATGTGGATTATCGCAATAGCTTTTGTCGCCCCAATAGGTACGATAGACGAGACCAATCTAAGAACTTAGCGATATAGATGCTTCCGACAATACTTATCGAGATGGTAAAAAGTGCATGCAATATACCCGAGGGCTCAAATCTGAAAAGAGGCAACAAGAACTTCGACATCATCGTAAATATCGGGTGAAAAATGTAGATAGGAAAGGTGTTGCGTCCTATATATGCTACTACCGCTTCGGCTCGTCCTCGTAGAAAAGAGAAGAAAAACGAAGAAAAACATAGGAACGACAATACGCATATCAGGGTCGATATTGTGCCCCAATCGTGAAAAGCGGTTTGAGTAATCAATAAGCCAAAAGGAATTATCGGCCAGAAACTTTTTTTGTATATCCGCGAGAAATCACCGACATACAGCCTGATACCTACTCCGATAAAATAGTAAGCAGCCATCTTGATATTTAAGAATGGTGTCCATAGAGAGACAGCGATAAGTACAGAGGCAAAAAGCGAATATTTCGCCGTAATATTGATTTTAGGTAAGATGTGAAACGTAACATAATATATTACACCACAGACAATCATCACATGGAAAAACCAATACGGACCTATTGATTTAACCAAAAGAATATCTGAGATAGTGGCTATATCGAAGACTTTTATACCGTCGCGCACAGGCAAATATAAGGACAAAGCAGCGTATCCGACGACAAAAATCGTATACGGCAGGGCTATCTGCCAGATGTAACGGAGGAAATCTTTGACCGATTTGTCGATATTGACCAGAAAGCCTGTTATGACCAAGAAGGTCGGCATCATAAAAGACAGTATGGCACTTTTTGAAGATGGGTATATATCGCCGAAATTGACTACATGAATAAGTATGACTAAGCACATTAAAATAGCTCTGAAGAAGTCGAGGTCTTTATGGTACTTCATCGTTTGGAAACAAGTTAAGTCTGTGTTTTCTAAAAATTTTGGGCAAAGTTAGCAATAAATTACGATACGAAATATAGGTGTAGATAATTCGGATATAATTGTAAATATCAAAATTTATATATAATTTTGCTTGAAATTTTTAGTAAGTACTTATTTACAATCAACTCTAACCTCATTTAAATACAATTACAATATGCACACACACGACGAGCATTGCGACCATACGCATCACGACTGTCACGGTCATCACCACCACCATCATCATGCCGATGATATGAAGGGAGCCAAGTTGCTTTGGGCGACCCTTCTTAATTTTTCGATAACTATCGTTCAGTTCATAGGCGGTATCGCCTCCAACAGTCTGTCGCTTATCTCCGACGCTGTCCACAATCTGGGCGATTCGTCGGCTATCTTCATAGCCTTCCTTGCAGGTAAACG
>ERZ773014.2457-NODE-2457-length-10691-cov-15.497838_pt1 | contig 10691 bp, 8 predicted proteins | sample MGYA00580841_ERZ773014 | MGnify/ENA primary metagenome ERZ773014 (study PRJEB29015, sample SAMEA2737989) | human oral metagenome | biome: human oral; feature: human-associated habitat; material: dental | place: China | collected 2067 ...
GACGAGCTTATCTACAGGTCGGCAATAATGAAGTCTATGAACTCTTCCAGTCAGCCTGGTCAGGCGCAGACTACCAGCCAGACAAGGATGATATGGGCATCGAGGACCATACCATCTACCTGATCAATGAATTGGGCCAATATGAGATCCTGAATGAAGACCTATCAGGCTTAGAAGAAGCGGATGAAATCAAGGAAGTACCGACAGAGCTGGATGCGATTGTGCAGAACATCAAACTTCTGACTGAAGAGCAGAATATCCCACCAGTACCACAACCTTGGCTGCCACCGCTCAAAGAGCGCATCACGCTAGAGGACTTGGAAGTCGTGCAGCCAGCAGTCGCTTGGAAGCAAGAGAAGTCTCTTTCCTTCCTACTCGGGATGGCGGATATCCCACAGGCACAGAAGCAAGAAGCTGTGTCTATCGATCTATCCAAGGATGGGCATATCCTGCTCTACGGAAGTCCGGGTACTGGAAAGACCACCTTCCTGCAAACCGCAGCAATGGACTTGGCGAGAAAGCACAGTCCCAAGGCCCTTACTATGTACTTGATGGACTTTGGGACCAATGGTCTAGCGCCCTTGTCTAAGCTACCACAGGTGGCAGATACTATGCTTCTGGATCAAGCAGAGAAGATTGCTAAGTTTGTGCGGATCATGGAGCGCGAACTTAATCGTCGTAAGAAACTCCTAGCGGACTATGGCGTTGGGACCTTAGAGCTCTACCGTCAGGCTAGCGGTCAGGAAGAGCCGGCTATCGTCATCCTCTTAGACAGCTATGAGTCTATCAAGGAGGAGGCTTATGAGGCAGAACTCTTTAAACTCTTGGTGCGCATCTCTCGTGAAGGTCTCAGCATCGGAGTGCACCTCTTGGTGACAGCGGGTCGTCAGTCCAACCTTCGTGCTCAACTCTACTCTAACTTCAAGCACCAGCTGAGTCTGCCACAGAATGATGTGAGCGAAGTTCGCTCTATTGTGGGATCTACGCCATTAGCCATGACCATGGAAGATATCAAGGGTCGGGCGCTCATGAAGCGTGACGAAGTCGATGTCATCCAGCTGGCTCTGCCAGTAGCGGGTGCCAATGACGCACAAGTCCTCAACAACCTGCGTCGGGAAGTCGCTTCTCTCCAAGAAGCCTGGACCGGACAGCGTCCAAGTGCCATTCCGATGGTACCAGAGGAGTTGACGGAGGAGGACTTCTACAGCCGGGCTAGTGTCCAAGCAGCTTATGAGCAAGGCTTAGTACCGCTAGGATTGGATATGGAGACAGTTGAACCAGTTACGTGGAATCTAGCTAAAGGAAATCTCCTCTACTTAACAGATAAGGAAGAGCAGATGACGGCCTTGGTGAAACACATTGCCAAAGGGAAACAGAAAGTCATCGTCTTGGCGCCGAAGTATCATAATCTGCCTGAAATGGAGGGAGTAACTGTATCTACTGGAGATACGTTGGTTGAAATGATAGATGCTCTAGAGTTGAGAATTAAAGAACATTTAGTGAAAGGGCAAAGCAAACATATTGTTAGCGTTATAATTTATGATATGTCTTATCTAGTGGATGAATTGGCACCAGAGTTATTGAATCAACTTTCGTTTATCATTGAAAGAAGTTCGAAAGCAGGATATGGCATTGTAATCATGTCAACTGTTGATCTTAATCGTAGAATAGATGTAGCCTCAAAAGCAGCTAAAACAGCTAAACAAGCTATTCTTGGAATTAGAATAACTGATCAACCAATAATAACGGTCACAAATCGCCCACTCCGTGAAGGAGCACTGCAAGAGCAAGTTCACTATTATGTGGATAGTGGCATAGCTAAACAAATTAAAGTATTGATGTTTTAGTTTAGAAAGGAAAATTGACATGGGTCTAATTGTTGAAGGCTCGGCACGAGCAGGACAGTTAACGCAAAGAAAGAATAGACTTGAAGCGTTGAAAAGAAAACTAATAGCTCAAAATACAGTTATTAATTATGTAGTTGGATTACGGGAGAGTGAAATTGTTGGCGATAAGTATGATTTAGAGTATCAAAATGAACTTGACAGTCTATCTAACTTAACAAAGCTTTTAGAGAGTAAAAAAGATGCTATGATAGTTTTATTGGATGGTGAGATTAGCTCTTTGGGGATCCAAATTATTGAAGCAATAAATGAAAGTAAAAAAGAAATATAGAGGAGGAATCGAATGGAGACAACAATCAAAGTAATGAATGCTTCTTTGATGAAGGATTATGGGAATTCCGTCTCAAATTTTGCGTCCAGTGTAGAGACAGCAGCTGCAGATACATCCAGATCATTTATGACTCGGGTAGAAGGGAACTACGCTGATGCCATCAATGCTTTCTTCACGAAATTAAATACCCTTCAAACGCAAGTGTTTGAAGTGGCACCATCAGTTTTAAAAGCGTATGGGACGAGTATTTCAGATTTTACACATGCTATTCAGGAAGAAGGCTTCTCTAATGTCGCATACACATCTGATGCCATTAAAGAAATGGCTAGTGAATTAAGAGGTAAGCAGGTTGATGAGGCTAATGCTGTTAAGGCAGAGGTAAAAGCAATCCTAGAAGAAATTGTTGAAGAGTTAGGGAAAGGGAACTCTCATATCAAGGGATTTTCCGGAGCAGCCAATATTTATATGGATACGGCTGCGAAGGACCGCGAGACAACTCACAATAATATTGTAACAGCTCACGATTTAATGAGTAAAAAGGTTACATCAGCTACTGAAAATCTCAAGACTCTGAAAGATATTGTGGACAATGCAAAAGTTATTGTTTCTATCACTCCGCAAGAAATTATTTCTTCTATTAAGCATGGTGGTCTGACTGCGGAGACTATGTATTATTTAGATGCGGTTCAAACCGATGAAGATGTAAAAGCAATTAAGTATCTAATGTCAGAGGGGAGTTATAAGGACTTACTCAATGATGGTTCTGGTCGTAATCCAGAGGGACTGGAGTATGAGGAGAAACAGAAGATTTTTAAAGCTCTTGGTCGGCTTAAGGGTAAGAAAATGAGTGTGGGAACGATGGAAGCCATCGTTAGCAGATTTGAAAAAGAGGTTATTAATTCAGAGAACGGTGTGTACGGGGGAAGGCTTCCACATATTGAAGCATTTTTCCTTGGGATGGCAGAACAAAAGCACTCAGATATTCAAGAATATACTTCTCGTCTGTCCATTGCGTCTGGCATGATTGCGAAAGGCTTGAGAGGGAAAGCGAGTGCCTATGTCCTTGATTTTTCTGCAGGCAGTGGTTTAACAGCACAAGAGTATCTGAATACTCTTGCATCTGGCCAAGGCGAAATCATGCAGATTGATAATAGATTGCAACGATTGGCAAAAATTAATAACCTCTTTAAGTTTGTTTATTCTAGTAAAGTAGGTAGCACAGAGTATAGTGCAACATATATTGGTTCAGGATATGAGAAAGAAAGTGTTAGAGCTATTTCGAATACTTATTTGGCAAATCTAAGGTTGAATGCTTTAGGAGAAATTGAATTGTCTACATATTGGGATAGACGAAAGACGGGTGACTATAATTTACAAGAGCTGTATATTTACGATGGTGAAAAGACTAAGCTTTTACAGGCAGAAATTGACGATTTTGAAGAAAAGAAGAATCGTATTATTATAGAGGACGGTTATAATATAGCTAAGTCTGCCTTGTCTCTTTATAGTCCACAGGCAGGTGCTCTTCTATCAGTTATCGAAGGGGGGATCAAGTTAACACCTTCTGACCTTGAGGGAGGACTGAAGAACTCTCTCAAGGTTGGAGAAGGTGTATCTGAAATTGATGAAGGTAAAATATATGCTAAGGCTAATCGTACTATTAAGTTAGGTCAATCGATTGTGGATGCATACTTCAAGGCAGAAGAGTATGACAAAAAGATTCTGCAATTGCAGAAGGAGCAATCATATCTTTTCCATGATACAGGTGGACGAGCAACCTATGAAAAACTTGTTGGCGGGGGCAATCCAAAGGTTATAAACGCTGCTTTTGATTCCACTTATGATTTGAGCAGCCATCTTCAGCAGGTTGATTTTGAAAGGAACGGCATGCGGGGTGCGATTGCTCGAGAGGCATATGATGGAACGGCAGCAAGTGTGGAAACTGCCAAGAATAATGTGAAACAATTTGAGACTGAGATGTCAAAGACAAAGATCGTAAGCGGACAAATGAAAAAGCTGCTTGCGGGATCAGGTGGCAATGTCACGCTCACAGATGTAGGCGTGAACAATGTGCAAGATTCCCTGTCGAATTTAACAAAAATAAATGATCCAGGTAGTATTCTTAAGAACAGTGCCAATGACTTTACCAAGACGAACGCTGTTAGCTTCAATAAATACACCGATGGCCGACAGGACTATAGAATGGTAGAATGATGAGGGAAGCGATGAAGAATAAGAAAACATTGATATGGGGCGCTGGGCTCCTCCTTGTGTTAGCTTTGGGCTTGTTTAGTTTTCTCTATTTTAATGGAAAAACTCATAAACAAAATTTAGAGTATCAGGATTTCAAATCTATTAAATCAAGCGATATCGTTGTTTTTGGAGAAAATAAGCAATTTGTAGCAATCGCAAAAGGAGGAGTTTCTATAAAGCGTTATGCACTAAGTCAAGAAGGGCATCTCCTTAACAAAGTAGATGGCGAGCATGTGCCAAGTCATCCTCAACGAAAAGGCGAGTATTTTAACTTGGTCATTTTTGACTTGGATCAAGAAGGTTATCCTTCTCAAAAGGTAGACCTCTATCAGGCTGTTCGATCATATAATCCATCTTATTTTCCAAATACTTCTGATTATACTATTCATTATCAAGGGAGGGATTATCTAGTTTTGATTATCAGGCCTAAAGGGGCAAAGGATTCGGACAAGGATAAGAAAGTATTTCTGAATTTAGAGACGCATGAAATAAATGACATCCCAGAAGACTATAAAAAGATTAATCCAAAAGATAACTGGGCTGATCCTTCCAATCCCACTTTATCAAGTGATGTCAATGCGACAACTTTAGATGCTATTGCTAGACAAAATGGTTACTTCCTGTTAGATCATTTGACAAAGGATTCTTCTAAGAAAGGTGGCAGAATCAATTTAACAAGCGAAAATCCTCAGGTTAAAGAGATCTTAGACAGAGGAGGTACAGTGTATGCTCGTCAGGGTGTCGTAACGTCAGAGGACTGGTTTAACCATATGCTTCATTGGCTGGCGCCAGAGGGGGGAAGTGATTTAACAGTCTATCCAGTTGACAGACCCTATGCAAGCAATGCGAAGCCCTTAACGGACTATCCAATACAAAACTATCAGGACTACCTCAATTGGAAAGAGAATCAAGAGAAAAAGGAGTAACTTATGGGACAAAAAGATATTAGTCCGACACGTCTAACCTCAGCTCGTACAAGTTTTAAAGCGATGGAGGCGGCACTTATAAATTCAGCAAATTTCTTTATCGTATCAGGTATTACTAGTACGATTGATGAAGGAACTACAAATATAAAGGCTATGACGGCTAGTCTGGTTGATACGGTTGACTCACTAGATGGTTATTTGAATGCAGTAGCACTAGCTTTTTCAAAGACAGATCAAGATTTAGCTACAAATATCAACGAGGGGACAAAAGTATTCAAAATGAAAACTGATTCCCAGGAGAGATATGTTCGTTCGAAAAACGAAAATATTCGTCGTACAAAAGCCTATAATAGTTTGTATTAGCATAGATGATTTTCTCTATTTACATCTGAATGAATTTTTAGGTTATTTGCACCGATAGTGGATTGCTGAAGAGATAACAGGTCTGGGACTCTTTGTCTCAGGCCTTTATTTGTCAACTAGCTCGATTGATGGAGGATAGAAATGGAAACGATTTATTTAAGCAAAAAAGACATGTTGGAAATCTGTCAAGATGGAGATAAGTATTTCTTGCGTTATCCAACTTTTAATATTACCATGCCAGAAGTAGTTCAAGAAATCCCCAAAGAAGCTGCAGATAGTTATATGTCGGGAGAACATACTGGCAAAGAGTTGATGAATTATGCGCAGTATGGTTTTTGGAGATCTAAAAAGCAATATACACAAGAAGAATCTGACAAGCTCTTCATCGAAGATCATCCTTCCTTTATTTTGAAAAATCCTGAAAATAGCCGTCGTCTTTTCACAGCAGAGGAATTTAGACAAATTGTCACCCAAGCCATTGTTTCAGAACTGGAACCTAGCGAACTTGACGCTATTGGTACAGTTGATAATCATTTAGAGCTTCTTCTGGTGGATCCAGTTGGCTGGGAGGAAGAGATAGAAGCAGTCCATCTGGAAATTTTGCAGGAAAAACTGAACAACTATATTTATTTCCTCGAAAGCAAACAGTATGTGGCACGATACGGCGATAAGTTTGCTAAAAAAGTCATCCATATTACGTTCCAATATTCTCCATCTGACAACGGTCTAGCTTTTCTAGCAGCTGTTCAGAAAGTCTTGCAACCGACGGATATGAGTTTGAAGATAGAATTGCCAGAGTGATAAAGAGAGAGAATTTAGAGGAGATGGTATCTTCTCTTTTTGTTTGCGACAGACCTTATCCTCCCATCGGCGCTCAATATTCAATATGGTATAATGGGACAATGTAGATGGACGACTAGTCTAATGATGGGAGAATGGGCAATTGAAAGCTAAAAAAATTGGTGCTATCTTTCTAATTTTAATTGGTGTATGTAGCTTTCTTATATTTGGTATTCGAGAGTTTGAAAAACAAGACTTATCTAAATATGAATATTGGATTGTAGATACAGAAATTACGGATTATGAATTTATTGAAAATGGGAAAATGATCACAGTTGATTGGCACAGTAAAAAGGAAGTCAATCAACAAGTGAGAGTTCTTGATAAAAAACCTAAATTTGGATCTCCAGGGCGCATAGCTGGCAGACGTTTCCTTGTTTCCTATGCGGCGCGATTCAAAGCAAAATCCGCTTGGAATGAAGTGCGAGATGATTTTCCTATTCCAGAACAAAATTATCCAGATAAGGGGGAATATTGGAAAATAAATGTCTATGATACTAAGGGTGAAAAGTTAGACAAGAAAGTGTTGGATGTATTTGAGATAACTAGAAATTATAATGAGAACTATTATCCTGCTTTTATATTAAATAAGTATTCGATAGACAGTATAGATGGTAAGGAATATCTGACTATTTCTTTAAGGAAAAAAGGAGATACCATCACTGATGTTAGAGATGAATCCAAATTACTTAAGAGATTGATAGACTTAGAAACAGGAAAGATTGCAGATATTGACCCGAACAATCAAAAAAAGAGTTCGCCTAAAATTGGACTTAGTTTGATAGATTCCTTTTCACAGCTATTTAAAGAACATGATTTTTCTGTTAGAGATAGTGGCATTCATTTTTGGAAACTTGGAGATAATACAAAACAATGGCCCTTAAATAGAAAATACCCGAAATCTATGGAAATAATTTCTAAAAATTCCGAAACAAGTTATATCTATAAACTTGCATCTGATGATGATTTGCAAACGTCCATAGATATGATAAAACTCGTGTTTCCAGAAGGTACGAATATCTTTAAAGATACCACCATTCCAGCGGCTAGTTCGAAAGATGGACAGGAGCATCTGGTTCAAAGCGAAGAAGAGTTTTTACAATATTATAAATCCAATGCAGAATGACAATGGGACAAAAACGAATACTAGCAGAACATATAAAAAGTGTGAAGCATAGTTTTGAGGCACGAGTGGCAGAATAGAAGAACTCTAGTCTGATAGGGTACTCTGCAACAGATGTAGCTAAGGATGCCTTAATAAAACAATAGCAGGGTGGTTTAGTGAATGGCAAAGAGAAATAGAAAAAATAAAGCAAAGATTACTAATACAGAAAGAGAAAGATACCACGGTTCTTTGATTACACATGGTGTTAGCTTAGGCTACATTAAGATTTATCCATGGATTGCTTTGGCATTAACTGGTTTTCTGTATGTGGGTGGAACTTATGAAGACAATCTAGGCATCTTTAAAGGACTTTCTTTGTTTTGCGGTGTTGTGAATATATTAGGTATTATCATTTCTTTTATTCCCTATTTGGTAAACGCATGGAAGGCTTTAACATATTATTTAATAGCCCTCACAGTGTTAAGTTTAGTAATAAGTCTAAATTTTATTTGTTTACTAATGGTTATTTCAGACGGTAGTCCTATAGGAGCCAAGGAAATATATCAATCCCCTCTCACTCCATTTTATGTCATCTTTATATTACTTCTTTTTATCTTTGCTTGTGGCCTCTATGCTTGGTACTATCTCCCAAAGAATCAAGGAAAAGTCTGGGCTTTTAATCAAGTGAAAAAGGGAGATAGAAAGAAAACATGGTGGAATAATTTTGCTGTAGCTTTTGCGGGTGCAACAATCATTCCTTCTCTCCTAACAGGCTATATTCAGATTGCTTTCGGTATTTTATTGGGAATTTTGTTGACCTTGACTTTGCCAGCTGTCATGGTAGATGCGATTTATGCAGCTATTTATGTGAAAAAGCACCCTGATAGTGATGAATTAGATTAAAAATATTGTAAAAATCCAAATTGCTTGACAACAGATTTGTGAGTCTTGAAATACACTGCCCGTCCCAAATCTGTCAACTTATATGATATGACACTTGAAAAATAGAATCCTTATCTACGCATGGAGAAACATATTTTAAAAATGTACTCTCCTTGGAACATGAGAAAGAAGCAGCTTGGAACAGGGTATAGCAAGTGTTTTGTTTGACTATATTGCTGCTTTTTATCTAATGAGACATTAAAAGTTGTTGCACTGCATAATATGCTATAATAGTCTATAGAAAGTCGAGGGAATGATGAAGAAAATATTATTAGTGGTTGTGGTGCAGGGAGTGGCCTTGTTTGTGATAACGGGTCTGCTCTGTTATTTTATGCGAGGGGATTTTTTCTTCCGTGCTTTGGCGCCGATTTTTGGTCTGGCAGCGGGAGCCTTTCGCTTCTTGACAGCCATGGTGACAAAAACGCTGGCTCCCAGTCTTTATGAGGATGGGAAGAAAAAGGAATAATCTATATAAAATTAGGAGGTCTGAGAATATTGATTCCAGACCTTTTTATAAAAGTGGGTGCTTTAAATAAAGACTTTTAATTTTTTTCAGAAAAAGGACAGGTAGGGGGGCTTTCCTAGGCTCTTTGTGGTAAAATAGTAACAGAATTAAAATTTTGGAGAGTAAAGATGAAACGTTCAATGTATGCGGGACGTGTTCGTAGTGAGCATGTCGGTCAGGAAATTACTTTGAAAGGTTGGGTTGCCCGCCGTCGCGATTTGGGAGGCTTGATTTTTATTGATCTGCGTGACCGTGAAGGTATTATGCAGCTAGTTATTAATCCTGAGAGTGTTTCAGATGAGGTCATGAAGATAGCTGAGAGTCTGCGCAGCGAGTTTGTCATTGAGGTGACTGGTAAAGTAGCTGCGCGTGAGCAGGCCAATGACAAGCTGGCCACAGGAAGTGTAGAACTTCACGTAGACAGTCTGACAGTACTGAATACTGCTAAAACGACTCCTTTTGAGATTAAGGACGGGATTGAAGCCAATGACGATACGCGCTTGCGCTACCGTTATTTGGATCTGCGTCGCCCAGAAATGCTAGAAAATCTTAAGTTGCGTGCCAAAGTGACTCATTCCATCCGCAATTATTTGGATGAGCTGGAGTTTATCGATGTAGAGACACCATTTTTGACCAAGTCAACGCCTGAAGGAGCGCGTGACTATTTGGTACCGAGCCGTGTCAACCAAGGTCATTTCTATGCTTTGCCTCAAAGTCCACAGATTACCAAGCAGCTTTTGATGAATGCTGGTTTTGACCGTTATTATCAGATTGTCAAGTGTTTCCGAGACGAGGACTTACGTGGAGACCGTCAACCAGAGTTTACACAGGTGGACTTGGAAACTTCTTTCCTATCTGAGCAAGAAATCCAAGACATTACAGAAGGTTTGATTGCCCGTGTCATGAAGGAAACCAAGGGAATTGAAGAGACCTTGCCTTTCCCACGTATGAAATATGACGATGCCATGGCTCTCTACGGTAGCGACAAGCCAGATACTCGCTTTGACATGTTATTACAGGACTTGACAGAACTTGTCAAGGGTGTTGACTTCAAGGTCTTTTCTGAGGCGCCAGCTGTCAAGGCGATTGTAGTGAAAAATGCTGCTGACAAATACTCGCGTAAAGACATTGATAAGCTGACAGAGCAAGCTAAGCAGTATGGAGCAAAGGGACTTGCTTGGGTGAAAGTAGCTGATGGAGAACTGACTGGTCCTGTTGCCAAGTTCTTGACAGACCTGTCAAGTGAGTTGACAACTGCTTTACAATTAGAAGAAAACGACTTGGTTCTCTTTGTGGCAGATACCTTGGATGTTGCCAACGCAGCTCTGGGGGCTCTTCGTGTCCGTTTAGGCAAGGAATTAGGTTTGATTGACCCTACTAAGTTTAACTACTTGTGGGTAGTAGATTGGCCAATGTTTGAGTGGTCTGAAGAAGAAGGCCGCTATATGAGTGCTCACCATCCATTCACTCTGCCTCAAAAGGATTCTGAGCAGGAGCTGGAAGGAGACCTGAGCAAGGTTCGTGCGGTTGCCTATGATATCGTACTCAATGGCTATGAACTAGGTGGTGGTAGCCTACGGAT
>ERZ773014.2460-NODE-2460-length-10675-cov-17.557533_pt1 | contig 10675 bp, 13 predicted proteins | sample MGYA00580841_ERZ773014 | MGnify/ENA primary metagenome ERZ773014 (study PRJEB29015, sample SAMEA2737989) | human oral metagenome | biome: human oral; feature: human-associated habitat; material: dental | place: China | collected 2067 ...
CGCGGCTCAGACCTCCGACGCCCAGGGGGCGGCGAGCAGCCAGGCCTCGCCGGATCCCAGTGGGAAGGCGGCGACGGAGGCGTCTGAGGAGGCTACGCCGACGCCGAGCCCGACTCCGGAGTGCGCCGACAAGTCGGGGGCTGACGCCCTCGGCACCTGGGCGTCCCAGGTGCCGACCTACAATGGTTGGGCCTGGGATACCACGGAGGCGGACGTTTCCACCTATGACTCCTGCGCATCCCTGTCCTGGATCGTCCTGCCGATCGAAGGCGGCACGGCCTCGTCTCCCTACCAGATCATGTTGTTCCATCATGGTGAGTACATAGGGGTCACCAGTGACCAGATGATCGGATTCTTCCCAGAGGTGGAACGTCTTGATGACGAGACCATCCAGGTCACCTATAAGTGGCCGCGCGATGGGGAGAGCACCGCTGGAGCATCGGGGCGGTCAGTATCCGTCTTCACCTGGGATGCGATCACCCGTGCAGTGGTGCATTCCGGCGAATGGCCACCCACCATCGACGAGTAGGCAGACGAGTAGAAATTTAGGGACGAGAACAGGTTGCTGGGGCGGGCGCTGCTGCGGGCGGGCCTTACGCCTATGTCTATCTCCATCGTTTCTAGGAGCGGAGTCGCCATTGAGCGACAGCGGCCCCGGCGTCGAAGGCCGCTGTCGAGAGGATCACCGCAGTTCCCAGGCGGCTCTGCGGACGCCGCAGGGCGATGCCGCAGGTGAGGACCCACCCCAGATTGATGAGTGCTGCCCGCTCGAGGTCCGCATTGCGGACCGGCTTCCTGCGCGCCGAGCGGAGCAGCAGTGCGCTCGTGCCTCCCAGCGCGGCCGCCAATGGTGCTCGAGCGCACCTGATGTGCAGCGGTGAGCCGGGCCCGATCGCCACCGTTCCAATGGCTGCTGCGGCGCAGGCGATCCCATCGATGGCGAGGGCGGTGCGGGCATGGCTCTGCTCGGCGGATTCGTGCTCCGGCGCCGGTTCGTTGCCCGCTTGATCCGTTGGGCGTCTGAGGGGTTCAGTCTGGTGGGGTGAATGGGGTGAATCGTCGGTGTCGTTCCTGCTGTGATCGATCATGCGGACAGGCTACGTGCCGTACGTGCGGGGGTACGTGAGGAGGCAGGAACCCTGGTGCGACGCCCGTCCTCCGTGCTGAGCGCTCACGCTATGGGCGGCGGATCAGCCGGGGCAGCAGCCGCACGTAGACCACCATGACGATGAGCTCCACGAGTGTCTGGGTGACGACGACGATCGGCGCCAGGGCGTCCGGGAGAGCGAGGGCCAGGGGGAGAACCACGAGAGAGTTGCGGGTGGTTCCCGAGAAGGCCAGGGCCAGGCGGGAGCTCCTGTCCTGATGCGCCAGACGCCCGACGGCATTGCCCACCAGCGGCATGATCGCAGCGAAGATGAGGAATATCGGAATGATGTGCACGAGGAGGCCCAGATGCGAGGCGACCGGGGTGATCTGGGAGGCTGTCACCACCGTCAGGGTGGCCATCATGAGCGGAATCATGAGCGCCATCGCTCTGCTCTGGACGCGGGCGGCCGGGCGGTAGCGGGCTGAGGCCCATTGGGTGAGGGCTGATAACCCCAGTGGCAGGGCGATCATGAAGACGAAGGCCAGCGCGAATGGGCGTCGGCTGATGGATGCGAGCCCCGGGCCCGCGAGGGTTGCCAGCCAGATCGGCAGGAGGATGGTTTGAGCGAGCATGAGTATGGGGGATGCCGCCAGGATTCGCTCCCAGGCACCGCCTGCGAGCCGAGTGAACACCATGACGTAGTCCACGCAGGGCGCCAGGAGGACGAGCAGGAGCCCTATGAGAAGGGCGGGGGAGTCGCTGACCAGGCGGGACAGGGCCGCCACCACCAATGGCGCCAAGACGAAGTTGACGATCAGGAGCGCCGCCGCGAAGCGCGTGTCGACGAAGGCGGTGCGCAGACGCGTCAGCGGAACTCCGAGAAAGGTCGCGTACAGCAGTGCAACCAGGATCGGATTGATGGCGGGCTCCAGGGCTCCCGCGGCCTCCGGCAGGATCAGGCCCGTCGTCGCACCCAGGGCTAGAGCCGCGAGGTAGAGGGGCACCTGGTAGCGCTCCATCCATACGACTGCGCACAGCGCCCCGGGCTCCCTCATGGCGGAACCGTACCGTCAGTGAGCGCGTACCGGCTCCGGTCCCGGAGCGACGCGTCGTCTCGAACGCACGATGACTGTCTTCCGAGCGCCTTTTCAGTAGCCGGTTGTCGGGTTCCGGACGGTCCGTGCTTTAGCGAGTAGGGGAATGAGCGGGAGCGCCATGACGATCGTGCTGAAGCGGTTCTTCAGCAGGTCCTCGCCCAGTGAGGCGGTGGGCCACCCGTAGCCCAGGACGGTGACGAAGACCAGGAAGCCGAGCATCGCCCAGGTGGAGACGACGGCGGTGCGCCTGTGCAGCATGCCGGCGCCGCAGGCGATCTCGAATAATCCCAGCACGATGGTGAGCCAGCCGATGTTCGGCATGACGAAGGCGCGCCATAACTCATGCAGCCAGGGCAGCATCGCGGTGTCGGCGAAGGCGGCGTAGCTGTCCGGCATCAGCCTGCCGAAGAAGAAGTGGGACACGCCTCCGCCGATGAAGGCCAGTGCGTACAGCGCTCGGATTGCCTTCCGGTACGACCGCATCATGCCTCCGCCAGGTGCGTGCGCCGGAAGTGTCGGATATGGCCGGACAGGAGCTCGCCGGCCCGCTGCTCGTCGCGCTCCGCGAGTCCGATGAGCAGGTGGATCGGCCCGAAGAAGGCCAGAGCGACCTGCTCGGGGTCCAGTCCCTCGCGGAAGTCGCCGATGGCGATCAGGGAGCGGAAGAGGTCGGTCTGGAAAGACAGGGGTCGGGTGATGAAGTAGTCGCGGTAGCGCGCCGCGGCGTCGGGCTCGCGGTACTGCTCGACGGTCAGGAGGCGACGCAGGAGTGCGAACTGCGGGTCGTGGAGGACGACGTCGAGCATGCCGCGGGCGATCGCCAGCAGCGACTCCTCGCTCACGCCCTGGTAGGTGCTGGCGGCGTCGGCGCCCGCGGCGATGGTGGTGCCGATGTCGGCGGCCGTCGAGCCCAGATGCTCGTCGGCCCGCTCGATGAGCGCGTCGAGAATGGCCTGCTTGGAGGCGAAGTGCTTGTAGACCGAGCTCTCCCGGATGCCGACCGCCCTGGCGAGGTCCCGAATCGACGTGCCGCCGAATCCCCTGCTGGAGAACTGCTCAAGGGCGGCATCCAGTAGAGCCTCACGGGTGTTCCGGGAGGTGCGGCGCTTCGACGAGGGGGCGTGGGGCGGAGACTCCGGACCTTCAGCGGCTAACGATCGTTCGCTTCTCATGGTGGCAGATTAGCGCGCTTGGGTTCGCCTCACAACGGTGCTTCGGTTCGGCTGCCCGGAGCTCTCTGCGCGCCGCGTCATCCGAATGGATGACGCTGGGGAAAGCCGGTTGTGCTTTCCCTACGAGGGGCGCACGATGGACGTATATGCGGTCGCATCATCGAGAAGGCCTGTCCCTGGAGTCTTCTGCTGTGCTCAGTCTGGGGATCGTGGACTATGACCCGCTCGCGCTGTACGCCTTGCGGGACCTGGTGCTCCGGTCCTCGGAGCGAGTTCGTTTGCTGTGGTCGGTGCGCAGCCGTTGTGCGGCTTTGCGCCGCCTTGTCGCCGTGGAGCCGGTGCCCGATGTGATTCTGATTGATTCCGAGCTGTCTGATGACTCGGGCCGAACAGCTCCGTTGGCGCGAGAGGCGTCTGAAGCCGGGGCTGCGGTTGTGGCGATGTCCGCCTCCGGCGTTGAGGGCGAGGCGGCCGTGCGCTCCGATGCCGACGGTTCGCACGGGTCCCGAGCTGTCGTGCCCAAGGAGACGCTGCTGCTCGGGGGAGGAGTGATCTGGCGGGTACTGCAGCGCGTGGCGGCGTCGGAGATCGGTGATGTCGATAAGGCCGCCGTTCCGCCAATGGCAAGACCTCTCAGCGATAAGGAGCGTTACGTGATCGAGCTGTATGCGCTGGGATTGACGACCCAATCGGTGGCTCACCGCATGTCCGTGGCGGAAAGCACCGTGAAGACGTATGCGCGTCGCGCCTATAAGAAGCTCGGGGTCGGCTCGCGTGCGGAGGCGGTGGCGGTGCTCGCCCGCCAGAGCGCGCTGTAATCGCTTGCGCCGCTGGGCTTGTGTTGCTGAGTCGGTTGTTCTTGCGTCGAGGTTTGTGAGGGCGACGAGATAGACATTTTCGAATGAGGTAGACGGTGCCACCGTCTACCTCATTCGAAAATGTCTATCTCGTCGGGCTAGGAAGCGTTGGGTGCGCCCTCAGACCCCATCAGGCTCCCGTCGGTCATGGTGAGCACGCGGTCGCACGCGTTCGCGACGCGGGGGTCGTGCGTGGCGACGACCAGGCAGCCGCCGGCCTGACGCGCCTGTGAGAGGAGCAATGAGGTGATGTCGTGGGCGGTTTCCGAGTCCAGGGAGGCGGTCGGCTCGTCGGCGAGTATGCACCGCGGGTGGTTGATCAGCGCTCGCGCTACGGCCACCCGCTGACGCTCCCCGCCGGACATCTGTGACGGCTTCTGATTACTGGCCCACTCGATTCCGACGGCGGACAGCGCTTTTCTCGCTCGTTCTTTTCTGTCCTTCCTCTTGACGCACGGGCGGGCGTACTCCAGAGGAAGCGAGACATTCGCCAGAGCGGTCAGCTGGTCGACGACGGCGTAGTCCTGAGGGATCATGCCGATCAGGCGGTTCCGGGCGCGCGCCCTGGGCGTGCGCCCCGCCGGTGCGCGTTCGGAGTTGATGAGCAGAGTGCCGTTGTCCGGCAAGATCGTCAGCCCGAGAACGCCGAGCAGAGTGGATTTCCCGCAGCCGGACGGCCCCATGACCGCGACCGACTCGCCCTCATCCACCGACAGCGATGCGGAGCGCAGTGCGTGCACGGTATTCTTGCCGCGATGGTAATCGACGCTGATGTCGTGTATTTCTAAGGCATGTGGCATGGGAGTTCTTTCTGTGGATGAGCGTCTATTCCGTTCGCTCGTCTATTTTGTGCTTTCCTTTTTTGTCTTTTTTCCGTCTGCCGCCGGTGCCAGTGGTGGAGAAGCTCCTGGATATCCTGCGCGTCGTCTGCACCAGGAGCACGACGTAGATCACTATCAGCGCTGCCTCGGCCGCTGCTGCGGCGGTTGTGATCGGCGGCCCTGCCAGGGAGAAGAAGAGGACTGCGCATGTGGGCAGCACGAGCATGGTGGAGGCGAGGAAGACAGCGACCCGCAGGCATATATCGGCAGTGGTGGCGCCGTACTGGTGGCGCAGGAGGAGCTCCGCTCTCTCTTGGCGGAGGGTTGATCTGATCGAGGCACTGTATGCGAACAGGACGAGCGTTGTCAGGGCCAGCAGACTGAGACCGTACAGTCCGGCTCTGATCATAATGTCCCTGTAGCGCTCCGGCTGGTCGGCGGCGATGTGGTGTGGGACGAGCGTGAGTCCTTCATTGTTCGCATCGCGCGCGAACTGCGCGACTTCTTCATCCGTGGGGGCGAATAGAACCGTTCTGGTTAGTGCCTCCACTTGCTCCTCGCTCCGCAGATGGTCGAGGCTATCTGGAGGGAGGTTGATGAGAACCGTGGAGCCCAGGTCGATTCCCGTGGCGTTTGGATCGAAAAGCGTGGCCGTCGAGGGCGTGCGCGCCACGACGGGGACGGTCTGGTCGCCGATGGAAAGTGGTCCGTCGAACTCGTTCTTGATGTTCTCTCCGGTCATGGCGCATGGTGCTGGCGAGCACAGTTCGACCCCGGAGACGGCCTCCTGTGCTGAGTTCCCGATAAGGACAACAGCACGATTACCTCCGGCGAAGGAACGGTCCTCAATCTCCACATTGCCAAGGACTGCGGTGTATGCGGTGCCACTGTCGATTTCTGCGCCGAGGTTCTCCATAAGAGCGGTACTTGGATCTAGGCTGGAACTCGCGGCATAATATGTTGTGAACGTTACCGCGTCGCATTGTCGAAGGTTCGTGGCGCCAAGAATGGCCGATGTCTCTGTAATGACATCTGATAATGCTATCGTAAAAATCGTACATATGGCGGTGATCATGAGTGCCACACTCGCGGCGCTCCATCGGTGACGCCATGCAGTTCGAAATCCTCCAGATACTTCTGTGCGAATCATGAGGTGGACTGTCTCAGGTGTGAGGGTAGAGCAAATGCAAAGGTCGCTTGTCGGACTGCCCACATAATTATTCCGCCTCCGAGTGCTCCCGTAGTCAGCACGATGAGTTCTCGACTTCCAGGGGTGCTCATGGCAATGAGCGACGTGGTTGTCAGCGCAATTCCTGAACCGATTGTAGTTCCGGCGAGGTTGGGAATCAGTTCTCTGGAAGCATGGTCGCGGACCAGTTCTGATCTAGTTGCGCCAACCAAGGCGCGCAATCGAATCTCATCGCGTCGCTCTGGCAACTTCAGAACAAGGGATGCAATAACGCAAGTAAGGCCCAAAGAAGTGAATACTGTTGCTATTGCAACGGGTGCATTGTAGGCTAGCGATAACGGCAAAGGTTCTTGTTGGTTAATACTTTGTAGGTGTGGTCCTTGTGCCTCCACCAGCTCGACGATGTGTGCCACTGTATCCGGATTAGTAGTCCCCAGATACATCTTCCCCGTTCCAAGGGGTTCTACCCCGGGTACCTCGACGAACTGGAGATTACTGTTCGATGGCGTTAAATCGGGGACTGCGATACTGCCGAGCACATCGAGTCCCTCTGGTGCTAACACTGTCTCTCCAGAAGATGCCCACGTCCTGTCCGAGTAAGAGCCTTTGATGGTGTACACGCCGGGCACGGGGTCTTCGATGCTGCTAGCGGCGCCGAGGGATTCTGTCCATCCGATCTTGTGACCTGGATCGAAAACGATGAGGCTGGGCGATCCGTGGCTCTCGGGAACTTTGATCATGCTGACGTCGTTCTCGGAGAGGAAGGTGCGCAAGTTGCGTGCTGCCGTCTCCTGCTGTTCTCCGGTAAGAGAGCGGCCACTATTCATCAGCGTGATTGTCGTCACCTGTCCACTCATCCCGTAAGTGGTCTCGTATCTGTCATCAGACCACCACATGAGTGCAATTGCGAGAAATGCTACAAGTGCTCCGTATAGGATTATTAAGAGTTCGTCTGTAGGATTGTCGAAAAACTTATCGGCAAGCGAGGTGAGAAGGGTGGGATAATGATCTCTTGACCGATGAACGTGGTGGCGATCTCTCAAACTTGTAGCGATTGGTGTGGATAACGATGCGTGCGACATTTAAACGTGGTGATTGGCTCAGAAGTACTCGACGTCCCAGTAGTGGGATGTAACGTATTTGTCGCCCCATAGCGGCGAGTCCCACACCCAGTCGGTGCGCGAGTAAATATTGGTGTCGCTAGGGTCTGAGGCTGGATCGGTTCTCAAGTCGCCTGTGTCCAGGCTGGGGCCGCTAGGGCGCGTAAAACCATGAAATCCATATTTAGTGTGACGTCCGTCGTCGTCGTATGAGGCCTGTATCTGGACATAGCCATTCACCTTGGCTCCGAATAATCCGCTCTCCCAGGAATAGCCGTAGTTCGGGTCCTCCTCGGCGTACGCGGACCCGGCTGTGATTGCGGCTCCAACGAGCGCAAGACTGGCGATTGCTCCGAGCATCTTGATTTTCTTCATGAGCGCGTCTCCTCTGACATCGTGAAGTGGAACTGCGGGCTGGAAAACAGTCCGTTATGAGGTGCAAACCACCACAACGGATCGTGTTTCCACCATGCCGCCTTGGTCATGTGGCGGCAAGAGTGGGCGGTCAATGCCAACCGTTCGGACGACATGCGGCCCGCTGCCCGCCCAGGCGCTCGCGTCGCGATCGTTCGTATTTCGCGCCGAGATCGGTTGCGGGGCGGCGTGGACGCGTCAGCTCCTCTTCTCAGGAGCGCTGCATGATCTTCATGGATAGTCGCCAGCAGTACCATAGTAAAGGTCCAAGTCCGGGCAGGAGGACGATGGTGAGTGTCCAGGCTAATTTCCCTATATCGGGGAGATTAGAGGGCAACCACACGTGAATAAGGGCCGGCAACGTCAGGGCAATGAGAATGAGTAGTACTGCTATATGCCAGAGGTTGAACGACATTAAAACACCTTCTCGGTTTGGTCGACTTCGGAGTCGTGATGGCTCGTATAACTCGGTGCCTTGCTGAGCTGAGTGTGTTGAATGCGGGTCAGGCATAAGGCGTATCCATATATTTCTCCCTCCGCCCATAATCGCCAACGCCTTCACTATATTGTTCACTAGGCAGAATAACCATGGGTGAGAAAACCTTCAAGGTGGGGGAGGCCGGTGATCGCGTCGAGATCGGCCAGGATTTAGCCAGGATCGATCAGGCCCGCGTGATGGGCGCCCGCACGCTGGATGGGTCCGGACATTGGCCACCAGACGCGTCGTCATAAACATGCGCCGTCGGGCTACCATGAGGGTGCGGATCGCCGGCGCCGCCTGGAACCCGGGCCGACCCGCACGACAATCAGCAACAGCCCATTACAGGGAGCTCGCCGTGACCCGTACCGTATCGCGTGCCGCACGCCTTCTCGCCGCACTCGCCGCCGCGGCTCTGACCGGGGGAGTGCTCGCGGGGTGCTCCGCCCATCCCGGCCAGGCCTATGTCGGGACCTATACGGGCAGCGACGGGAAGTCCCACTCGGTCTCCGTCTCGGAGAAGGACGTCCAGACAGCCTCCGCCGAGCTCTCCGACCTGCCGGGAATGGACGTGAGCACGGTCCAGGAGAACCTGCTTTCGCTTCAACTCTTCGAAGGAACTGCGAAGAAGTACGGCGTCGTCGTGAGCGATGACGATGCCCGGGCGGCCCTCGCGGACTCCAGCGGCTCCGGCGATTACTCCCGGGCGAGCATTGATGTGGCGCGCTCCGTACTCATCTCCCGGGCCCTGAACTCGCTGGACGACGATCGCCGGGCCGCGTTCGCCTCGGAGGTCGGCGCCATACAGGCATCCCTGGTGGGGGAGGCGTCCCCGCGCTACACCTTCACCCAGAAGGGTTGGCGCGTGCCCAGCTCCGACGAGCTCGCTCCGGGCGGCTCGCGCCAGTCCTGATGCTCCCCTGCTCTTTCGCCGCCGTCCCGGTCGCACCGCGTGGCTGCGCCGTCGTCGCGGGCTCGATGCTCGCCGGGCGTGAACAGCCCGGTAAATCCGATAAATTCCGATCAAGTCCGACGAATTAGGGGACCTACGCCCTCGTGGTGGCGGACAGCGGCCGGTAGGCTGACCCCGCATCCGGATCACCTCGATCGATCGATCACAGAACAAGGAGCACCAAGTGGCCCTCATCGAGACAGTTAAAGCCCGCGAGATCCTCGACTCCCGTGGCAACCCGACCCTCGAGGTCGAGATCCTCCTGGAGGACGGTGCCTCGGCCCGCGCCGCCGTCCCCTCCGGCGCCTCCACCGGTGCCTTCGAGGCCGTCGAGCTGCGCGACGGCGACAAGTCCCGCTACGGCGGCAAGGGCGTCGAGAAGGCCGTCGCCAACGTCAACGACATTATCGCCCCCGAGGTCATCGGCTTCGACGCCTCCGACCAGCGCGGCCTCGACCGCCTCATGATCGGCCTCGACGGCACCCCCAACAAGGGCAAGCTCGGCGCCAACGCCATCCTCGGCGTCTCGCTGGCCGCCGCCCAGGCCTCCGCCGAGTCCGCCGGGCTCGACCTGTACCAGTACATCGGCGGCCCCAACGCCCACGTCCTGCCCGTGCCCATGATGAACATCATGAACGGCGGCTCCCACGCGGACTCCAACGTGGACATCCAGGAGTTCATGATCGCCCCCATCGGCGCCAAGAGCTTCCGCGAGGCCCTGCGCATGGGCGCCGAGGTCTACCACTCGCTCAAGGCGGTCGTCAAGGAGCGCGGCCTGTCCACCGGCCTGGGCGACGAGGGCGGCTTCGCCCCCAACCTCGACTCCAACCGCGAGGCCCTCGAGCTCATTGTCGAGGCCATCGAGAAGGCCGGCTACAAGCCCGGTGAGGACGTGGGCCTGGCCATGGACGTGGCCTCCAGCGAGTTCTTCGACGCCGAGACCAAGACCTACAAGTTCGAGGGCGAGGCCCGCGACAACGACTACATGGTCAAGTACTACGAGCAGCTCATCAAGGACTTCCCGATCGTGTCCATCGAGGACCCGCTGAGCGAGGACGAGTGGGACCACTGGAAGGCCCTGACCGAGGAGATCGGCGACAAGGTCCAGATCGTCGGCGACGACTTCTTCGTCACCAACCCCGAGCGCCTGGCCAAGGGCATCGCGATGGGCGCCGCCAACGCCCTGCTGGTCAAGGTCAACCAGATCGGCTCCCTGACCGAGACCCTCGAGGCCGTCGAGATGGCGCACCGCGCCGGCTACAAGACCATGACCTCCCACCGCTCCGGCGAGACCGAGGACGTCACCATCGCCGACCTGGCCGTGGCCACCAACTCCGGCCAGATCAAGACCGGCGCCCCGGCCCGCGGCGAGCGCATCAACAAGTACAACCAGCTGCTGCGCATCGAGGACGCCCTGGGCGAGGACGCCGTCTACGCCGGCCGCTCCGCCTTCCCGCGCTTCAAGGGCTGAGTCCGCCCGGGCCCGCGAAACGCGGACCCGCCCC